>Ga0207927_1000179_pt1 | contig 25931 bp, 19 predicted proteins | sample NGESurdeep072012_2_FD_184456 | JGI IMG/M metagenome (GOLD analysis project Ga0207927, IMG submission 184456) | Arctic peat soil microbial communities from Barrow, Alaska - NGEE Surface sample 210-2 deep-072012 (SPAdes) | ecosystem: Environmental > Terrestrial > Soil > Wetlands > Peat ... | reverse complement strand
GACATGAACTTCTCGTATGGCGGCAAGAACTGGGGGGAATTCATCGCGGCCAACGGACTTAATACCGGCCGTTTTCTTGATCCGCCGGAGTTCGGGGTCATACATGACAAAGGCAACATGGAGAACTTCTTCGATCGCGTCGACTACGTGTTTTCTCCAAAGAACGCGTTGCACCTGAACTTCCAATTCACCCGCTCCTGGTTTCAAAATCCCAACGCGTACGATCAGCAATTTCACGATTTCAGTGGCGTGATTCAGACCAACCCCATAACAGGTCAGCCCCTGGGACCGACCGATCAACGTTCCAAAATCCTCACCTTCGACATCGCGCCAACGTGGTCCTATACGATCAATCCGAATGCCGTCCTGAACGTGACGGGCTACGTACGGCGCGACGCTTACAACTACTACCCAAGCAATGACCCGTTCAACGACCTTGGTCCGCAGAATCTGCAGCGGGAAACCGTGGCCCAGCAACGCTCGCTCCTGAATGCCGGCGTCGTCGCGAATGTCAGCTACACCAAGGGCATTCACAACGTGAAGGCGGGTGTCATGTATGAGCAGACATTCCTGAACGAGAATGACCAGATCGGGGTTATCGATCCCACGCTCAACGCGCCCTGCCTGGATATGAACGCTGTTCCGGTCAACGGTTTTACCGATCCGTCGCAGTGCGCGGCAGCGGGATTCCAGCCCAACGACACTACGAACCCGAATGCACCCAATTCCGCCCAGTATCCCTTGTTCAATAATGTTCTGCTGCCTTACGACCTGACGCGCGGGGGAGTTCGGTTCCCATTCGTTGGCCACACCGACGTCAAGGAGCTCGCGCTGTACGTGCAGGACAACATCACCCTGCGCAACTGGAGCTTCAATCTGGGGATTCGCGGCGACATGTACAACGGCCTTGCGGTTGCCAGCCAAGCCGAGCCTCGCGTCGGCATCGCTTACAACATTCAGAAAACCAACACCGTTCTCCGTGTCTCCTATGCGCGTACATTGGAGACCCCTTTCAATGAGAACCTGGTGCTTTCCAGCATCGGCTGCGGCTCAGACGTTCTGAACCCTCTTCTCGCCTGCTCGTCCAACACCACGACGCCATTGGCACCCGGCTTTCGCAATGAATTCCATGCCGGTCTGCAGCAAGCCATAGGAAAGTTCCTGGTGATCGACGGCGAATACATCTGGAAGTACACGCACAGCGCCTACGACTTCAGCATACTGGGCAATACGCCAATCTTTTTCCCGATCGAGTGGCATAACTCGAAGATTCCCGGCTTTGCCTTAAGGGCCAGCATGCCGGTGTATCACGGCTTCACCGCGCTGGCGGTCATGTCCAGCGTCGCTGCCCGCTTCTTCACTCCTCAGATCTCGGGAGCCGGAGCCACTCCCTCGGGGTCCACGGGGGTTTTCCGCATCGATCACGACGAAGCCTTTAACATGACGGCGCACATGCAATACCAGACTCCCTGGAAGCGAGGCCCGTGGTTTGGCTTCAACTGGCGCTACGACAGCGGACTCGTCGCCGGGTCAGTCCCCTGTTACGGAATCTCCGACTTCAACAGTTGCGGGCAATCGACCACGCTCAACGGGCAACCGGCCATCGTCATGACAGATGCGTCTGGAATCCCATTTACCGCCGATCAGGAATTTCAGGCTGGTTTCACCTGCAACGGCGTGCATGCGACTCCTACAGTGGCTCTGCCTTTTACCTGCCTGGCATCGCAGTTCGGCTCTACGCTCACCAAGGTACCCGCGCCGGGAACTGAGAATGACGACCACAACCCACCTCGCATCAGGTCACGAAACCTCTTTGACCTGGCGATCGGAGATGACAACCTCTTCAAGACCGATCGGTACAAGTGGAGTGCGCAGGTGAATTTCATCAACCTGACCAACAACTATGTGCTTTACAACTTCTTGTCAACGTTCAGCGGCACACACTACGTAACCCCACGGGCGATCACGGCCACGATTGGATTCCACTTCTAGGATGAGAGGCAGAGGGGCATTGGATGGGCCGCGGGGCGGCTGAAGCCGTGCCCTTTCAAATCGCATCTATGAGACCAGCTCTAGTGGGTGAGGTCACGCTGCATGTGCAGGAACATTAAAGCGCTGTTCAACTTCGAGCCGCCGGTTACAGAGGAAGAGACCCGGGCGGCTGCGCTCCAGTTCGTCCGAAAAATTACTGGTTTCAACAAGCCGTCGAAGGCCAACGAAGCCATGTTTCTGGCTGCGGTGGAGGAGATAACCGTCATCTCAACTAATCTTCTGGGTGCGCTTGAAACCAATGCTGCGCCGAGAAATCGGGAGGAAGAAGCCGCCAAAGCGAAGGCGCGCGCGACCGAACGGTTCGGGTCGTAATGGTTGATCGTGGCGCGAAGAACGAGCATATCCCTCGGCTACGCCTCGTGATGACAGACAATGGAGACGGCAAGGCCGCGCTGACAAGTAATAAAGGAAGGGGCGCGCGCATTGTCGCAGTGCGAAAAGCAGGTTCCTCTACTGCGCTGCCGAAACGGCGGCTCCGGTCGGGATGACGAGCGAAAGCAGGTCCCCTGCTGCGCGAGGGATGACAAGCGAATTGCAGGGGCGGCAGGGGCACCCGGCTGCGCAGAAATTCATACACCGTCTACACACCCCTATCCACCGCCCGTCTCCGCGTTTTAAGATAGATAGTTTCACGTTGCACGAACCTGCATTCAATTACTCCGCCACGAAATAGAAGGGACTCATTCATGAACGGCTTTGGCAGTCGCTCCACCCTCCGCGTAGGCTCCAAGGAATTCGAAATCTACCGTCTGAATGCCGTGGAGAAGCACGGCTGCTCGATCGGGCATTTGCCTTACTCGCTTCGTATTCTGCTGGAGAACCTGTTGCGGCGGGAAGACGGCAAGACCGTGAAGGCCGATGACGTGCGCGCGCTGACTGCATGGAATGGTAAGAGCGTGCCGTCGCAGGAGATCGCGTTCATGCCCAGCCGCGTACTGCTGCAAGACTTCACGGGCGTGCCCGCGGTGGTGGATCTGGCGGCGATGCGCGATGCCATGAAGGCGCTGGGAGGAAATCCGGGGCTGATCAATCCGCTGCAGCCGGCGGAGCTGGTGATCGACCACTCGGTGCAGGTGGATGAGTTCGGCACTCCGCAGGCGTTTCAGCTCAATGCCGAGCTGGAGTTCTCGCGCAATAAAGAGCGCTACGCGTTTCTGCGCTGGGGACAGACCGCGTTTAAGAATTTCGCTATCGTGCCGCCGGATACCGGCATCGTGCACCAGATCAACTTGGAGTACCTGGCGCGCGTGGTGTTTGTGGGCGCGAACGGCGAGACGGGTTTGCCGATGGCTTATCCCGACACGCTGGTGGGGACCGACTCGCATACCACGATGATTAACGGCGTGGGCGTCCTGGGATGGGGCGTGGGCGGCATTGAGGCTGAGGCCGCGATGCTGGGGCAATCCGTCTCGATGCTGATCCCGCAGGTGGTGGGCGTACGGCTGAAGAACCAGTTGCGCGAAGGCTCAACAGCGACCGACCTGGTGCTGACGGTCACGGAGATGCTGCGTAAGAAGGGCGTGGTGGGAAAGTTCGTGGAATTCTTCGGGCCGGGACTGCACGCGCTGCCACTGGCCGATCGCGCAACCATCAGCAATATGGCTCCGGAGTACGGCGCGACCTGCGGCATCTTCCCGGTGGACGACGAGACGCTGCGCTACCTGCGTCTGAGCGGCCGCACTGAAGAGCACATCAAGATTGTGGAGGCGTATTACAAGGAGCAGGGGCTGTTCCACACCGTGGACACGCCCGAAGCGGAGTACACCGACGTGCTCGATCTCGACCTCGCAACCATCGAGCCTTGCATTGCCGGGCCGAAGCGTCCGCAGGACCGGGTGCTGCTGTCGGCGTCAGCCGCGTCATTCGAGCAGGCGTTGCCCAGCTTGTTGAAGCCGGGACAGAGCGTTCCTCCGAAGCAGGGCGCGCGTTGGGAGGGAGAAGGCGGTAATCCCGCGGGACCCGAAGCAGTTCACGAGGCCGGAGTCGTGACCGAGGTCGCACTCGAAGAAGCTTTGAGTCACGGTAGCGTGGTGATCGCCGCCATCACCAGTTGCACCAACACGTCGAATCCGTCGGTGCTGGTGGCTGCGGGACTGCTGGCGAAGAAGGCGGTGGAGAAAGGCTTGACAGTCCCCAAGTGGGTGAAGACCTCGCTGGCGCCGGGATCGATGGTGGTGACCGAATACCTCACGCGTTCTGGACTGCTGCCGTACCTCGAGAAGCTGAAGTTCCACGTGGTCGGGTACGGATGCACCACGTGCATTGGCAACTCGGGACCGCTGCCTACGGAAGTTTCGAGCGTGATCGCGGACAAGGACCTGGTGGTCGCGTCGGTGCTGAGCGGCAATCGCAACTTCGAGGGTCGCATCAACTCCGAAGTGCGGGCGAACTATTTGATGTCGCCTCCGTTGGTGGTGGCGTTTGCCCTGGCGGGGCGCATTGATGTGGATGTGTATAACGAGCCGTTGGGCTACGGGAAAGGCAAGCCGGTATTCCTGAAGGACATTTGGCCTACCGCGAAGGAAGTGGCGGACGTGCTGGCTGAGTACATCACTGGCGACCTGTTCCAGACAGCGTACAAGGATGTGTTCCGCGGCGATGAGCAGTGGCGCGGACTGAAAGTGCCCGAGGGCGAGACGTTCACCTGGGACGACAAGTCGACGTATGTGAAGAACCCTCCCTACTTCGAGAACATGCCGAAGACGCCGGCACCGGTCGTCGACATTTCCGGCGCGCGGGTGCTGTGCTATCTCGGCAACAGTGTAACGACGGACCACATTTCGCCGGCGGGCTCGATCAAGCCGAACAGTCCGGCGGGACAGTACCTGATCGCGCATGGCGTCGCGGTAGGGGATTTCAACTCCTACGGATCGCGCCGCGGCAACCACGAAGTCATGATGCGCGGAACGTTCGCCAACGTGCGTCTGCGCAACAAACTCACGCCGGAGCGCGAAGGCGCCTATACGCGGCATCTGCCGGACGGTGAAGAGATGTCGATCTTCGACGCGTCGGTGAAGTATCGCGCAGCGGGAACTCCGCTGATGGTGCTGGCGGGCAAGGAGTACGGTTCTGGCTCGTCGCGTGACTGGGCGGCGAAGGGACCGCGGCTGCTGGGCGTGCGCGTCGCGCTGGCCGAGAGTTTCGAGCGCATTCATCGCTCGAACCTGGTGGGTATGGGCATCCTGCCGTTGCAGTTCCTCGAAGAGGAGAGCGCCGAGACCAACGGTCTGACCGGCGAAGAGGTGTACGACGTTGTAGGACTCACCGATGTGCTGGAGAACTTTGCGCCTGGCAAGACGGTGAAGGTCCGTGCGAAGAAAGCCGACGGCACGGTGACCGGGTTCGATGCCACAGTGCGCATCGACACGCCGCAGGAAGTGCTGTACTACCAGCACGGCGGAATTCTGCACTACGTGCTGCGGCAGCTCATGCAGAACAACTAATCGCGGCCTGTAAACTACCAGGGGCAGGATTCGCATCCTGCCCCTTTTCCTACCACAACAGATTCGCGTCTCAGGTCTTGCACTTCCTGCGCAGGGCAACGAACGTCCCCACCGCACCGGTGGCAAGCAGGGCAAGACTGCCGGATTCGGGGATGGGCGGCCCCGGCGGATTGGGGTATTTCCAGACAAACAGGAACTCCTGGTCTCCGGTTGGGGGAGCCCGCAGTCATTTTCCGGAGTAATAGCCGTCCCGGGCCTGAACTGTGAGGTCTTTCTGAGTGGTAGTGACCAGGATCTTGTGATAACCCGAGTCAGCCTCCACGCGGTCTGGAGTGAAACCGAGGTTGTATTGGTTGCGCAAATCCTCGCCGATGCTGGTGTAGATCTGCTCGATTGACTCTTTCTTGGATACCTCGTAAAAGCGTCCGCCGGTTTGTTGGGCGAGGCGCTCCATGACCTGCTTGCCATCGGCATGGCCACCCTGCGATTTGCCTCCGCGACCGCCGCCGCCTCCTCCACCTGGGTTCCCACCGCCGGGGTAGCCACCACCGGGATACCCACCGCCAGGATAGCCGCCGCCGCGCCGGCCACCGGGATAACCTCCGCCAGGATAGCCACCACCCGGATAGCCTCCGCCACCATGACCACCGGGATAGCCACCGCTAGCCGAGTTGTTATAGGCCTTCGGATCGGCGAACAGGATGGTGTACACCAGGGTGTCGGCGCGCTGCGCCGCTTCAATGGCCCGCGTCAGGCTCACCTTGCTGCCCTGATCCACGCCATCGGACAGAATGATCAGCGCCTTGCGGCCCTGCTGCTTGCTCATGATCTCGTCGGCGGCGAGGAAGACCGCATCATTCAACAAGGTGCCACCGCCACCGCCGCCACCGCCACCGCCGGCGGTTGACGTAGGATCGCTGCCAGCTTGCGCTTGCCGGTAGCTGGGGACCTCGAGCTTTTGCAGGGCCGCTTCCAGTTTGGGACGCGAACTGGTGAGGTCTTGCAGTAATTCAACTTCACGGTCGAAATGAACGACGAAGGCTTTATCTTTCCACTCTCGCAGCAGGTCTTCGAGGAAGGTGTAACTGGCAATGCGTTCCTTCTCCAAGACATTACGTTGGCTCAGACTGGTGTCCACCAAGAGTCCCAAAGTGAGCGGAAGGTCAGTCACTTTGGAGAAGTAGCGGATGGTCTGGGGCTTGCCATCGTCTTCCAGCTTGAAGTCGTCCTTCGTGAGGTTGTTAACAATTTGCCCCTGCTTGTTGCGCACCGTGGCCAAGACGTTGACCACGTTGACGTCTTTCTTGATGGTGGTGGTTTCCTGCTGGTCGGGTTCAGTCGCCTTGCTGGGTGGGGCCTGCGGGGTCTGCTGAGCGTGCAGCATCAGTGCGGCGAACAGCAACGGAAGTAACGTGAGGAACGTTCGCACGATGGAGAGTAGGCCTGAGTTTTGGGCGTGCAGGTTGGTTGCACGGGAGGCAAATTGCATGTTGTTCCCTGGGCGGAGTGGATTCCAATGTGAGCTAACTTGAAAACGGTTAAACCCTCGCCGACGGGGGAAGTTGCAGCGTCACCCCTTGAGGTCACGCAATGGGCAAGTCGGATCAGATTCCAATTGTAGGGCGCCATTGCGCAGGGCCAGTGAATCGCTTCATCTGCGACCGGGCTAATTGGGCGGTGGGTGGCGCCGACGCCGGTCCTCATTACGAACGAGATGGCCTGATTTCGCCAACTGACTTTGGTTGATACTTGGTTACTCCTCCGGTTCTTTGAGCACAAGAAGGAGGGCGGCGTTGGGGGGCGGGCAGTAGGCGCTGCTTTGGTGTTGCATCCCAACGGACGCAGGTCCGTAATACGTCGCCCCACACCCGCCAGTCCCCTGAGGCGACGCCAATCCAAACTCGCGTCTGTCCGGCGGCCCCGACTCATGCAGCCGCACCCTAATGCCAATCTCCATCCTTCGTGATTTCCAACGCCCGCGGCCATAGCGGAACCACAGGAATTCAGTGTTTGGAGATCCGGCCCGATGGGCGTAAAATCGACCATCGTAGCGGAGGTGCGTATGAAGCTGCTCCTTCCCCTCTCCCTTCTGCTCATTGCTCTAACGCCTGCGACCGCATTTGCTGACAACCTCTATCTGGTGCCAAATTTCGGCGCCGGAGACAATTTTGCATATTTCACACAAATGAACGGGCATGAGCTCGTATTGTCCGGTGGAACTGACCCTTACTTCTTCGGTAGTTTTGGCTACCAACCGGGATATACATTTGGAGGAGGCGCACTGTACCTTTACAGCAGTGTCATATGGATCGACGGCATCCCTACCGAATTCTATTTTTTCTCAGGGTCGATCGGTATGAACATTACGCTGCCCACCGACGGCAGAGATTTTTTCCGGGCGTTCACGGACATTGGCTTCGGTGCCACCGGAATAAACTTCGATACTGGGCAAACAATTGGCGTCGGCGGCGGCGCATTCGGGTCGATTTCATTTTTCCGTGGGCTTGATGGACTGTATTACGCAAGCCCCTTCGAACAAGTTCCCGAGCCGGGCACCCTGGGGTTGATTGGAACTGGATTGATGGGCATAGTAGCCGTGGCCAGAAAAAGACTCAGAACTCGGCAACTGTTTCGCAGTCAATGACGTTTCCACCCGAGTGGCTTGCCCCATTCATTCCTGTTCTGGGCGAATGAGTCGGGTCACGATGCTGTAGGAAATATCTGTCCTAAGCGGCGCGCAACGGGACCAGCCTGGGTTCGCTTTTCATGCTTGATGGTGACGGGCACAGTCATGCTGAGCCTGTTATGAACATCTATCTCTTCTCGCTTGCTATCTTCTTCCGTTATGCCGCAGGATGATGGACAATATCCAACATCCCTTCGGAGGTGATATGAAGAATTTCCTAGTCGTTACCGAACACCCCGTCGAGCGTGTCCTCCGCGTTCTTGTCGGTGTCGTTGTCCTCTGCCTTGTCTTCATCGGGCCGAAGACTGCCTGGGGCTGGATCGGCCTTCTCCCCATACTGACGGGCGTGACCGGTCTCTGCCCTCTCTACACAATCCTCGGGATCTCCACTTGCCCTAAGAAGGCTGCACCGTAATTTACAGATGGGGCATTGTAACGGCGGTCACCAGCATCTATCGCACAGACGAGCCGTGAATGATTGCGAGTGAAATATCCCCAAGTCACTCGTTATCGCCGGCCCCGAGCCAGTTATCGGTCCGTGGGCGGCTCTCCTGAAACTCACTCACCACCAAATTGCGCGGTCCGACTTGCGTGCCTTTCCAGCGGACTCTAGAATCGCCACTTGTACCGGAGGAGTGGAATGCCACCCGTAAACGTAGGTGATGAGGCCCCGGATTTCGATTTGCCCGCAGTGGTGGGCAACATCAAGCAGCGCGTCAAGTTGAGCGACTACCGGGGAAAGAAGAATGTCGTGCTGGTATTTTATCCGGCGGACTGGACGCCGGTGTGTACAGCCGAACTGCCGGCATTCAACGCCGAACTGGAGAAGTTTGCCGGCTACGGCGCCGAAGTTGTCGGCATCAGCGTGGATTCAATTCCCAGCCATATCGCCTGGCAGAAGAAAGAGATCGGCATTCTAAGCCTGCCGCTGGCCAGCGATTTTTATCCCCACGGCGAGGTGGCCAGCAAGTACGGCATTTTGCGCGAAGGTGAACCGGTCCCGGGTATCAGCGAGCGCGCGGTTTTTGTGATCGACAAGCAGGGCAAGGTGACTTATGCGAAGGTGTATCCCATCGACAAAGTGCCGGACACCGAGGAGGTCTACCAGGTGCTGCGCAAGATGTGATGCTCGGGCAGGACTGGACGTGACCGGCAATTTCTTACGCAAAGACACAACCCCGCACGCAGCGGGGTTTTCTACGTTTGGAGCAGGCTCGTCTTAACTGGCCTTAGTTCGCCGGTATGCGGGTTCCTGAAAAGCGCCAATCAGCAGCTCCAGCACCGTGTGTATGTCGTCGAAGCTGTATTTCGCGGAGAGTTCGGAACGATCGGCGACCACCTGGTCGCGCCACAGACCTTCTGCCATGCCCACTACCGCCGCGCGTACTGCGTCGAGGTTCATGTCGGCCCTGATCTGGCCTTCATTGCGCATGTCTTCCAGAATGCGGTCGAGAATGTCGCGAAACTGACGTGCGCCCCGGCTCAGGAGCACGACGTTGCTGTCCTTGCGGACGCGACGCGATTCCAAGGCTGACAGGATCTTCAACTCGGGATCGCTTTCCAGCTCGACCGTTATGGCTTCCAAAACGGCGAGCAAACGGTTGGCGGGAGATCCGTGAGGAATCATCTGGATCCGTGCGCTCATGGCGGTCCAGCCGCGTTCGAAGATCGCGACCAGCAAGCCCTGTTTGCTGCCGAAGTGTTTCATCAACTGCGATTCACTGGTGCCAGCATCGCGGGCGATGCCGACCGTGCTGGTGTTTTCGTATCCCTGCTGAGCGAAGAGCCGTTTCGCTGCCTGCAGAATGCGGTCGTGCGAGGACAATGCGGAATTGCCATTTGTTGTCATGTTTCGAAACTCCAGTGTCATGACGGTTCGGACAGTAGTAACACGGCTGAGCCGCAGTCGTTGCGCGCTCAACTCACGAATTGGCCAAAGTGCTTACCCCAGGGGCAGAACGAAGTGTGTCTAAATAGTACTCCCACTTTGAGATGGATTTAGTTCCAAAAAATTATGCCCGCCATACAGGCGGGCATCTTCAGACTCCGAAATGGATCAATTACTTACTGTGACTTTACAGTCTTTTTGGCCGGAGTTGCCTTGGCAGCAGTGGTCTTGGGAGCTGGCGCGGTGGGACCAGCTTCCTTGATCACCTTGTCGATCAACTGGTACAGCTGGGTGCGGTCGACCACCTCCACGAACGGAGTGCCGCGCGTGGTGTCGCTCACAACGTAGATTGTGGGAGTGTGGTCGAGTCCCACCCGCTGGCCCATCGCCTTGTCCGCCTTGACCTTGGCGGTAAGCTCACCCGACGGATCGACGACGAAGGGAACCGCGACCTTATTGTCGGCGGCAAAACGCTCGGTCATGCCGCGCAGGTTCTGCGGTGTGATCTGGGGCTGGTTCTGGAAGATGAACAGCCGGTAGTCGTCGCCCAGCTTCTTCGACTTGGTGTCGAAGTAGCGCGCATTCACCGCTGCCTCAAATGACCAGTTGTGCATGTCCAGAGGAAAGTCGTATTGCACCAGCGGAATGTTGTACTTCTTGGCAGCCTCATGCAACAGAGGAGCGGCGCGGGCGCAGTCCGGACATTGCAGGTCCTCGAACACCAGGATGGCTACCTTGGAGCCCTTGGGTGGCCGCAATACGGAAGTGTCGCCGGCCCAGGCAGCAGCGCTGGCCAGGAGCAGGCACGAAGTGACGAGAAGAGCTTGCCGGAACAGGGTTCGTTTCATTTGCGATAGTGGTGGCGGGATGAGTTGACCAACGCCACGCTGTCAACATAGTAACGGAAATCGTGAGCGAGAGTCTCGCGGGTCAACACCCAGAGAAAATCCAGCACGGGTGTTGGGGGAGTCCTGGCATTCGGGCGCGTAGGGCAGTAACAGAGCCACCTTAAGGTCGATACCACTCCCGAACCCGCACCATTCCGGCTGCGCGCTCCAGCCCATGGCCGAGTCCAATGCCTGCAGACGGGCAATCCCTGCCCCGGAGCCCGAGGCAGGGATACGGTCAGCTAAGGCGTCTGCACTGCTTTCAGAATGTCCAGCAGTCCCCAACCGAACACAGCGTTGGGAATCGAACTGCCGGGCAAGCTGCTGCAGCTTTGTGTACTAGTCAGCGGAAGAGCGGTCTTGGTTAGTTGCGCTGTGGTCGCGGCGATCTGCCCGTTGAATGCCGGCCTGGCTTGCCACAGCAGTGCGACTCCGGCGGCAACGTGAGGCGACGCCATCGAAGTTCCCTGCCAATAGCCCTGGTACATATTGAGGTATGCGATGGCGGCCCTGATGTTATAGCCGGGTGCGACGAGCTGGGGTTTCAACCGCTGGCTGCCGTCCACCGTTACCGGCCCTCGGCTGCTGAACCTGGCAATCGAGTTGTAAGAGTCCGTGGCCCCAACCCCTACACCACTGCCGTAGATCGCAGGAGAAGTCGAAACCGTGGCGCAATTCGGTCCGTAGTTCCCGGCCGCCATCGACTGGAAGATGCCAGCTGCGGTCACCGCGTTTTCGATTGTTTGCAGGGTGGTCAGCGAACAGCCTTCGCTCGCCGGGCAGTCCCATGAATTATTGATGACATCCGGCGCCAGGGCGGGGTTCGCCAGTTCAGGATGACCCATCGGGTATGGCGCCATCAGGAATTGAAAGCACTCGATGTACTGCGCCGGGGAGCCTACGCCGTGTTGATCCATGTTACGGCAGGCGATCCACTTCGCACCGGGCGCCACGCCAACCTGGTTCCCCAATCCGTCGTCGCCCACCATTTCGCTCATGGTGAAGGTGCCGTGAAAATTAGGATCGACCGGAGTCAGGGAATGGGCGCTGGTGGCATCGTGCCAGTTGTAATTGTGATTGACGGTGGTTCCGTTCCAGCCGCGGTAATGGGACTTCAGAGAAACGTGGTCCCATTGCACGCCCGTGTCCGCGTTGGCGATGACCATGCCCTCACCGTGAAAGCCGAGCGCCCAAACCTGCGGCGCATTCACGCGAGCCACGTTCCATTCGATCGTTGCCGTGGTCGAGAGGGACTGCTTCCCCGAACTGACGGTGGTCATCGGGCTTAGGTTGGGTGCGGGAATTGAGCTCTTGACTTTCGGGTTGGCGTCGATCCGCTGCACTTCGTTGTGTCCTGCGAGTTCGTACAACAAGTCGCGGCTCGCAGTCACCTTGATCATGTTGATGCCGTAGAAGGACTCGTAGGGGATACCGCGTTCCTTCAACATCTTGCGCATGGGGGCCTGGGTGCGTTCTGCAACCGCACGGAGCGCGTTGTAAACGTATCTTCCCTTTTCGAGCTTGGTAGGTAAGCTCGCTGCTCCGCTCAAGTCAGCCTGTTCGGTGAACACGATGAGAGCTTCGCTGCTACCGCCGAGCGCCGTCTCGGATGCCAGGCGCGGCGCGATCTTGGCGGGGGCGGCAGTGTCAGCAGCAAAAGCGGATGACGAGGGAACAACGCAATAAAAGGTTGCACACAGAACTACTGCAAGCAGAAATCGGCGATCGATTTGAGGTAGTCCTGTCAATAGACTCCAGAAGGCAGTCGTGTGGGGCGGACGTACGCATTCCGTTGTTTTCATCGAAGACCTTAAATTTTTGATTTTCCGGTTGGTTGAGCGAACTCCAAAATCCGGAAGGGCAATACTAGCCGAACGTGGGGTTATTCCAAAGCGGCATGGTACACAACCTAGTAGCCTTATGAGGTCGCGTAAAGTTGCGGTAATGGCGAACGTTTGTTTTCAACGACTTAAAGTAAACTAAGGTAACCACTTTTGTCTTTTTTTGGTTACTAAGGTAAGTGAAATCCGGGTGAGCAATATGACACAGTAGCGTTTTTGGGGACGAAAGCAGGATATCTGAAGAGCGGGGTGGAGAGCGCGGTTCCTCGTGGAGCCGCGCTAAGTGCAGGAAAGAAAAGCGGCAGTCAGGGCGGGCTACGACTAAGGTGGTTGGAATGGGCTGGCGCCCACATTCGAAATGGCACGACGTGATCCGCTGTGCAAGCCGGAGTAATGCATCGCTCCGCCCTGGCTGAATCGATCGTTTGCACGATCAACTCAACCGGTCGGACCAAACAACAACAAGATGAAGAAATTCGCGATGAGAGAAGCACGTCCATCCTGCTGGCGATGGAAGTGCTTCTCCTTTTCGCGTTACTAAACTTACTTTACGAAGCGAAACCTTCGTAACAGAAGTCCGAAAACCGACAAACCGCCGCCCATCAAAGCCAGCGACGAGGGCTCGGGAACCGCAGGGGCGTACGCGAAACCGTAACCTGCGGTGCCGTCCTGGGCCGATGCGTAGCCGGTGGTGTAGTACAATGCGTTGGTTTCGATCACCAGTAACGGCGTGGTCTGTCCCGTGCTGATCTGATCGGATGCCGGGAAGTTGAAACCAATCACCGGACCGCTAATACTGCGATCGATCGTGGTGGGATCGTGTATGCCGAACGGGTTGGTACCTACATCGATAAGGAACCCGGCGTAGTTGTACATCGAGAACCGTTCGTTGGAGTCGCCACCGTTGTTGGTGAACTGGAACACGAAATCCAAACAACCAGCGCACCAGGTATTGAATGGGTCGGCCATAACCCACTCGCTGTAGGTGACAGTGAAAGTCGGGGTCGTGATGGTATTGTTGATAATCGAGGCAATCACCGGGCCCGTCGGAAACAGCGGGCTAGGTGGTGCTGAGCTTCCATTGCCGAGTGTGGAAGCGTTGGCCAGCGGCGCCAGCAGCGCGATCGCCAGGAAAAATACCAGCTTCACGGGTAGATTTGTCTTAGTAATCTTCTTTTTCATTGAGGCCTCCAGAGTTTAAGCGGGAACTTTAGTTCTTCCGAGAAGCAGGGAACTTGCTCGAATTGCAATCCTCACACGCTGGGAAAGTGGATACTGAGCAAGATTGCACACAATCAAAAATAAAGTAACCATTTCCAGCCGTTGCATGATTACCGTGCAGGAGGGCCGCCCGAAACCAACAGGGACACACAGCGTGCCCATTCGGGGGGCCTGCAGGTCGCTGCCGCCATCGGCAAGCGCTCCGGAATCTGGGATGGTACAGACCCGCGAGAGGCTGCCCGTCATGACCCCGAACGCTGACTGGAACGGTCACAAGTTCGGCATTGGTCGAGAAGGTGGCGGGCTCGGTTGCTGAACACTGCTCGCTGGGACGCTTGGCTGCTGCGCAACGACGTAGGAGGCCAAGGTCAGCAGGAGCCCGGCGAACGTGAATGCGATCAACCGCAAGAGCATTCTCCGCTCCCGGGAAACCACCCTATACAGGCGTGAATTTTGCACGATCTCGACCTCTAACTCTACAAACACGGTACCGTATGGCCGGTTGCATGTGAGTTATCATTTTCGGCAATCAAACGAACCGCAATCCTGCTGTTTAGCAGCCCAGTCTCGCTCGCACGCAAGGGTGTGGCGGCGGCGATCTCACAATTGCTGATCGCCCACCAAGGCAGCGTGTTGCATAGCGACGACCACGTGGACAGTGGCCGGGAATTGTTCCTGTCGCGGCTGGAATGGGACTTGGATGACTTCGATATCCCGATCTCCGACTTCGAGGAACACTTCAAGCCGGTCGTCGACCTGTTCCAAATCAATTATCACCTGGCACTTTCGGAGTATCGTCCCAAGGTGGCCATCCTGGTTTCCTCCCAGGACCACTGCCTTGCCGACCTGCTGTACCGCTACAGCAGCGGCGAGTTGCCCTGCGATCTTGTCTGGATCATCAGCAACCATCCGAAAGCCAAGCTGCTGGCCGACTTTCATGGCGTTCCGTTTCATCTGTTGACCAACCCTCAGGACAAGCGCGAATCCGAACGCGAAATGTTGGAACTACTCGGGCCGGATGTGGACCTGATCGTGCTCGCGCGCTATATGCAGATCCTGAGTCCGGAGTTCGTTGGCCATTACCTGCTGCGCATGATCAATATCCACCACTCGTTCCTGCCGGCTTTTGTGGGCGCGAAACCCTACCAGCAGGCCTTTGAGCGCGGAGTGAAATTAATCGGCGCCACCAGCCACTACGTCAGGGCGACCCTGGACGACGGACCGATCATTGAGCAGGACCTGGTGCGGGTTTCCCACCGCGACACGGTCGAGGACATGATGCGCAAAGGCCGCGACCTGGAGAAAGTCGTGCTCTCGCGCGCCGTGCGCTGGCACCTGGAAAATCGAGTGCTGGTTTACCAGAACAAGACCGTCGTGTTTGCTTAGGGCGCGGCCCTATCTCGCCGCACAAACCCCAGTGACGATTCGATTGAAAGAGTTCCTTGCGCTGAGTCAGTCTGCTGAGGCGGGAGGCGCTAGATCCGGTCCAGCGACACACTAGAGACGCGACCCTATCCAGAGCTTCAAAAGACCACGAGCAAAATCGCCTCCCTCGGCTATCGAAGGCGGGTTTGACGGTAGCGGGGATTTCTTTGTGCTGCCTAGGTGCCGGTAATAATTCGCAGTCTGCCTAATCGCGCGCGTCCTCTCGCTGGTCGCGAATTTCGCCTTAACGATCCCTTTGATACCACCAAGAAACTCGATTATGTCGTAGATTTGCGACCAACCAAGTTCCCCTTCGCCATGAATCGCGAGCGCCTCCTTGACTGGGGGATCGAGGTTCATGGATTGAAAAACCGCTGACCCCAGCGGCTGCTTGCCCCTCATCTTGCCAAGCTGGGCGAGTCCCTTCGAAGAAATGATGTTGACGCCCATAGAACCGCGAATCGCACGCCACGGTTCGCCCTCCCCGTTGGTCCATGAGATATATTTGGCTTCAAGGACAGGCGTGCAGTTGCAGTAAAGCGCCAGAATACGGTGAACACGAGAGACTAGGTCATCGCTACCGAGAAAAGCTGCTCGGCCGTCTCACAGGATTCGAACTCACAGGATTCCAGGACCCATTTCTCGCCGAGCTTTCTGATTTTCGCGTTGTCGCTGACGAAGCACGGAGAGACCCGTTCCAGAAAGTCCGACTGCCCTGTTAATACTGCTGCTGCATGTCGTATAACCAGCTTTTTTGCGTTTGGCTTTGCCGGTGCGCGTTGAGGTAACTCCGGGGGAGCGTCAGCGAGGATTGGGGCGCCCGTCATCGAAAAGCTTTCTGCCAAGGACTCCTCGGCGCCCGTTTCGGGGAATGTGGCGGTTGCTGACACGGTTACCTTCTTGCTGGGGGCGTTCATGAAGCCAGCATAAGACAAGATGGAGCAAAGCCAAAGGGATGAACGATGCAGCCGGAAATCCAGCCCGGTTTGAGGCAAAAAACCGCGTATGCTAGGATTTTGAGTTTGTTCCACCATGCGCAGGCCGGTATGGTGCCCCGCCTTTGTGCCTCACCGGCATCCTCGGGGTTTCTCGGCACGATTGGAAGTTCGTGCCGCCGGGGAAGAGCGCCTCTGAGACGGTGCGGAGTCCCGACCTGTCGTGTTGCGGTGGCTTGACCTTTTCTTAAGGAGTCTCATACGTGAAGACTTACGAAGGCGCTAACATCCGAAACGTCGCCCTGGTTGGGCATTCTCACTCGGGCAAAACCTCACTCGCATCCGCCATGCTTTTTACCGCCGGGGCCACGCAGCGCTTCGGACGCGTCGATGAAGGCAACACCGTCACCGATTACGACGAGGAAGAAATCTCGCGCGGCATGTCGATTACCGCTACCACCGCCGTTCTGGAGTGGGGCAAAACCAAGATCAACCTCATCGATACTCCCGGTTTCAGCATGTTTATTCATGAGGCCGAGATGGTGCTGCCGTCGGTGGACAGCGCGCTCGTCATCGTGGACGCGGTCAGCGGCGTGGAAGTCGTCACCGAGCGCATTTGGCACTACGCCGACAAGTTTCTGTTGCCGCGCGCCATCGTCTGTACTCGCATGGACCGCGAGCGTGCCGACTTTACCCGCGTGATGGATTCGCTCACCACGGCTTTTGGCCGCACCGTGGTTCCCATCCAACTGCCGGTGGGCTCGGAAAAGAGCTTCACCGGAGTCGTCGACCTGGTCAAGATGCACGCCTACACCTACGAAATGGGTGGCAACGGCAAGGCCACGATCGGACCGATTCCCGCCAACATGGAAGAGGAAGCCAAGGCAGCGCATGAGCGCCTGGTCGAACTGGTCGCCGAGGGCGACGACAAGCTGATGGAAGAGTTCTTCGAGAAAGGCACCATCGACGAAGAGCACATCATCGCTGGGCTGCACAACGCCATCCGCGAAGACAAGATCTTCCCCGTGCTGTTCGCCTCCGGCCTGGGGAACATGGGCACCGACGAAGTGCTCGACTTCATCGCCGATTACCTGCCCACCGCGCTCGAAGCCGGAACCGTGAAAGCTGCGGCAACTGCCAATAACGGCGAGCCTGCAGTCCGCAAGATCAGCGACTCGGAGCCGTTGTCGCTGTATGTGTTCAAGTCGATCAGCGATCCCTTCTCCGGGCGCATCTCGTTCTTCAAGGTGTTTTCGGGAGTGCTGAAGAACGACGCGACGGTTCAGAATTTCAATCGCGGCGGCTCGGAGAAATTCGCGCACCTGTCTACCATGCAGGGTAAGACAGCTATTCCGGTGAACGAACTTCATGCAGGAGACATTGGCGCGGTGGCCAAACTTAGAGATACCCTCACGGGCGACTCGCTGGGCGACAAGGGATCGCCGATCCAATATCCGCAGGTGACCTTTGCCGAGCCGGCGATCACTTTCGCCATCGAGCCTAAGACGCGTGCCGATGAAGACAAGCTCAGCAACGGCATCCACAAGCTGATGGAAGAAGACGCCATGCTGCGCTTCTTCCGCGATCCCCAGACCAAGGAGTTCCTGATTGCAGGGACTGGCCAGCAGCATATCGAAGTCGTAGTCTCGAAACTGAAGAACCGCTACCACACCGAAGTCAACCTTAAGGCGCCCAAGGTTCCCTACCGCGAAACCATTCGCGGCAAAGCCGACGTGCAAGGACGCCACAAGAAGCAGAGCGGCGGCCACGGGCAGTTCGGCGACTGCAAGATCAGGATGGAACCGCTGCCCCACGGCGGAAATTTCGAGTTCGTCAACGAGATTTTTGGCGGATCGATCCCGAAGAACTACATCCCCGCGGTGGAGAAGGGAGTTGTCGAGGCGGCGGCGCGTGGCTACCTTGCCGGTTTCCCGGTCGTTGACTTCCGCGTCATCCTCTACGACGGCTCGTATCATGACGTGGACTCAAACGAATTGTCGTTCAAGACGGCGGGCCGCATCGCCTTCCGCAAGGCCATGGAACAGGCCAAGCCCACGCTGCTGGAACCCATCATGAACGTGGAGATCACGATTCCCGACGAGTTTGCAGGTTCGATCATGGGCGATCTCAACAGCCGGCGCGGCCGCATCCAGGGCATGGACAACAAGGCGGGCAAGACGGTGGTGAAAGCCGTGGTGCCCATGGCCGAGATGCTGACTTACGGCACCGATTTGACGTCGATGACGCAGGGCCGCGGCAGCTTCTCCATGGAAATGGACCACTATGACTATGTTCCGGCGTTGCAGCAGGAGAAGATCATCGCAGCCGCCAAGGCGGAGCGTGGGGAAGTGGTGGAAGAAGAAGAGTAGGCAGTTGGATTTGTATGCAAAAATGCCCGGCATCACGCCGGGCTTTTCTGTTGCTTGTGGGCGAATCAGTCAGGGTGGGTTTGCTGGCTACCGGCCTTCATGGCGAAGATGATTTTGTAGCTCACCTTCTTCTTGCCGTCGGGAGCAAATTTTATCTCGATGGGGCCGTACACTCGCCGCTTGGCGTAGTCCGCAAGATACTTGGGGTTATCGTTCAATTCGGCGGCATACTCCGTGCCGGCTTTGGGTTCCGGGCAGCTTTCATAGCTTCTGCTACAGAAGATGGAAACATCGAATACTTCTCCGGCGTTTGTAGTCAGAAAAGCCCTCACCGTCGTGCCTTTAACTTTCGTTGTACCCGACGAGATATTGCTCCACTGACATTGTCCCACCAACCCACCACTTTCTCCCGCGCTATTCGATCCAGACGGACAAGGCTGGACATTCGTTGACGTGATGGTTGTCGGTGCGCTCCAAGCGCCCCCCGATGAAGTTGTCACGTCTTCGGTCACGGCGGAGACTACGGTAAGGGTCGCATCGTGATGGGAAGCGGACGCATAGGCTGCAGTCAGCGTCAGCACCAGCAAACAACGAAATGTGCGAGTCCGCATAGTAAGCTCCGGCGGCGCCAAAGCGGATTGGCTTCGACGGTGCCGTCGACTTCACGACTCAATTGTCCCTCGAAACATCAGCCCCTGCCAGATTTTTTAGGGCTCAGCCGCGCTACCTTCCCGAAAACGGAGTCGGCCGTTGGTGGGCGGGTGATATTATGAACGCCCTTACAGGGAGGAATTACTCATGAACACTCGTCACCTGAAACGACAAAGATTTAAGCTGGCTTTGTGCGGAAGCTTCGTGCTGTTGCTGCTTCTATCGGGCTGCAGCCAGCCCACCCCACCGGACACGCGGGCGGCGGATGAAGCCGCGGTTCGAGACACGGACGCCCAGTGGGCGAAGACGGCCGGGGCCAACGACTTGGAGGGCACCGTCGCGTACTACACCGATGACGCCTCGCTGCTAGCTCCCAACGCTCCCATCGCCAACGGCAAGCAGGCGATTCACGCGGCGTGGGCCGGATTGCTCGGTCCGGGGACGTCCATCTCCTGGCAGGCGACCAAGGTTGAAGTCGCCCGTTCCAGCGACCTGGCCTACATCATGGGCACTTATCAGTTGACCATGAAAGATCCGCAGGGCAATCCGGCGAACGACAAAGGCAAGTTCGTCGAAGTTTGGAAGAAGCAGGCGGACGGCAAATGGAAGGTGGTCGCCGACATTTTCAATTCGGACGTGCCACTACCGGCGCCTGCGGAAACGAAGAAGTAGACGTTCGGATTTATCGTTGCAACGCCGTTAAAGAGAAAGAGTGAGGGATTTGCCCTTCGGCACAGAAAGAGCAGTCCCTCACTTCGTTCATGATGACAACACTTAGGATAGTTGCGATAGTGTGCAACTATTAGTTAGTTCAGTGCAGCGCCTCGGTGCGCAGCAACACCACGCCATGCGGCGGGATTGTGAAGCCGGAGTCTGACAGTGCTTTGACCCGCAAGCCACTCCACACATCCTTGAAGTCCAGGTTCCCGCCCACACCCAAGTCTTTCCACGGTATCTTCACCGAGGCCGGTACGTTCGCGCGATTGACGGCGGCGATCGCCACGGCGCCGCCACTGAGCTGTCGCTTCCAGTAGTCCACATCGCCACGCTTAAACACGAACTGGCCCTGCTGGCCGAGCGGGTCCTGATCGATGGCGATGACGTCTTTATTGAGCAGAATCGACCGGGTGTCAGTCGACATGTTGCGCACATCGTTGCCTGCCAGCAGTGGCGCCGCGAACATCGCCCACAGGCTCATATGGGTGCGGTATTCGTCCGTGGTCATGCCGCCGTTGCCGACCTCGAGCATGTCGGGATCGTTCCAGTGTCCGGGGCCAGCCCACTTGGCGATAGCGGACTGGGTGTCAACAATCTCCATCATGCGTTTGTAGGTGTCGTTGATGTCGCCGGTGGTGCGCCACAAATTGCCGCCGACCACCGCGCCCCACTCCCACACATTCTCGCGTCCGTACTGGCAAAGGCTATACACGATGGGGCGATTGGTAGCCCGCAACGCTTCGGCCATTTTCTGATAAACGGCACGCATGGCCGAGTCGGGGTACAAGTTGCTGGCACTGCACCAGTCATACTTGAGGTAGTCCACTCCCCAACCCGCGTACGTCTTGGCGTCCTGTGCTTCGTCGGCGTAGCTGCCTTGGTATCCGGCGCAGGTGTAGGGGCCGGGTGAGGAGTAGATGCCGAACTTCAGTCCCTTGGAGTGCACGTAGTCGGCGAGCGCCTTCATGTCGGGAAATTTGTTGTTTGTCTGGATCACGCCGTTGGCGTCGCGATCGCCCTCCCAGGTGTCGTCGATGTTGAGGTAGATGTAGCCCGCATCGCGCATACCGCTGGAGACCAAAGCGTCCGCCATCTCCCGTACGATCTTGTCGTCGACGCGTCCGGCGAAGAGGTTCCAACTGTTCCATCCCATGGGCGGAGTCTTGGCCAGGCCGTTGGGCGGAAGATCGCGCACCGCAGGAGGCGTCAAGGGCGTCGCTACGCGAACGGGATCGGACTGGGCGCGGGCGGCCACGACATCGTAAGGCTTGTCGTTGGGATCGCGAACGGTGAAGCGCAGCTGGTCGCCATCGAGTGCGCCTTCACAGATGTAGGGATGCCCTTCGTTAGTGATGGCGGTGATGGAAAAGTGGTTGCCGTCAACCTTGCTTTCCTTGATGTCGAGCCGGCCCCAGGGATGTTCGATCTTGCCAGTGAGTTTGTTGTCGGTTTGCTGCAGGGCCAAAACCATCTGGGAGGTATGGCCGTCAGGCTGCTTGGAGGAGTAAAGCCAGATTCCCGTAAAGTCAGCGGCGAACAAAAGCGGAGCCGCGAGAAATAGCACAAGAAATGCTATGAGGCGTTTCATAGCCAATACCATACCGCCGATGTTTGGGAGTGGCCAGAGATTTCAGTGCACGGTGCTGGGCGACGGTGCTGGGCGGCATCGCCTATTGGTATGTCACCCGGCGCTCGCCCTTGACGATGCGGCCGATGGTGTATCCCTTTTCACCGCAGCGTTCGAGGATGGTTTGCGCCTTCTTGAACTTCTTCGCAGGCACTACGAGCACCATGCCGACGCCCATGTTAAAGGTGCGCAGCATGTCCTCCTGGGGAACGTTGCCGATGGCCTGCAGGTGTTGGAAGATCGGGAGCACGGGCCAGGAGTGGAACTCGACGATGGCTCCCATGCCTTTGGGGAGCACGCGCGGCAGGTTCTCGGTGATGCCGCCGCCGGTAACGTGGGCCATGGCGCTTACCGCCTCTGCGTCGATCATGCGGCGCATGATGGGCCAGTAGCTTTTGTGGGTCCGCATCAACTCGGTGCCGACCTTGCCCTTGATTTCGTTTACGTAAGAATCGGGGGTGTAGCGGGCAACCTCGAAGAACAGCTTGCGGGCGAGAGAATAGCCGTTGGTGTGGAGTCCGGTCGAGGGCACTCCGATCAAGACGTCGCCGACTTGCACATCTTTGCCAGTGATAATTTTGGAGCGGTCTACGACGCCGACAATGAATCCAGCCAGATCGTACTCGCCGTCGGGGTAGAAGCCCGGCATCTCGGCGGTCTCGCCCCCGATCAGGGCACAACCGTTTTGCTTGCAGGCGTCGGCGATTCCGCTGACTACCTTCTCCACCACTTCGGAATGCAGTTTACCGGTGGCAAAGTAGTCCATGAAGAACATGGGTGCGGCACCCTGAACAGCAATATCGTTGACGCAATGATTGACCAGGTCGGCGCCAATGGTGTGGTGCAGGCCCATCTCGAAGGCAATCTTGAGCTTCGTACCAACACCATCCACGCTGGAGACGAGGACGGGATCGAGGTATTTCTTCTTGTCGATGGCGAAGAGTCCGCCAAAGCCACCGATCTCGCTCAGAACACCGCGGTTAAACGTCTTGTGGGCGAGGTACTTGATGCGCTGCTTGGTGCGATTGGCGCGTTCAATGTCCACCCCGGCGTCCGCGTAGGTAATAGATCGGTCTTCAGTCGTATGCTGTGCCAAGAGTCGGGATCCCATCCAGAAGGCTTGTCGCCGCAGGTCTCGTGCAGGAAACAGTGATTGTACCATTCCCTGTGCAATTGCCTGCGCTGGAATCTCGGACTGCGATTCCGAGGTGGAACGTGAGCTGAATCACGCATTCTTGTGACGTGCAGACGCCGTGAGTCCCCGGCGAAGTTTAGACTAGAACTTCATACCTGTATGCGAGGAGATCCATGACTACTGCTATCAAACCCAGCAAGCCGATTGCCAAGGCTGATCCTTCGTCTGACGTTTACCGCTCCGAGAGCCATCCTCTTGACCCGCTGTTCGCGCCCCGCAGTGTCGCCGTGATCGGCGCCACGGAGCGGGTCGGCAGCGTTGGCCGTTCCGTGCTCTGGAACCTGCTGAGCAGCCCGTTTGGCGGGACTGTCTTCCCCGTGAACTCGAAGCGCCCCAACGTATTGGGAATCAAGGCCTATCCCAACGTCTCGGAACTGCCCGACAAAGTCGACTTGGTGGTCATCACCACGCCTGCCGACACGGTTCCAGGCTTGCTGGCGGAGTCGGTGGAAATGGGCATCCCGGCGGGCATTGTGATCTCAGCCGGCTTCAAGGAGCACGGCGAGCACGGCAAAGAGTTGGAGAGGCAGATCACAGAAATCATTCGCGGCAAGATGCGCCTGATCGGACCCAACTGCCTGGGAGTGATGAATCCGGTACGGGGCCTGAATGCCACCTTTGCCCACTCCATCGCGCGGCCCGGCAATGTCGCCTTCATCAGCCAGAGCGGGGCGCTGTTGACTGCCATTCTGGATTGGAGCTTGCGCGAGAATGTGGGGTTCAGTTCGTTTGTCTCTACCGGCTCGATGCTGGATGTGAATTGGGGCGACCTGATCGACTACTTCGGCAGCGATCCCCGCACTCACAGCATCGTCATCTACATGGAGTCGATCGGCGACGCGAGCTCCTTCCTGTCGGCGGCGCGCGAGGTCTCACTCACCAAGCCCATCATCGTGATCAAGGCAGGACGCACGGCTGCCGCGGCCAAGGCTGCGGCTTCGCATACCGGCGCCCTGACCGGCAGCGACGAAGTTCTGGATGCGGCGTTCCGGCGCTGCGGTGTATTGCGGGTCAACAGCATCTCCGACATATTCTTCATGTCCGACGTGCTGGCCAAGCAACCACGTCCGCGTGGCAAACGGCTGGCCATCCTGACCAATGCAGGCGGCCCTGGCGTGCTGGCTACCGACGCGCTGGTTACCGGCGGAGGCGAACTCGCCGAACTGTCGCCGCAAACCATGGCGGCCTTCGACGAGATCCTGCCGGCGCAGTGGAGCCACAACAATCCGGTGGATATCCTGGGCGATGCTGAGCCGGAGCGTTACGCCAAGTCACTGGAGATCGCTGCAAAAGATCCGGCGATCGATGGCATGCTGGTAATCCTGACGCCCCAGGACATGACCAACCCCACACAGATTGCCGAGAAGTTGAAGCCCTACGCCAAAGGATTCGGCAAGCCCGTGCTGGCTAGTTGGATGGGCGGCGCGGAAGTCGCGGCCGGTGAGCAAATCCTGAACCAGGCTGGCATCCCGACGTTCCAGTTTCCCGACAGTGCGGTGCGCGCCTTCAATTACATGTGGCGCTACTCGTACAACCTGAAGGGCATCTACGAAACCCCAACGTTGCCGCACCATGAGGATGCGGTGATGCAGCGCGGCAAAGCAGAGCGCATCATCCGCGATGCCCGCCAGCAAGGCCGCACTATCCTGACGGAGTTCGAGTCAAAGCAGTTGCTGAAGGCCTATGGCATTCCGACAGTGGAGACGCGGATTGCCGTGACCGAAGACGAAGCGGTGCAGGCGGCGCAGGAAATTGGCTTCCCGACGGTGATCAAGCTGTACTCGATGACCATCACGCACAAGACCGATGTTGGCGGGGTGCTGCTGAACCTGCGCGATGCCGACGCGGTGCGGAAGGGCTTCCAGGCGATCAAAGCATCAGTGACCGAGAAGGCGGGCGCAGAACATTTCCACGGTGTAACCGTGCAGCCCATGATCAAGCTCGACGGCTATGAGCTGATTATCGGCAGCAGTGTTGATTCGCAATTTGGACCGGTCATGCTGTTCGGTACTGGCGGACAACTGGTAGAAGTGTTCAAAGACCGCGCGCTGGCGCTGCCTCCGCTGAATTCGACACTCGCACGGCGAATGATGGAGCAGACGAAAATCTTCACCGCTTTGAAGGGCGTACGCGGGCGCAAGCCAGTGGACATCGAAGCGTTGGAAGAATTGCTGGTGCGTTTCAGCCAGATCCTGGTCGAGCAGCCGTGGATCAAGGAAATCGATATCAATCCGCTGCTGGCGGCGTCGGAGCGGCTGCTGGCGCTGGATGCGCGCGTAGTGGTTTACGGCCCCGAGGTGAACGCGGACGAGCTGCCGGAGCCGGCCATCCGTCCTTACCCGGTCAAGCTGGTCTCGAACTGGACGATGAAGGACGGCAAGGAAGTCGTGATCCGGCCGATTCGCCCGGAAGACGAGCCGCTGATGATCACGTTCCACCAGAAGCTGTCGGAGCGCAGCGTTTATCTTCGCTACTTCCAGCCGCTGAAGCTGACGCAGCGCACGGCCCACGAGCGGCTCACGCGAATCTGCTTTATCGACTACAACCGCGAGATGGCGCTGGTGGCCGAACGCAAGAACGAAGCAGGCGAACCGGAACTGCTGGCGATCGGACGCCTGAGCAAGATACACGGCAGGGACGAGGGCGAGTTGGCCGCGGTGGCCATCGATGCCGCGCAGCACAAGGGCCTGGGCACCGAGCTTTATACCCGTCTGATTGCTGTGGCCCGCGAGGCAAATCTGAAGATGCTGGTCTCGAACATGCTTCCCGAGAACCGCGAAATGCGGGCGCTGTGCGTCAAGCTGGGCTTCAAGATGCACTCGAACCTGGAAGACAACATGATCCGCGCCGAACTGGATCTGTGAGTTCTTGGTAGCGGAATACAGTAAAGGCGTCGTGTCGTAATCCGCGGCGCCTTTTTTGTTTCAGTTCGGACTTTGCCGGTGTTTCCACTATGGTAAGCATCGTGACGCTGGCAACTGCCTAATGCTATGA
>Ga0207927_1000178_pt1 | contig 25933 bp, 22 predicted proteins | sample NGESurdeep072012_2_FD_184456 | JGI IMG/M metagenome (GOLD analysis project Ga0207927, IMG submission 184456) | Arctic peat soil microbial communities from Barrow, Alaska - NGEE Surface sample 210-2 deep-072012 (SPAdes) | ecosystem: Environmental > Terrestrial > Soil > Wetlands > Peat ... | reverse complement strand
TTTGGCCGGTTTTGAGGCGATGTTGACTTGCGCGGTCAGCGCCGCAAACAGGCCTTTCGGTTGTCAAAGAGCCCCCAACTACTCCGCAGCCAAGCCGCGGTGTGCGAGCGAGAGACCGAGACACACCTCTCCCTCGACCTCACGAACCATCGATAACACGCCTGGAATCAGGATGAATAGGACGCAGGACACAGCGGAGGGTGATAGACCCGGCGCTAACCAAACCCTCTGGATATTGCATTCGATTGGCTGACGCGGATTAGTTGGGCTCGGCACTGGCGCGCAGCAGCGCTTCCCGTAACCGATGATGCCGTTGCAGCAGTTGGAGATAATGAGTCTCGCTGGGGCCGGCCTTGGCACGAATGATTGCCAGGAGCGATCGTTTTTCAGCGGGTGTCCATCGCGCGAACCCCGGCGCCAGGGCCAGGGCAACGGCGAAGTTGCTGAATGCCCATTGTTCGCGGGCGGTGTAGGTATCGAGATTGACTTCCAGGATCTTCGACAACCGCGATGTCGTCGCACGCCGCATCTTGCCCGCATCGCCGCCAAAATCAACCGCCATCTTTCGCTGTACCGCCAGCCCGAGGGCACGCACGGAAAACGTATCCCAGAGTCCCGCGGGATCGCCGCCAATCTCGAAGAACATGTGCCCCTCCGCCAGCTTGCGCAATGTGCGAGGCGATGTCCGGTGCTGGGGGTCGCGCGCGATTTTCTTCTCTTCCCTTTCGGTTAGCGCAAGAAGATCGGGACGGCCCGGCCGGAATCCCAGCTTGCGATAGAACCAGAATGCTCCTGACTGGATCGCCTCTTCGTTGTCCTGGCCGATTTGGTAGGGATACACCGAAAAGCAGGTGAGACCCGCGAGTTGATGCAGCAAGTGCAATACCTTGGAATAGATCCACGCGGTCTCACCCTCGCGAAATGCATAGAACGTGTTGAACCCGACTTCGATCCATTCAAACAGCCCGATGGCTTCGAAGTAATTGACCGGCACCCCATTCTTCAGCGTGAACCCGGCATAGTAGGCTCGTAGCGGAAGTCGCCAGTCGGCAGCGAGACCCCAGATGAACAACTGGACTCCTCTGCCCACATTGGCCTCGAATACATAATTCGGATCGCCGTGCGTCGAACCATGCAGTTCGCGATACCGGACTGCCAGCGCATCCCGCACCATGTCGATAATCTTCATGCCCTCGCTTCGGTTCAACTTGCGAAGCTTGAGCGGGGGAGATGCCATCTCGTCGGCCAATGACACATGTTTGCGCTGTAGAAGCGGAGCATCGTGGAAGAAGAATCGAGAGACGGGACGGCGGGCGAGGGTGCGGCTGGCGGACGAGCCGATGAGGTCCCATGCGAGGTTCACCCCTAAGGCGTCGTACAAGCTGGTGCGATCGAATCGCGAGACAGGTAGCTGCTCGAAGCTCCGCAGCAACCACGGCAGTACCTTCTCTTTCCCGTCCGCAGCAGCTTCCATCCACTTCAGGTAAGGAGTATCCGCCTCCACGAACGAGTCATCTGAGAGCAAGGGCATGGCGTCCGGAAGAATGGTTGCCATGCTTCGATATTGTTCATCGATATTCCACTCGGGATTGATCTGGCCCGCATGACGCTGCAGCAACCAGCGCGCCAACTCATAGGTCCAGGTATTCCTCACGGTGGTGCCAGCCATGCCGGAAACCGACTCGTCATCGAAGGCGAGCGCAGCAGACGAGGACGCTTTGAACTTGACAACCGGGGCCTCGACGTCCGCGAGCAGTTGGTCGGCAAGCTCGACTATCCTTGCACTCTGGGGAAATGCGCGAAGAAAGAGCAGCGTGTCATGGAATCGGATCAGCGACTCCGCGCTCTTGAGGTTCGCTCCGCGCAGATTAGCCAACAAACGTTCGCACTTCCCTGCGCACCCGGGGCCGTAGCTGCGCTTCATTGCCTCGAGTTGCTCTAACTCGACAATCTGGCGGTTCCGCAATCTGGCCCCTCCCGACACTTCGGCGACTAGAGCGAATTAGAGTTTTCTGCGTCCGTTCGGAGCTATTCACCACGGAGGCACGGAGGACACAGAGTTCCTATTTCTTCCAGCTTCTCCGTGAAGTCGGTGTCTGCGTTGTACCGATTAATCCTGGTGGGCGACCAACTCTCGATGGCCGACAAATCCGGCTGCGCAAAATCCTAATCCGCTCCAGTTCGCCAGTGTATCGCGAGCGCGTCCCCCTGCGAAAAGTAAGCGCAACCGTTCGGCCTGACCGGTATAAGTCGGCGCCGAGGCACGGTTCTGTCCGTACCCTCAAGCGATTTTATTGCCCTGCCGATGAGAACTGCAGCTATGTCCAATCCCATTGAGTCCGGCTTTCGAAGAATCCACCTCCCCATCGCGCCTGACCGCAGGAAACAGGATCGCGTCATCACTCACTTGCCGATTCGCATCGTCAGTGTAGACGGCATCCCGGCGTTTCATCCCGCCATGTGCATCAACTTGAGTCGTGGCGGCATTGGGTTTGAGACACCCGACCGATTGGATGTAGGAAAGGTGGTCGAGTTCGAATTCGTCCGCGTGATCGATGAAGCCGTGCACTACTGGGTCAAAATCCTGTTTCGCGACGGCAACCAGTACGGCGGATATTACGTGAACGACGACGGCACGGATATACGGCCGACCAACTGAGGATATTCGTGTTCAGCCCCGAGCGTTGTCTATGCAGGATTAAGACGCATCGGCAGCAGCGTCAATAGCAGAGCCATGAGCGACGTTCTTGTTTATCCCGCAATAAAAGAAACGATGGCTGTTGACGCACTGTCAGCCGGGGTGCCGATCAAGGACATCTTTGTCGAATTCCTGCTAATTGGAGCGACCAGCTTCGGTGGCGGCGTGGTGGCGTATCTGCGTAGTGGACTGGTCGCCAAACGCCAGTGGATCAACGACAAGGAATTCGTGGAACTATTGGCGATAAGCCAGTCGCTTCCCGGGTTGAATGCCACAAATATGGCCGTCCTGGTTGGCGATAAGCTGCGCGGAGTGGCTGGCTCAATCGCAGCCATTTTTGCTATATGCCTACCGGGCGCGCTCCTTATGTATGGAGCCGGGATTGCGTATCAGGCCCACGGGGATCGCCCGCTCGCGACTGCCGCGCTACGTGGAGTGGCAGCAGCTGCCGTGGGGCTCGTGCTGGCCACCGCAATGCAATTGGGCAAGAAATCACTGAGCCAATACTACGACCTGATATTCGTGGCCATCACCATCCTGGGAGTCAATTGGCTTCACCAGTCGGTGCCGAGGGTTCTGATCGCAGTTGGTCTGCTCGCGATTGTGTGGTATCGCCCCCGCAAGTTCGCAACAACCGGAACATCGTGATGGACCAGATACTGTCGCTCATTCGCGTCTTTGCCTACCTCTCGCTACTCACCGTCGGGGGCGGCATGGCAGCCTTCCCCGAGCTGAAAATCCTCACGGTCGATGTCCACCACTGGCTGACATTTCCGCAGCTCATTCATATGTACTCGCTCGGCCAAATGGCTCCGGGACCCAACATGATGATGATTGTGTCCATCGGAGAATGGGTCGCAGGTCCGCTGGGAGCGCTGGCGGTCGTGATCGCATTTTTCGGACCGACCGCCGTGCTGGCGCTGCTGGTCGGCCGCTTATGGGTAAGGCTGGAGCGATGGCCGTGGCGAGATTCCATTCAAAAAGGGTTGGCCCCGGTCTCGATCGGGCTGCTGGTGGCCGGATGCCTTTCGATGGCCAAAGGCGCGCTGACCGGATGGACAACTGGCGCAATCGCGGTGTCAGTATTGATGATCCTGCTGGCAAGCAAAATCAATCCAGCCTTGTTGATTTTGTGCGGAGCGGTATTTGGCGTCATCGCGCTCAGGTGATGACGATCAGGGTATCGATTACGGCTGCCAACCTCCACCGAGCGACTGATACAACTGCGCGTAGTTTTGCAACTCGGCAAACCACGCCTGGGAGAGGCTCAGCGCGGAATTAAAGTACTGCTGCTCGTAGTACTGGACTTCCAGAAAACTGGTGACGCCTCCCTGAAAACGCACGTTGGCGAGATCCGCCATCTGCTTGTAGGTTTTCGTCTGCTCTTCAATCTTCATCCGGTACAAGCGAGACTGGCTGTAGCCGATGAGGCTGTTGGACACCTCACCGAAAGCCTGCTGCACCGTCTGCTTGTACAACAGGTCGGCTTCATCGCGTTGCGCCCAGGCCAGACGGTAGCCGCTCCTGATCCGGCCACCCTCGAAGATCGGTTGTACGGCCTGTCCGCCGATGGCCCAGAAGGTTGCAGGCCCTTGCAGAAAACTGGTGATGGCCGTGCTTTGCGCACCGAAAGCAGCGGTAAGGGAAATCTGCGGGAAGAATGCGGCCTTGGCCACGCCGACGTTGGCATTGGCGGCAACCAGGTTTTCTTCCGCGCGACGCACATCTGGCCTACGCTGCAGAAGCGCGGAAGGCAGCCCAGCAGGAACTTCGGGCGGATGGGGCTGCTCGGTCACGCTGAGGCCGCGCGCAATTGGTCCCGGGTTCCGGCCCAACAGAATACTGATGTTGTTCTCCGTTTGCTCGATCGACTGTTGCGTGGTGATTACCTGCGCCTCAGCTTGCTCTACGAGCGCCTGGGCCTGATAGACGTCGGTGATGGCACTTTCGCCGCCCTTGAACTTGATCTGGTTCAATTTCAGGATTTCGTTGTCAGCTTCCACCGTCTTCTTAGAGAACGCAAGCTGATCGTCGTACTGACGCAGGAGGAAATAATCCGTAGCCACGGACGTGATCAACGACGTTTGTACCACGCTTTGGCCGTACTGCGTTGCTAACAGAGTGGCGCGTGCCGCCTCGGTCGCGCGGCGGTATTGTCCCCAGAAATCGACGATGTAATTGAGTGACAGACCGAGCGTGTCGAACGTAGGCGCACCCGGATAGAGCGCGTTGCGTTCGTTTTGGACCGCAGCCGCACCGCTGAGACTGGGAAGTTGGTTGGCGCGGGTGATTCCCAGATTCGCATTGGCCTGTAGTACTCGCGTGGCCGCAATGCGAACGTCGTAGTTGTTGGTCAGCGCTTCTTTGATCAGGCCCTGCAACACCTCATCTTGAAAGACGGAAGCCCATTGCATATCCGCAAAAGGCTGCCCGGCGGGTTGCGTCGAAGCGTCAGGCGCGAGGCCGCGGTACTGGTCGGGGACCGTAACCGCAGGCCGCTTGTAGTTCGGCCCAACCTTGCAGGCGCATACCGTGAGCAGCAACACGATGGCAGCAGATGTTCTGATGCTAGTCATGTTCAGCTCCTTGCGGGCCCGCGATCTGCCCTTCTGTTCCTCCAGGTGGCGTCTCCTTCTTGCCGCCGCCAATCCAATGTCCGAAACGTTCGACAACGTCGAAGCTCACTGGGATGAAGAAAATTGCCAGGAACGAAGCTGCCAGCATGCCGCCGATCACCACCGTTCCCAACACCTGGCGTGATATGCCGCCAGCGCCGGTGGCTCGCCACAAAGGCACGCACCCGAGGATGAACGCGAACGAAGTCATCAGGATCGGACGCAATCTCAGTTTGGCGCCGGTGAGCGCGGCGTCGATCAGAGTCGCGCCCTTGTCGTATTCCATTTTTGCGAATTCGACGATCAGGATGGCGTTCTTCGCCGACAGACCGATCAACATGACCAAGCCAATTTGGGCGTAAACGTTGTTGTCGAGCTTGCGGAAATAGAGCGCAACGAAGGCCCCGAAAACCGCGATGGGCACTCCCAGAAGTACGCTGAACGGCAGCGTCCAACTCTCGTACTGGGCTGCCATGATGAGAAAGACCACAAGGAATGCCAGTCCGAAAATCGTAGCTGGGGAGACACCTTGCGCGGCTTTAACCTCCTGGTACGACATGCCCATGAAGTCGTAGCCCATCTGTGTCGGCATCGACTTGCGGTAGACGTCTTCCAGCGCAGCGATGGCCTGGCCGGAGCTATATCCGGGGGCGGCCGAGGCATTGATCTGCACACAGTTAAACAGGTTGTAGCGCATGACGAACTCCGCACCGCTACGCGGATAAGTGCTGGTCAGAGTGCTTAGCGGAACCATCTCATTCGCCGCGTTTCTGACGTAGAACTTCCCGAGGTTTTCGGCTTTGGTGCGGAAGTCGCCATCGGCCTGCACATACACCTGCCACTGCAGGCCAAAGCGATTGAAGTAGTTCACCAGCGATCCGCCCATGAACGTCTGCACGGTCTGGTACAGATTGGCGAGTTCAATCTGCTGGGTCATCGCCTTGGCGTTGTCCACCTTGACTCCGACCTGGGGAACGCCGAACAGAGCGGTGGTCATGACGCCCGAAAGCTCTGGCCGCTTACGGGCCTCTGCCATGAACAGTTGGGTTTGCTTCCCGAGAAAGTCGATGCCGCTGCCCGATCGATCTTCGAGAACGAACGTCACTCCGCCGGACGTGCCGACGCCTGGAATCGCGGGAGGCGGGAACGAAAACGCCAGGCCGGATGAGACTTTGGAGAGGGTCCGCTGGAGATGCGCCTTAATTCCTTCGTAGCTTGTCTCCGGCGTCTTGCGGTCTTCCCATGGCTTCAGGGAGACGAAGAAGAACGAACTGTAGGTCGCGTTCACGCCGCTCAACATGCTGTAACCCATGACCGAGCTGACCTTCTCGACCCCAGGCGTTTCGAGGATTGCCTTCTCGATCTCCCTGGCGGCTTCCGAGGAACGTTGCAGTGATGCTCCATCCGGCAACTGCAGGCCAGCGTAAACGTAACCCTGATCTTCGTCGGGCAGGAAGCTGCCTGGTACTCTCTTGCCAAAGAAGGCGGCTCCGAGAGCCACCAAGGCCAGCAACAGGAAGGCGAATCCCGCTTTGTGGATCAGGTGTTTGCACCAGCCAACGTAGCCATCGGTGGCACGTCCAAACACCTTGTTAAACCCGCGGAAGAAAGCGCCCAGGGGTCCGCGGGCTTCCTTCTTGGGACGCAGCAGCATGGCCGATAATGCAGGGCTGAGGGTGAGTGCGTTGAACGCCGAGAAGAGCACCGAGATGGCGATGGTGACGGCGAACTGCTTGTACAACTGGCCGGTAATGCCGGGCACAAATGCAGTGGGAATAAAGACCGCGGCAAGAATGAGTGCGATGGCGATCACCGGTCCGGACACTTCCTCCATCGCCTTCACGGTCGCGTCATGCGGCGACAAACCGTGCTCGATGTGGTGCTCAACCGCTTCCACCACGACGATGGCATCGTCGACCACCAAGCCAATGGCCAGCACCAGCCCGAACAGCGATAGGGTGTTGATGGAGAATCCCAGCATCGGGAAGACTACGAAGGTGCCTACCAGCGATACCGGAACCGCGAGCAGCGGGATCAGCGTGGCTCTCCATCCCTGCAGGAATATGAAGACGACGAGGATGACTAGAGCCAATGCTTCGAATAGGGTCTTGTAGATTTCGCGGATCCCCTCGCTGACGGCCAGCGTCGTATCGAGGGCGACATCGTAATTAAGTCCCTGCGGAAAGCGTCCCTTCGCCTCATCCATCATCTTGAGGACGTTGGCGCGGGTCAGGAGCGCGTTGCTGCCCGGAGTGAGATACAACGCGATCAGGGCTGCCGGCTGGGCAGGCTTTATGGGCTTTCCTTCTTCGGGGGCTAATCCCATTCGGGCGTTATACGAATAGTATTGCGATCCCATCTCCACCCGCGCCACATCCTTCAGGCGCAAGATCGAGCCGTCAGCCTGGGCGCGAACCACGATCTCGTCAAAGTCGGCAGCAGTCGGCAGGCGACCCGGAGCCCGCACGTTGTAGGTGAACTGTTGCCCTTGCGGAACGGGCTCTCCGCCAATCTGTCCTGCAGGGTTGACCTTGTTCTGGGCCTTGACGGCGTTGGTGATGTCAGACACGGTCACCCCAAGATTCGCCAGCTTGTCAGGATTGACCCAAATGCGCATGGCATACGGCCCCGCGCCGAAGATCTGGACCTGCGAAACACCGGAGATGCGCGTCAGCGCGTACTGCAAATTGATGGTGGCGTAGTTGGCAAGGAAAATGTTGTCGTACACGCCGGTGGGGGAATACAGGTCGAGCAGCATAAATGGCGCTGTTGTGCCGGGCTGCACCATGACTCCCTGCTGGGTCACCTCGGCGGGCAATTGCGAATTGGCTTGGCCCGTCCTCATCTGCGCCAAAATTTGATCGGTGTTGATATCGGTTCCGAGTTGGAAATCCACGTACAGCGTCATGCCGCCGCCGGAACTGGCGCTCAGGGAGTACATGTAATTCATGCCGCTGACGCCCGACATCTGCTGCTCGATCGGAGTTGCCACGGATTCCGCAATCGTGGTGGCATCGGCCCCGGGGTAGGTGGCCTTCACCTGGATCATCGGATCAGCAATGTTGGGAAATTGCGCGGTAGGCAGGCTAAGCAAGGAGACCACGCCGACCAGGACCATCAGAATCGAAATGACAATGGCCACAATGGGCCGATTGATAAAAAATTTCGACATGGTCAGTTGCTCCCCGGCGTAGATGCTTGCGCCGCGTAGGGGGTGGGACTAACCGGAATTCCTTCTTTCACTAACTGGGGTGCTGCTGCAGCAGCTTGTTGTATCTTCAGGAGGCCTTCAACCACGACCCGCTCGCCAGGTTTCAAACCGTCGGTGATGATCCAGTTGGTGCCAACCCGGTCCCCGACCTTCACCGGCCGAAACATGGCCTTGTTTTCGGGCGTCACCACAACCACCTGATACAGCGATTGCACTTCCATTACTGCCGCCTGCGGAACCAGCAGGGCGTTCTTGTTTTCTGCCGTCTGGATGCGCACGCGTCCGAAGCCGCCGGGGCGCAAGATGGCATCTGGGTTCGGAAATTCGGCGGTGAACTGAATGGTTCCCGTGCCGGAAGCAACCTGCCGGTTCACCTGGATAATCCGCCCGCCATGCGGATAGTCTTCGCCATTGGCCTGAATGTAGCGCACCGACACATTGCCCGGTCTGCCGCTACGGATGAATTCCGATATTTTCGCAGCAGTCCCGAGGTAAGTGCTCTCGCTGATGTTGAAGTTCGCCCAGATCGGATTTACCTGCGAGACGGTGGCCATCTTGGTTGTGGTTCCCACCAGATCACCGATCTGCGAGTTGGAATTCCCCGCGATGCCGTCAATCGGGGAATAGACCTTGGTCCAGGCGAGGTTGAGCTTGGCGTTATCCAGGTTCGCCTTGTTGGCTTCGACCTGCGCTTTCCGGGCTGCCTGGGCGGACAGATCGGTATCCAACTGCTTCTGCGGGATGGCGTTCTGCGCCGCCAGTGGAGTATCGCGCGCAACGTTATTGTCGGCCTCAGACAAGCCCGCCTTCGCGATTTCTACCTGGGCCTGCGCTTGTTCGACCGCAGCCTGGTACTGCCGAGGGTCGAGTTCAAACAGAAGCTCTCCCTTCTTCACGAAGTAGCCGTTCTGGTAATTCTGCTTCAGCAGGTAGCCCTGCACCTTTGGCGTGATATCGGCATTCACCGGGCCATTGAGTTGCGATACCCACTCCTCGAAGATGGGTACGTTCTGTTGCATGGCCTCCGCAACTTTGACCTCGGGAGGACCCGCTTGCGGCTTCTCTTCTTTCTTTTCGCAACCCACCATGAGCGCCAGGCTCAGCAGCGTAAGGCTTAGGAACGTTGTTCGGCCCAATAAGCGCGCGCGCCGCGAGGGCGATTCTCGCCACGGCTTTGCGTTTTTCCCGTTCAGATCAATAGCGTATTGCTCAGTTAGGGATTGCATTGACACACTCCTAGACGTCATCAACCAGTCCTGCCGAAAGATTTATCCGTGCGTCGAAGTATACCTTTCTAGTTCAGCGCCTCATGGCTTTGCAACCACATGCGTGACAATTTCAAAAAAGTGTGAACATTTTGCGGCCGGCGCAAGACTGGAGGCAGAATCCCTTAGGAAGCACCGAATGAGCGCCCCCCGGTTGAAGAGCCGGCGGCTACGTCCAAGGTAACGATCGCGGCCTAAGCCGCGGGAGAAAGAGCGCGGACTTATTCCACGTATCCGCAGAGTGGCACGTCACTGTTGGGGAGCGGGCGATGCCGGGTTCGAGTCTGCCGCACCCGAACTAACCGGCCCGGTAGTGTCTTGGCTTTGCAGCACAAAGAGCGTTCCGCTCGGCAGTGTCACGTTTGATTTCGACGAGAACAAATACGCTATTCCATCTTTGTCGCGCACTAACCGAACATCCCCGAGCTGTAAAGCATTCGGACCGGTCTCTGGCCGCGACGACGATTTCGAATCCTGCGGCAACTTGGTCGATGGGGAAATGTCGACCCCGGAATCCACCGCGGATCGGGCATTCTCGCGAGCGGGCCGTCGAGAATGGCTGGTGGCTGCTGGGTCCGCGGATGCGAGTTCGGGATTATTTTGAGCTGTGCTGGTGATGGCGATCTGGCGCGCGATGAATGCGTGCAAGGGAACGCTTTGCTTCTTCCATTCGGCCCGCTCCACCAGCAACACCAGCCACGACGGCTTGTCGCCTTGCCGCGGCGCAGCGCCCACGATTCGCCCAATCAACCTCGGGTTCTTGGGCATTACCACGCCGTTGGCAATCAGAACCGCCTCCATGGTTCTGAACTCGACCGGGTCGCCTCGGTGGGCCTTCTCTGCGCGGACCGTAGTGGTAATTTCCGCAGGGATCGACAACCCACCAACAGCATGTTGGCCGGGGGCCTCAAGCTGCGCTTGAACCAGCACAGCAGCCATCATCAAGACCGGAATGCAACCCCTGATCATCTGCCACCCTGAAGCTTAGGAAGAGACTAGTACTTCCGGGCTGAATCGTAAAGACGCTATCGCGCCTGCTCTGGCTTGACAGCCGTTCGCAGCGCGTTTTACTGTAAGCGCCCACTGGGGTGAGGCGAAAATGTCGCTGTCTGATGGTAGCGAAGTTGACGACGAACTCGAACACGCCGGCAAATCCGCGGGACCGTGCGTCATGGTCGTCTTCGGTGCCACCGGCGACCTCACCATGCGTAAGCTGGTTCCCGCCCTTTATAACCTGGAGAAGGCGCACCTCCTGCCCCGGGAATTCGCCGTACTGGGCGTGGCCATTGACGAATTGAGTCTGGACGACTTCCGCAAGAAGGCCACGCGCTTCCTGCAGGCCGAGGACCATGGCAGCGAAGCATGGGACCGCTTCCAACAATCTCTCCATTATCTGCGTGGGGACTTCGGTGACCCGGCCACATACGCCAAGCTGGCCGAGACTCTCACCGCCATCGACCAGCAGTACGGCACCGGTCAGAACTATCTGTTTTACATGGCCACAGCACCCAAGTTCTTCTGCGAGATCGTTCGACAGCTCGGACGATCGGGACTGTCAAAGCAAGAGAACGGTCGCTGGCGCCGAGTGGTGATCGAGAAGCCGTTCGGGCAAGACCTCGAATCTGCGCTGGCCCTCAATCAGAACATCAAAGCTGTGCTCTCCGAAAACCAGATTTATCGGATTGACCACTACCTCGGCAAAGAAACCGTGCAGAACATCATGGTGTTTCGCTTCGGCAACGGAATCTTCGAGCCTATCTGGAACCGCCGATATATCGACCACGTCGCGATCACCAACGCCGAAACCGTGGGAGTAGAACTGCGAGGCGGCTACTTCGACAACGCCGGCACCCTGCGCGACATGGTTCCCAACCACATGATGCAGCTCATCAGTCTCACTGCGATGGAGCCTCCCGCATCCTTCAGTGCCGACGCGGTGCGCGATGAGCAGGCGAAAGTGCTCAATGCTATTCAGCTCCTGAGCTCGGAAGACGTTCTGCACCAGGCCATCCGCGGACAGTACGGCGAAGGCGTGCTGCAGAAGGAAAAGGTGCAGTCCTACCGCTCTGAACCCGGGGTCTCGCCGGATTCCAAAACAGAAACCTTCGTCGCCATGAAGCTGAATATCGATAACTGGCGGTGAGCGGGTGTTCCCTTCTATCTACGGACCGGAAAGCGCATGGCGAAGCGGCACACTGAAATCAACATTCAGTTCAAGCGAGCTCCGTTCCAGTTATTCCGGCAAACCCCGGTGCACAAACTGCAAACCAATCGGCTGGTCATTCAAATCCAGCCTGACGAAGGCATGGCCCTCGGTTTCGGCGCGAAGATCCCCGGTCCTCAGCTGCGCCTTGGGTCAGTCGAAATGAGCTTTGAATATTCAAAGTATTTTGGCGCCGAGCCCTACACCGGTTACGAGGTTTTGCTCTACGACTGCATGATCGGCGATGCAACCTTGTTCCAGCGTGCCGACATGGTCGAAGCCGGCTGGAGAATCCTTGATCCGGTCATCGATGTCTGGAGAGCGCTGCCGGCCCGTAATTTCCCTAACTATGTTGCAGGATCATGGGGACCCAAGGAGTCCGATGACCTGATGGAGCGCGACGGCCGTCACTGGAGAAAAATCGAATGATCCTGGCAGGTGATATCGGCGGTACAAATGCGAGGCTGGCCGCTTTCGAGACTGAAGGCAATCGCCTTCGGTGTGTAGTGGAGAAAATTTATGCGAGTCGCGAACACAATGGGCTGCCCGAGATTGTTGCCGACTTCGTAAGAACCGAGGGAATACCGGCCCAATCAGCCTGCTTCGGAGTCGCTGGTCCGGTCCGCGGTGGCCGCAGCAAGATCTCGAACCTACCTTGGGTAATCGACTCGCGGGAACTGGCTGCGCAACTGAAACTCCGCACCGTCGGCTTGATCAACGATCTCGAGGCCTTGGCCTATGGTATTGATGCGCTCGAGGGGAAGGACTTCGTAATCCTAAGCGAAGGCTCGAACGACGCTGAAGGCAACATCGCCGTGGTGTCAGCCGGGTCCGGTCTTGGAGAGGCTGGCCTCTACTGGGATGGATTTCGCCACCATCCGTTTGCCTGCGAAGGTGGCCATACTGAGTTCGCACCCAAGAACGAAGTCGAGATCGAGCTTTTGCAGTACCTGATGAAGAAGTACGGCAACCAGCACGTGAGCTACGAAAGAATCCTGTCCGGTCCCGGCGTCAAGAACGTTTATGAATTCCTCAGGGACACTTCCAAGGAAGAAGAACCCGCCTGGTTGAAGGAACAACTGGCTGCGGCGCCCGACGTCCCAGCCTTGATATCTGAGTTGGCCCTTAGCAAGAAAGCTCCGATCTGCGACCGCACCCTTTCGATTTTTGTCAGCGTATTTGGATCTGAAGCCGGCAATTGCGCCCTGAAATTAATGGGAACGGGCGGCATCTACGTTGCAGGGATCGCGGGGAAGATCGTGGCAAAAATGAAGGAGCCGGCCTTTATGGAATCCTTCCTCGACAAGGGTCGTATGAAGTCTCTGCTGGAGGCGATACCGATCAAGATTGTGCTCAACGACGATTCCGGGCTGATCGGCGCAGCCCGCTTCACGCTAGTGCAGAAAGCATTCCGGGCGTAGGAAGTTCTTGCGGCTAGGCACACTGCGGTTGTGTTGCCGCGTTGTTCCGGCGCATGGTGCCTTGCTTCCCCGATGCGTGCTAAGATCGGGGCCATTCGTGGAAGGCTCGGAGATAAAGTTGTGGGGCTGCATTTCCGAACTGGTTTAGTACGAGTGTGCGTCGCCATTGCTTCGATCGGAATGGCAAGAGTCGCTTTTGCGACTGGCGGGGTTGATCCCGCCACGCCGAACATATTCTCCCCTGCCTCCACGCCGGCTGACTCCATCTATCATCTGTCTCTGTTCGTGCTGGCAATCTGTCTGGCTATCTTCCTTGTGGTTTTCGTTCTGCTGGTTTATGCGCTCGCGAAATTCCACCGGCGTCCCGACGATGACGGCCGCGAGCCCGCGCAAATCTATGGCAGTAACCAGATGGAACTGGCCTGGACTGTCATTCCCGTGCTGATTGTGGTGGTGCTGTTCCTCGCAACTGCGCGCGTGATTCATGCGGTTGAGGATGCGCGTTTCCCTCCCGGCACGACTGAGATCACAGCGGTTGGGCATCAGTTCACGAGTTGCATATCCCGGTCAGCGATCCCAAGAATCCCACTCCCACGCACATTACTCTGATGTCGGCCGATACCGACCACAGCTTCTGGGTTCCCAAGTTGGCCGGAAAGACTGACCTCATCCCTAACCGTACCAACAGCATGTGGATTGAACCGCACGACACTGGCATGTATGTCGGCCAGTGCGCGCAGTATTGCGGGACCCAGCATGCCAAGATGCTTTTGCGGGTGGTGGTTCAATCGCGCGAGGACTTCGACCGCTGGGTCGCCAGCCAGCAACGGTCTGTTCAAAACGCGGAAGGCGTTGCCCGAGGTCGTCAAGTTTTTGAGTCCACGGCATGTGTTAACTGCCACGCGGTTGCAGGTACGAACGCCAACGGCAAGTTCGGTCCCGACCTCACTCACCTTATGAGCCGTGAGACCATCGCAGCCGGTGCCGCGCTCAACAATCGCGAAAACTTGCGGCAGTGGGTAAAAGATCCGGATACATTCAAGCCGGGCGCGCTCATGCCTGCCATGCAATTGGACGAACAGGACCTGGACGCAGTTACCGACTATCTTTTGACCTTGCGCTGACGATATGGGGACTGATTAATGTCAAACGCCGAGTCAGTTCTGAAACCGATGACGGTCTCGCCCGCACGCGAACATGCAAAGCCACTGTTCGACCAGGTGCATGAATGGATCGTCACCGTAGATCACAAGAAACTCGGCCTGATGTACATCCTCTACGGCATCTTGTTTTTGGTGATCGGCGGCCTCGAAGCCACGGTTATGCGTATCCAGTTGGCCATCCCGCATAACCACTTCGTCTCGCCTCAGCTCTTCAACCAGTTTGTTCACCATGCACGGCACGACCATGGTGTTCCTGGTTGGCATGCCGTTGCTATTTGGTTTTGCGAACTACCTTGTGCCCCTGATGATCGGCGCCCGCGATATGGCCTTTCCGCGGCTCAACGCCTTCAGCTTCTGGATGAGCGCGTTCGGCGGCATCATCCTCTATTTCAGTTTCATCGGAGGTGGCGGACTCTACGGCGCGGGTAGCGCTCCCGACGTTGGCTGGTTTGCCTATGCACCGCTCACCTCGCAAGCCTTCTCGCCCGGGCACAGCACAGACTACTGGATCATCGGCTTGCTCGTCAGCGGTATGGGGAGCATCGGCACCGCGCTCAACATCGTGACCACTGTTTTGTGCATGCGCTGCCCCGGCATGACGTTGGGTCGCATGCCGCTGTTCGCGTGGCTGAACCTGGTCACATCGTCGATGGTACTGATCGTGATTTCGCCCCTGACGGCGGCCCAGATCATGCTGCTCATCGATCGCTACCTCGGCGGCCATTTCTTCGACACCCAAGCCGGCGGCTCCGCCGTCATCTGGATGCACTTCTTCTGGATCTTCGGCCATCCCGAAGTCTATGTCCTGATCATTCCGGGATTCGCGTTCGCCTCAGAGATCATTCCGGTGTTCTCGCGCAAACCGATTTTCGGCTACTCGATCATGGTGGCCGCGACCTTGGCGATTGGCTTTCTCAGCCTCGGCGTGTGGGCGCACCACATGTTCACGGTCGGCATGACGTCCTACGCCAACGCATTTTTCACTGCCTCGACCATGGCTGTAGGTGTGCCGACCGGAATCAAAATATTTAATTGGCTCGGAACCATGTGGGGCGGAAAAATCCGGCTCACCGTACCTATGCTTTTCTGCGTCGGATTTCTCTTTCAGTTCCTCATCGCTGGACTGACCGGCATAATGCTGGCTGCTTCGCCTTTCGATTGGCAGCTCGGCAATTCGTATTTCGTGGTCGCACATTTTCATTACGTGCTCATCGGCGGATTGGTCTTCACCATCTTCGGCGCGCTTTATTACTGGTACCCGAAAGTCACAGGCAGAATGTGGAATGAAACTCTCGGCAAATGGCACTTCTGGCTTTTTCTCATTGGCTTTCATCTCACCTTCGACTTCATGCACGTTCCGGGGGTGCTGGGTATGCCACGCCGCATTTATACCTACGAACCCGGACGGGGATGGGAGATCTGGAACCTGATCGTTTCTCTGGGGGTGATTTTCCAGATCGCCGGCATTCTGTTCTGGGTGGTGAATTTCGTGTGGTCGTATTTCAAAGGAAGGCACGCCGGCAACGATCCTTGGGATGCTTGGACGCTGGAGTGGAGCACGACTTCTCCGCCACCGGAATATAACTTCGCGAAGATTCCCGTGGTTCGGAGCCGCCGTCCGCTGTGGGACATAAAACATCCCGAAGACCCTGACTGGAAGTACGAGTAAGGAGGCGTTGAATGGCAGCTACGACGGTCGCGCTACCGCAATCCGAAATGCCACTCGCGCACCAATTGCGCGGACGCGTCGGCATGTGGTGCTTGATTGCGGCGGAGTCGGCGATCTTCAGCATCTTCGTGGTGGCCTACCTCTACTACGCGGGCAAAAGTCTGAATGGTCCGACGCCCCGCGAAGTACTGCACGTTCCCATCTTCAACTCCATATGTCTATTCGCCAGCAGCTTCACCATCGTGATGGCCGAACGCGCCATCGTGCGTGGCAAGAGCAGGCTGTTTGGAACCTGGTGGCTTCTGACCATCGTGTTGGGCGTGATCTTTATTCTGGGGACGGCCCGCGAGTGGTATCACCTGATTTACGACGAGGGACTGACCATCAGCTCCAGCCTTTTCGGAACGACTTTCTACTCGCTCGTCGGTCTGCATGGATTTCATGTGATCGTCGGCCTGATCGGCCTTTCGATCATCATGATCTTCACCGCACTCGGGCAGGTGAAGCAGGAGCACGCGTCCCGCATCGAAGTCTTCGCCATGTATTGGCATTTTGTGGACGCAGTTTGGGTCGTCGTACTCACGGTCGTATATTTTGTCGCCATGTAACGTGGCTTGAGAGATCGCAATGGAATCGACAGACCGACACGCCATCGCCAATCCCGAGAACGTCGTATTGCCCGCGCCGACAGCGTGGCCGTTCGCGATGGCTCTAGGCGCCTCGTTGATTCTCGCCGGCCTACTCACCAATGCGTCGATCAGCATTCTCGGAACGGTCCTCTATCTCTTCGGCGCAGTTGGATGGTTTCGCCAGGTGCTGCCTCACGAGCATCACGTGGAAGTTCCCGTCACTGCTGGGGCAGAGCTGGTGGCGGCTCCTGCTCCCGAGGTGATGCACCTCCCCGTTGCACTGCAAGTCAAGCGCGCCTGGCTTCCACTGAAGATCTATCCCATCTCCGCCGGAGTGAAGGGCGGACTGGCGGGCGGTGTCGCCATGGCGTTGTTGGCGATGCTTTACGGCCTGATTTTCTATCGCAGCATTTGGTACCCCATTAACCTGCTCGCCGGTAGTCTCTACGATTCGCCCGCCATCCCCACCACCGAGGCGCTGATGCACTTCCGCTTCGACTGGTTTCTGTTCGCGCTGGCGATGCACGTCACCATGTGTCTCTGGTGGGACTGCTTTACGGCGCAATGCTTCCCATGTTGCCGACTCGTCCCATTCTTCTGGGCGGCGTCATCGGTCCGCTGCTGTGGACAGGATTGTTGTACCGGATCCTCGATTTCATCAATCCTTTGCTCGACAAGCAGATCAACTGGATCTGGTTTGCGGTCTCGCAGGTCGCCTTCGGCGTCGTCGCCGGACTCGTGGTCGTGCGCCAGAACAAAGTGTGGACGTCGGAGAACCTGCCATTGGCCATGCGAGCGGGGATCGAAGCACCCGGGCTCATGCATGAGCGAGGCGACGAGGACCACAAGCAATGACTGGGCGATTGCCATTGCTGACGCTGTTGCTGACCACGTTTCTCGCACTCACGGCGTGCACTCGCCTCAGCGGAAAGCCTGCGCCCGGCACCGAGGTTCCCCGCCCCGATTCCGTCCTGGATCCCATAGTCCTCTACAGCCAGAACTGTGCTGGATGTCACGGAGCCGACGGTCGCAAAGGACCGGCGATGGATCTGTCTGATCCGGTCTATCTCGCAATCGTTGACGACGACACGTTGCGCTCCACCATCTCCAAAGGTCGTCCCGGTACTGCGATGTCTGCCTTTGCCCAGAAGGAAGGTGGGATGCTGACCGACGAACAAGTTAACGCCATTATTCGCGGCATCCGCGAACGATGGAGCAAGCCTAACGTGCTGGTGAACGTCGCTGTTCCGTTCTACGCAGCAAAGACTCCGGGAAATCCACAACAAGGGCAAGCGGTGTACGCGACGTATTGCGCGTCGTGTCATGGCGAAGGAGAAAAGGGCGGTCCGAAAGCGGGCTCGGTTACCAATCCTTCGTACCTTAGTTTGATCAGTGACCAGGGTCTGCGAACCATCGTTATCGCCGGACGGCCTGATTTCGGTGCGCCCGACTGGCGTGGGAATGCGAACGGCCATCCGATGGGCGAACAGGAGATTACTGACGTCGTCGCGTGGCTCATTGCGCAGCGGCCTACAAAACCAACCCAGGCTGCTTCTGCGAATACATCTTCGCCCGGGGGAATTCATTGAGCGACCAGGAAGCAAACGCAGTTTCTCGGCGAGATCTGTTCGCCAAGATTGGGATGTTGCTGAACGGCCTGGCAGTTGTCGTTCTGGCGACTCCAGTGATCGGCTACCTCGTTTCCCCGATTCTTGGCGGCGATCGCGGCCAGTACAAGCGGTGGATCGCGCTCGGCGAGCTCGATGAATTTCCCGAAGGTCAAACTCGCCTGGCGAAGTTTCAGAATCCCATCACCGGCGTCTCAGACGGGGAGACTGACCACATTCCCTGCTGGGTCCGACGAATGCAGGGCGAGAAGTTTCAGGTCTTCGCCGTGAACTGCGCGCATCTCGGATGCCCGGTGCGCTGGTTTGCACAATCGGGATTGTTCATGTGCCCCTGTCATGGTGGCGTGTATTACCAGGACGGGTCGCGCGCGTCGGGACCGCCGCCGCGCGGATTGTTCGAGTACCAGTACAAAGTGGAGGACGGCAAATTGATGATTGAGGCGGGACAACTTCCGACGTTGTCCACGACCGCAAGCCTCGGCGCAAGGAAGAATGGATGTCAAGGTTAAAGTCCATCGGCGACTGGTTCGACCAGCGATTGCAGATCGGCGGAGCGGTCCGCGAAGCGATGACCCACCCTGTTCCGCGCAAATCGGCGAGCTAGTGGTATGTCTTCGGCAGCGCGGCGCTCACTCTTTTTATTCTGCAAGTATTCACCGGCATCATGCTCGCGCTGATCTATGTTCCCTCGGCCGCTGAAGCGTGGAACAGCCTACAGTTTCTCAACCACACCGTCACCCTAGGATGGTTTCTTCGCGCGGTGCACGGCTGGGGCTCGAACTTCATGGTGGCGGTGGTGCTCATCCACCTGTGCCAGGTCTTCTTGTTTGGAGCCTACAAATTTCCTCGCGAACTCACCTGGGTCGTGGGCGTCTTTCTGCTGCTGATGACTCTCGGCATGGCCTTCACCGGCCAGGTGCTGCGTTTTGATCAGGACGCCTATTGGGGACTCGGCATCGGGGCTTCCATCACCAGCCGTGTTCCTCTGCTCGGCGGATCGCTCGTCCACATGCTGTTGGGTGGGCCGATCATCGCCGGAGCAACGCTTTCGCGATTCTTCGCGCTCCATGTCTTCGTGATTCCAGGACTGCTGATCGCTCTGGTTTCGTTGCATCTGCTGTTGGTGTTGAAGCTGGGCATCAACGAATGGCCAATGCCGGGGCGCGTGGTTCGCCGCTCGACTTACCTCAAAGAGTACGAAGAACTCACGCACAAAGACGGTGTCCCCTTCGTGCCGGCGGCGATTTGGAAGGACATGTTCTTCTCCGCTGCCATTATCGTCAGCGTGATGGCTTGCGCGTGGTTCTTCGGTCCCTTTGGCCCGAGCGGTTATCCCGATCCTACGATCGTGCAGACGATTCCCAAGCCGGATTTCTTCTTCCTGTGGCTGTATGCGATGTTGGCGTTGCTTCCGCCCTCAATGGAGACGCCGGCCCTGCTCATTGGTCCGGTAATCGTCATCGGCTTCCTGATCCTGTTGCCGTTTCTTTCGGGGGAAGGTGAAAAGAGTTGGAAGCGCCGGCCCATCGCGGTGGTCACGCTTCTGCTGGTAGCAGTCGCACTCGGAACGTTCACGCAACTTGCGACTTATTCGCCGTGGAGCCCCGTCATGAACGCATGGAGTGGCGACCCGGTACCGGTTGAATTTCTCAACGGGCGATCTCCGCTGGAACGCCAAGGCGCGCTGGTTTTCCAGGTGAAACAGTGTCGCAACTGTCATTCGATCGGAGGCTCTGGCGGCAAACGCGGTCCTGCGCTCGACAAGGTTGCGACCAATCTCACACGCGATCAACTGGTGCGTCAGGTCATCCAGGGCGGAGGCAATATGCCTGCGTATGGGAAGAACTTGAATCCGGCGGAGGTGACCGCGTTGGTTTCTTTCCTGGAAACATTGCGACCCACGAATCAGCCCGCCGCCCGTGATGCTTCGCAAGCGGTGGTCAGCCACGAAGCACCGGGCCCACCTGCCGCGAACAGCCGCTGACCAGTCATGCAGACTGTTCCTCAAGCCGTGCTGCGCTCGTGGTCGATTCCTCCGGCCGCGACGTTCGCGATTGCGTTGTCGGCGCTGGTGTACTTGCGCGGATGGTGGCTGCTTCGTCGCGCTGGCTCCCAAAATATTCCGCCGTGGCGAGCATGGGCTTTTCTGCTCGGGCTGCTTTCTCTCTGGGTAGCCCTCGCTTCTCCCATGGATGTGTTCAACAGCTTCGTGCTGACGGCCCACATGCTGCAGCACATGATGCTGATGATGGTTGTGCCTCCGTTGATCCTTCTTGGCGCGCCGTTGGTGCCGATGGTTCGCGGATTGCCGATTTTTGCGGCCCGTGAATTTGCCGGGCCCTTCTTGAACTGGTCCTTCGCTAAACGGGTTGGAACCGCACTGACGAATCCAGTGTTCGCGCTGGTGCTGATGGGAATCGCGATGTTCGCGTGGCATACCCCGGCGCTCTATGAGCTCGCGCTGCGCTCGCCGGCATGGCATCAAACAGAACACGCCTGTTTCCTTTTCGCCTCGCTCATCTTCTGGTGGCCTGTAGTGCAGCCGTGGCCGAGTCGCGCGCAGTGGCCGCGCTGGGCAATGGTTCCCTACCTGCTGATTGCCGATCTTCAAAACACCGTACTCTCAGCGATCCTGGCGTTCTCCGATCGCGTGCTGTATCCGTCGTATTCTTCTGTGCCGCGCCTGTTTGGTTTTTCCGCGCTCGAAGATCAGGTCGCCGCAGGAGCCATCATGTGGATGGTGGGATCACTGGCGTTTGTCGTACCCGCGATCATCATCGCTGTTCAGTGTTTGTCGAAGCGACCATCGCATGCCGCATCTCGCCGTCGTGAGTCTTCTGCAGCCGGAGCGTTCTTCTCGCGTACAACGGACTTCCCATCTTCCCGAAACATCATGAGCGCGCGATGGAGCAATGAGCGGATGGAAGCGTTTTCGTTCATAGTTCTGTTCGTCGCGGCAGCCTTGTGCTTCGCCGGATTGGTGTCCGCGAACGATGACGATGAGCAGGTCCTGCGGTCCAAGGAGACATCCGGACCCTTTGCCGTGGCCATCTTCGGCCCTCCCGGGAACCTCGCCGCCGGTTCGTCGAGGTTCAGCGTACTGGTGCAGAATCGAGAGTCTCATGAGGTGTTGCTCGACGCGAGTGTCGATCTCACCGCTCAACCGTTCTCTGAAACACAGGCCGAACCCACATCGGCGCGAGCCAGTAGGGCAGATTCTGCAAACAAACTGTTGCAAACCGCAGAACTGAATCTTCCTGCTCAAGGCGAATGGACCTTGAATATTGCAGTGAGAAATAACTCGAACGGCAGTCACTTCTCCACGCCGCTTCGGGTGGTGAGGGCCGAGGCGGAGGTTGAATATCCGTGGTCCTACGCCTTTATGGCAGTGTTTTTCGCGATTCTGGTTGCGGTCTACTTCCGTAGACGTCGCTTACCTCATGGCGGAGAACGTCGAGCTCACGCCTAAGACTGGGGCGCTCGCATTATTGTGGCGCGAAGAACGAGCAGATCCCCCGCGCCTCCGAGGCGCAGGCGCGAGGGATGACAAATGCAAGAAAGGCGACGCAGGTCGCGAGGGATGACAATACGAAGTAAGCGGTGGTGCAGCGAAATCAGGTCCCTCCACTCCACCGCCGAGACGGCGGCTCCGGTCGGGATGACGGTACGAGGTGAGGTGAGGTGCGGCGAAAGGAGCTGACTGCCTCAGTTCGCGAACATCCGTTTGTGACAGTCGGAGCAAAGTCCGCACGTCTTGCAGAGTGGCATGGCCGGGTCGGGCGGTAATTTCGGCAATAGGTAAACCACGTTCGATGCATGCGGACTGTGACACGACAGGCAGGAAATGGGTGGAGCTTTTGGCCCGAGGGGAGTATTCGGCCCTGAAACCGGATGTCCTTCGACGGGATGGTTGGCGGTCAGGGTTGCGTTCAGGTTGAGATACTGCCATCCCTTCACCTGGTCGAAGGTCAGGGTGACTCCCCATGGCACGGTCACAGTCTTCTTGGCTTCGTCGACCTTCAAGCGCGAGCGGGCGTGGCATCCCAAACAGATGTCCTGATGGGCGACCCAGGTGTGCTCTGGAAAGTCACTGGCGTGGGGAGAGTGACAGACAACGCAGTCGCCCATCTTGTACGGGCGATGCAGCACCTTGTCCTCCGAAAGCAGATGGCAGGTGAGGCAGAGTTCCGTGGCCGGAGCCACCAGGGTGACGCGGGTGACGCCGTTCTCGTTCTGGACGCGGTGACAGTTCGTGCATCCCATCTCCAAGGCGGTGTGCACATATTTTCCTTTGCTGATGTTGCCATGACATTCGTTGCAGGTCGCGGTGCTGGCGTCGGACTTGAGGGTAACCGGGTGAACGCCGCCGCTGGAGAAGACATTCGCCGGCGCCTGGGAGTGCGCAGGCAAATACGCCAGAACAGCAAGCAACAGCGTGAGACAGCAACTTCCCCGGTGGGGCATAGCGACGACCTCTGAACTGCGTGAGTAAGAACGAAGCGCATTTTACGCCGAGGGACCATCGAGCCGCAGTGACGAATTCCCCGGTCGGGATGTGCGCCGCGTTTCTGCAGCTGCAATTGTCTGAGGTACTAGCGCAAGGCTGTGAGGCAGTCGAGCTCTTCCTGCAATTTGCGTAAACGCTCAAGCTCGTTCTGGACAGCACTGGTCCCGGCGGCATTGAGTTCCCTAGCTTTTGAAAGCGCTTGCTCGGCTGAGACGCTCACTTCGCGAAGAAGCTTGCGGACATCGGACTCGAGACGTGAGCGGCTCTCCACTACGCGCTGTTCGACGTCGCCTTGAACGCGCGAGGCATTGGTGTCCAGGAGCCGTTCCAGGAACTTCAACGTATCGTCTTCAAACCATCGCGTGATGTGAAGCGCGCCGATCAGCACATCGAGTAAGTACAACAGCGGAGAAGGCGGCTGACCGATGGTAATCATGTCGTGGAAGAAGAAGCGCGAGCGAGTGCGGAAGCCGTGTTCCTGGTCCAAAGATGTTGGCAGGTGTGACAGGGCAGTTCCCTGCTCCCCGGAAATTTGCTGCAGGAGACCGTTTACCAGATTCACAAAGCGCTGCGTGACGGCGGTGTAGATTTCTTCCGCCTGCGTCTCCTCGGAATCCAGCCACGGCATAACATGGCGCCGAGCGACAGCCTGGGCCATCGCCGCGAGTTCGCGTCGCCTCGCTGGACCGAACGTAGCAGTGACAGGGCCGGCCTCGCGCTTGAACTCTTCACGTGCAATGGGCATAACCTGCCTCAGAAATTCCTTGCGGCGGGCCAGAAACGTTATGGAGAGTCGCATTTGCTCGGCAGAAAACAGAGCTCCCAGATCGCGCAGCGATTGCTCGGCCTGGTCCACGGTCCGCCGGAGCTTCAGGATCCGTTGCTCCGAGTTGGCGAGCGGTTCGGTCAACGCACGAACGCGTTCAGCGATCGAGCGGTGCAGCGATGCGGAGAATCGGCGCATGCCACGCTCGGCGGCTGAACGAGTCATCGCCTGCCCTGACTTTCTGGCGAGTTGACTGAGAGCTTCGATCAGCGTGTTCCAGTCATCGGCATTGGCGGAGTTGTTAAGCCGGTCCAGTGCGCTGACTTCGTAAATCTGCCCGATGGGTCTTTGGAGACGAGCTTGCACAATCCTGGTCGCGAAGGCCGAGGCTTGCTGACGTTCCTCGGTCGAGACGCGATCGATTTTGTTGAGGACGATCAGGATCTCGTCTACATTGACGGCTACTGCTTCGATGAGTGCCAACTCCTCACCGGAAATAGGCGGGTCAGCGCCAACGACGAGGATGGCAGCATCAACCTGCGGGATGAAGTCCTTGGTGGTTTCTGTGTTTCCAGCAAAGACAGACCCAATTCCGGGCGTATCGACGAGGCACATGCCGCTGGCGAGGAGCGGCGAAGGCAGAAAGACCTCTACTCCAACGATTTGCTTCGAGTTCTCCGGGTTCAACTCTTCGGACACATATTGCGGAAGGTCTTCCGGTCGAATCGTTCGCCACCTTTCACCGATGAGAACCCGCGCCGTCCGCTGGTTTCCATATCGAAGCACTGTGGGCACGGCAGTCACGGGCACTACACCCGTCGGGAGAATCTGTTCCCCTACGATGGCATCGAGCAGTGTGGACTTGCCGCGTTTGAACTGGCCAACGCAGGCGACGTAGAAGCGGCCTTCATTGATTCGTGCGACAAGCTGCTGCAGATCAGCGGCGATCGAAGCTTCGCCCAGTTGCTCAGCCAATGCGGCCAGTCGATCCAGTGCTTGCGCATCGGATGACCGGGCGGCGGAAGCCTGGCTCGGAATCGGCACGTCTTCTACGTTCTGCACTCGCGCTTCCTGCCGGAATCGGAAAGCAGCTTGTCGCTAGCTTTCATTGCTGGAGATGTTGACCTTGCTGGTGGACATACTTGATGACTTCGACGTCAGACATCGCGATGAGGCCCTCGGCTACCATCTCGTCGAGTGCAGGTAAAAGGCGCTGGATGTTTTCCTCGGTGTCGATGATCTGGACCATGAGGGGCGCATCCGACGAAAAGCGAAGCAGGTGAGAGCGGCGAATCAAGGTGCTGGCTCCGTAGCCTTCAATGCCGCGATAGACCGTGGCGCCGGCAATATCGAGTTGACGACAGCGTTCGACAATGGTCTGGTACAGCGGACGGCCCTGCCACTGATCGCCTTCCCCAAAGTGGATGCGCAACATCTTGGCCTTGCCCTCGAGCTTCATTTCTGCGTCTCCTTCGTCTCCGGCAGAGGTTGAGCATGGGAATACTTGATCACGTCAACGTCGGAAAGCGCGACAAGACCCTGCTTCACCATTTGGTCGAGCACGGGGAAGAAAGCTCGAAGCTTTTCCTCGGTATCGACTACCGTGAGCAAGATGGGCGCGTCGTGGGACAGGTTGAGGGTTGAGTCCTTGTGCATGCGGCGGTTGGCACCGTATCCGAGAATTCCGCGATAAACGGTGACGCCCGCGATTTCGTTGGCGCGCAGCGCCTGCACCAGGGCTTCGTAAAGGGGCCGGTCATTCCATTTATCGTGTTCGCCGATCAGGATACGCATCATCTTGGCACGCGACTGCAGCTTCGCTGCCGGCATATCGGAAGCTGGTTTTTCCCCGGGTGGCAGCGGCCGAATGACGGTCGTATCGTGTACCTCGATGAGGCCGTGGCTTGCGATTTCTGCCAGCTTCGGGAGGACTTCCTCGACGCGCTCTGGGGTCTCGATAAATTCGATCTTGATGGGCATCTGGTCAGACACGTCAACCAGACGGCTGGTGTGCATTTTGTGGTCGGTACCAAATCCCGCGATACCGCGGGTGACGGTAGCATCGGAGATGCCGCGAAAGAACAAGTGGTCGAGAATCGCGGCGTAACAAGCCGTGCCGTGATAGGTCTTGCCTTCGATTACGTACACCGTCACTTTC
>Ga0207927_1000177_pt1 | contig 26043 bp, 10 predicted proteins | sample NGESurdeep072012_2_FD_184456 | JGI IMG/M metagenome (GOLD analysis project Ga0207927, IMG submission 184456) | Arctic peat soil microbial communities from Barrow, Alaska - NGEE Surface sample 210-2 deep-072012 (SPAdes) | ecosystem: Environmental > Terrestrial > Soil > Wetlands > Peat ... | reverse complement strand
TACGCAAGTTCTTCAGGTCGCTGACCGCAGCCAGCGCCCGATTTCGCGGTGCGGGATCGGTTCGCGGAACGTGACGACGGAGTTGCTGCGATCAATCACGTCGACAGCCGCATCATGTCCTTGACATTCAAGTACCCGCAGTTCACGATGCGACAAGGTTAGGAGCCGATGACAAAGACTGTGAGTGTCGTGCAGTTGACGCAGCCGACCCTCGAAGCTTTTCTTTCCTACACTCGCGAAGCCGAAGCAGGAATGGAAGCTACATTCGATGGAAGCGGTCCGTTCTTGTGGTCGGACGAGAACGCTGATCGTGCGCGTCACGTCCACAAAGGAGACATACTGGCTCAGTTCTGGTCGGGACAATCTCCTGTCCGGGTTCCTGACGGTCTAATTCATGACTGGATCGGGGCTGCGTTCATACACCATACGACTGTCGAAAAGGCCCTGGCCAGTGTGCAGGACTACAACAACCACAAGAACATCTATAAGCCTGAGGTGATGGACTCGAAGCTTATCAGCCATCACGGCAATGATTACACCATCTATTTGCGGCTCCTGAAAAAGAAGATCATCACCGTGGTGTTAGACACCTACCACGACGTCCATTACCAGCACGTAGGCGATGAGATGTGGTTTTGCCGCTCGTATACCACCAGCATTGCCGAGGTGGATGATGCGGGAACCGCCAAGGAGAAAGTCTATCCGCCCGACACTGGATACGGGTTTTTATGGCGCTTGTATTCCTACTGGAAATTCATGAGCAAAGGAGACGGGGTGATCGTTGAGTGTCGCGCCATCTCGTTAAGCCGGGACGTGCCCCTTGGCTTGGGCTGGATCATCGAGCCAATTATCAAGAACCTTCCACGTGAATCGCTTGTCAATACACTGAAAGCCACCCGTCAGGCGCTGACAACTGGTTCCTAATTATCGCCAGCGGGAGTTCCCGTACTGTTGTCTCCAACGCATTTCAGCCCGGAAAAAGTTCTCAATCTCCGGAATGTGCCAGCGCTTCATGGGGAAGAGTTACCGCGGTCGGCGGCCCTGCGGTCCGTAACGCAAAGGGAACTGCCGGCTTAGCGATAGTCACTCGGCGTTTTGTTTTTTCCGGTTCCGATGTAGGGATGAGCTTTACTTTCACTTTCGATCTCGCGGGCGGCGAAGCAGGCACATTCCCAATTTTCTTACGTTTTGCAGTCTGCGGCGAGGCCACGGTTTTTGTCTTGGCCACCGAAGGCTTCGCACGCGGCGGCTTCCCGACTGCAGCGTCGCGCAATTCCGCAAAACTCACACGCAAGAGATCCTCGAAACGATCGATGTCGGGCACGGCGTGAACGTCTCCGCCATACCCCACGTACGCGGTGCCGTTATAACTAAGGATGGCAACGTTGACTCCCATCTCGCCGCCGATCGGCACGTAGGGATACGCGCGCAGCATCTTATGTCCAAGCAGATAAAGCGGCTGCTGTGGCCCGGGGACGTTGGTGACGATCATGTTGCAGAGGCTAAGCGGCAACTGACTCAATACCGGCGCCAAAATCGCTTGCACCGGAAGCGGAATCTTGGACACTAGGGTCCCGACCAGCCCGACCAAATCCTGCACGCCAATACTCCTGAGAAAGACCATTCGCTCGCTGATCTTGGCAAGCAGCATTCGCGGATCGCGAACATCGAGCGGCACATTGATGGGCAGAAACGTAATCTTGTTTCCCAATTCGCTCACGTCGCCGTCACCGCGGATGTTCACCGGGATCATGAGTCTCAGGTTCCGTCCCCGCATCTTCGCGCCGTGCAATTCTGAATATCGGCGGACCGTCGAGGTCACCACCGTGAGCACGACATCGTTGACTGTGCCGCCGAAGTTTTCGCGAATGGCCTTTATGTCGGCCATCGGAATCTCGCCCCATGCGACCCTTTGCGGACCGTGGCAAACAACGTGGTTGAAAGGCAGCCGATCCGAGGGCGAGGCCAGTTCCGGCACCAGGTGCATCAATTCTTCGCGTTGACCGTTGGTTATGCCGCCGAGCAACTCTCGCGCAATTGTCAAAACCTCGGACTGAGCGGTGAGGGCGCCTTGCATGAACGACTGGTAAGACTTGAGCATGCCATCGAGGAGCAGCGCAACCGAATCGGTTGATTGCGGCACTTCGGCCCGCTGCTTTGACGGCGCTGCTTTTTCCGGAGTTGGGGACGCATCCAGCAACACGTTCATGATCCCGACGCCGGATATTCCATCAGCCAAACAGTGATGGAGACGGATGACTAGTCCGGTGCGATTTCCTTTCAGACCTCGCACCAGTGTGAGGTCCCACAAGGGCCGCGATCGGTCTAGCGTCGAACTGACGATGCTCCCGGCGATTTCTTTCAATTCGGCATCGGTTCCCGCCTTGAGTACGACCTGGCGGACGTGATTCCGAATATCGAAATTCGGATCTGGCTCCCACGTCGGCAGGCCTAAATTAAATTGGGGGAATACCGCACGCTGCTTATAGCGAGGAATGAGGTCCAGCTTCGACTCAACATACTTGGTGCAAGCTCGCAGCGAAAGCGCACCGTCGAGCTCACACGTGCAGGCGACATTGATCGGCTGACCCTCGCGCTCCAGATACAGAAAGAACGTGTCTCCCCATGACAGGGAATTGTTTCGGCTTGCTTGTGACATAGTGTTCTCCCTACGGCACCCAACGCTGTCGCTCCAGACTTCCTGTAACTGCGGGGCAGCGACCCGTGAGTCAACGCACTTCTGCGTGGCCGGCAGACGATACTACAATCCCACGACTTGGCCGCCAGTGCTGTGAGAATTGTCACAATCCGGCAGGTCATTATGGCGGTGGACTGACTTTTAAGCCCGGCGAAGGCGACTTTTGCCAAGAGGGGTTTCAGCGGGAAATGACCAAACATTGCATTCTGGTGCCGACCATCACGGGGGTTAGTGCGGCCTGTCACATCGTTTGGGTTCACGTACGATGTAATAAATGAAGATAGGGTGAAGTCTTCAGGATGCGGCTTCGAAGGAGTACGTTGTATGCAATCGAATAGAGCGGTCGGGACCTATCTGCGCTACGGTCGTTCACTGGCCAACTCAGGTGCAGCCGGAATGCGCAACGGCCGCGATATCTATCTCAACGGTAAGCCGCTTGGTACTGTTCTCTCGCAAAAGGCCCGCGCCTCGCTGGGTCTGGCAGCCATCGGCGCGTGTGCCGGGCTGTTGCAGTGTTTCGCGTCCGGCCGCGATCGACGAATACCGAAGGGCATTTTGCTGGGAGCCGTGGGGAGCGCAGTTGGATTCATCGCGGGATTCTCATGGAAGACTCGCGACCTCACGTCGAGCATGGTTCAAGGCGCCGCCAGGAACATGAGTTCGGCGCGGGATGCGCATTGGCTCGAGCGTCATCCGATTGACTACGCCTAGACGCCACGATTCGCGCAGTGTGAATGGCCGCACATTCGTTTCTTGGCCCATTGATGTGCGCTGCTGACTAGTGCGCTGTGATGGGCCTCACAGACTGCGCATCTTCGGCGAAGAAATAATCAACCATGCCAGCGGGGCAGCGATAGCGACGTGGCATCGATCCTTTTCCTGCAGTTCAGATTATCCTCGATGCCCGGTAGATGTGGCCGCAAGTACCGAAGCACCTCATCTGGCTGGGGCCAGCAGTAAGCAGCGCTCGATAGACAGAGCCTTCCGAACGATTTCCCACGGGAGTGGTGCTGTGAGCTGTGGGTGTAGCGATCAGCATGCACTCGCCCTTGACTGGCTTCCCGAAGCCCCTCGGCCGCTTCAGCGAATAGGTATGAATCGGATGACTGGCAGTATTTTTTGCGCGCCTTCATCTCGGCAGTGAACTGAGTTTGTTGTTTTGGAAAGAGTGCCCGTATGTTGAACGGCATCCCCTCGCCGGCGCAAGCGACCTATTGGTCGATCCCCGGGCCAGTCCTGTTTTCAGTAATCGCCTTTCTGGGCCTCGCTTGTTTTGCCTATATTGTGTCGAAACGCCTGACTCCGCTGCTTCGCGCCGAACGCGATATTCGTTTTGATCGGCCACTCCTCCGTCTGGAAAGGGTCCTCAAGTACTGGCTCGGGCAGTGGAAGCATCCGCGCTTCAGGACTGCCGGAACCATGCACATTCTGATTTTTGCGGGTTTTCTGATCCTGGCGTTCCAGGCATTCTCCCTCCTTATATTAGGTATCTCCGGCGATGCCGTGCTCTCGCGGTTCTCGGAAACAGCAGGCCGCCTATACGGTCCCGTCAAAGATTACGCGGCCACCACCGTGTTCCTTTGCATGGTGTTTGCGGCGACTCGGCGCATCGTATTCAGGCCTGCGCGCTATGAGGTGCCGGCGAGATACGGCAAGGGCCACAAGTCCGATGCGATCTTTCTCCTGGCGCTGATCGCGACCCTGATGGCATCCGAGGGTTTGATTGAAGCCAGCAAAGCGGCGCTGCAAACCCACCACGGACTGCCAGTTGAATTCCTGGCCTTCTCCTCACTGCCATGGATGATGAACCATGCTCTGGCTTCGACGTCCCCATCGACCCTCTGGAACGTTTATCGCGGTGCCTATCTGGTCGATGTACTGACGTTTTATTTCCTGCTCTGCTACCGGCCCTTTGGAATTCAGTTCCACGTCGAGACTTCGCTGTTCAACGTCTACTTCGCGAAGTTGGATCGCGGCACGGTGAAGCCTGTCAAGTGGGGTCTCACCCAGGATCAGCTGGATAATGTGAAATCGGTCGGCGTGAAGACGTTTGAAGATTTCACGTGGAAGCACATGCTCGATTTCTATTCCTGCGCCGACTGCGGCCGTTGCTCCGACCAGTGTCCAGCCAACGCGGTGGGAAGGCCGTTATCGCCCCGGTTCCTAACGACCAAGGCGAGAGACTACAGCTTTCAGCATTATCCGATTCTCGGCAGTGCGGGCAACGGTACGCCGCTAATCGGCGGCATTTATTCCGAGGATGAAATCTGGTCGTGCACAACCTGCGGCGCTTGCGAAGAAGAGTGCCCGCTGCTGATCGAGTACATCGACAAGATCGTCGATCTGCGGCGCGGCATGGTTGACGACGGAAACGTGCCGAAGTCGCTGCAGAAACCGCTCAAGGCACTGGAGAGCCGCGGCAATCCTTACGGAAAGATGGAGAAGAAACGGGCCGACTGGACAAAGGTGGAGGATTTCCGCAAGTCCTGTACCGTGCCTGTTCTGGATGGCAGCAACGGTGCAGACACCTTGTATTTCGTCGACAGCATCACCTCCTACGATGACCGCATGCAGTCGATCGGACGCGCCACTGCGAAGATCCTCGATCATGTTGGAACGAGCTTCGGAATCCTCGGCGCTGCCGAGAGAGACAGTGGACATGAAGTCCGCCGCCTCGGCGAAGAAACCCTGTTCATGGCGCTGCGCGACGATAACGCGGAAGCCATCAAAGCCTCCGGCGTTCAGAAGATCGTCACGGCTGACCCGCACGCCTTCAACGCGCTGAAACACGACTACAAAGACATGCCACCGGTCGAGCACATCAGCCAGTTCATTGCCCGGGAAGTGAAGTCGGGCAAGATCAAGTTCAATCCGGTGGAAGACGCGAACAACGTCTATGCCTACCACGATCCGTGTTATCTCGGACGTCATAACCAGGTGTACGACGAACCACGTGAAGTCCTCGACGCGATTCCTGGCTTGCAGAGAGTTGAGATGGCACGGTCGCGCGATCGTGCGCTCTGCTGCGGCGGCGGCGGGTTGATGTTGTTCTACGAGCCGAAGGAAGAACAAAGAATCGGTGTACTGCGGGCCAGGATGGCTGCGGAAGCCGGGGCCAATGTAATCGTGACGGCTTGCCCGTTTTGCATGGTGAACATGGAAGACGCGATCAAGGTCGCAGGCCTGGAAGGCAAGTTGACCGCGATCGATTTGACGGAGTTGGTGGACCAACAGATCGCGCGCGAGAGTCTGAGCGCAGTTACTGCCGAGCGGATCGAAGAGACCAAGCAAGAAAGTGTGCCGGTCTAGTTCAGCGCACGGAATGAAGTTTCGTATTTGAAGTTGACGTCAGAAGCAAGAGCTTTTTGGGAGACGAATGTGGAGATTTTAGTTTGCGTCAGAAGAGTACCCGACACGGCGGAAAACGAAATTGCGCTGAATAGTGCCGGCAGCGACATCGAACGCGACGATCTAGTCTATTCCATCAACGAATGGGACAACTACGCCGTCGAAGAGGCACTGCAGATCGTCGCGAAAGCCGGTGGCAATGTTACGGTCGTCACGGTTGGTGGCGAAGATGACGAGGAGGTCCTGCGCCGCGAGATGGCCATGGGCGCCAACCATGGCGTGCTCATCACCGACGATGCCTTCAACGGATCGGACGGCAAGGGCATCGCAACCATCCTGAAAGCCTACGTGCAGAAGGGCAAGTTCGACCTCATCTTGACCGGAGTGCAGGCTGAAGACGGAGGCGCGCAGGTGGGCGGAATGTTGGCCTCCCTGCTCGATTACCCCTTCGCTTCCCTGGTGAACTCCATCGAAGTTCTGGATGGCAAGAAGCTGAAGATCAGCCGGGAAATCGCGGGCGGCAACAGGGAGATGAACGAGATCGATCTACCCTGCGTGCTCTCGATCCAGACGGGCATCAATGAACCGCGCTATGTCGGTATGCGAGGCATCCGGCAGGTGGCGTCGTTGGAGATTCCAACTTTCGGTACTTCGGAGCTGGGAATTGCCGCGAATTCTGTCGGCGATGCTGCCGCGAAGGTGAAACGCACGGACTACTTCGTGCCTGCGCTGGGCAAGGGCGCTGAAATGCTGCAGGGTAGCCGGGAAGAAAACATCGTGAGCCTGATTGGGCTCCTGAAGGCCAAGGGAGGGCTCAAGTAATGGCACGAATTTTTGCCTACATCGAACACAAGGGCGGCGTCGCCGACGATTCCGCAGTCGAGTTAGTGGCTGCTGCAAAAGATATCGATCCCGCAGCCTCTCCCACGGCAGTTGTTACCGGTTGGGGTGCGGACCTCGATGCCGTCTGTAATGCGCTCACCGCTTCCTACGCTGAGGTGTGGAAGATCGCGAATGAAACGTTGGCTTATCCCAACGCTGAACTTGTCCGCAAGGCGCTCGCCGAAGTGGTGCCGCACGACAGTCTCGTGCTGGTTCCCCATGACCATTTCGGAGTCGATCTCGCTCCGGGTCTTTCGATCCAGACGAACTCAACTTTCGTGTCCGACGTAGTGGCGATTGAAGCACTGGATGGAGCGTTTCTCAAAGTAGTGCGCCAGGAGTACGGCGGACAGGTGAGCACGCACGTGCGCTGTGACGTTTCCTCCGGTGCGGTCGTCAACCTCCGGCCCGGCTCATTCAAGCCCTTGGAGGGTCCTCCGGCCAACGGGACGGTGATCGACAAATCGTCGGAGGTCGGCGCATTGACCTCGGGACGCCGTTATCTCGAAACGGTTGTGGCTGAGGCCGGCGATGTCGATATCAGCAAGCAAGCCGTGTTGGTTTCGATTGGCCGCGGCATCCAGGAAAAAGACAACGTTGGTATCGCGCAGGAACTGGCCGATGCCATGGGTGCAGCGGTGAGTTGCTCGAGGCCCGTGGTTGATGCCAAGTGGCTGGAGAAATCCCGGCAAGTTGGTTCGTCCGGACAAACCGTGAAGCCCAAGGTTTACATGGCGTGCGGCATCAGCGGTTCATTCCAGCACCTGGCCGGACTCAAGGGGAATCCCTACATTATCGCCATCAACAAGAACCCCAAAGCTCCAATATTCCAGGTAGCAGACGTCGGAATCGTGGACGACATCCTGGAGTTTTTACCGGAACTAACCACCAAGATTCGTGAGCTGTGACACCGGAAAACTTTTCAATTCTCGGAAATGAGTGAAAGCGAGGCACCGCCAATGATCACCAATAAGACCCTGAAACTAAGCTTGAAATCGCTCCACGACTTCGCCAAGAAACGCCTGCCGGACGAAGTGTTGATCGAACTCGACGAGCGCGACGAGTGCCCTGAGGACATCGTCCATTACATGTGCAACCCCGACCAACTCGGCATTCAACTGCTGTTTATTCCCGAGGAGTATGGCGGGATGGGAGGAAGTACCTTTGATGTGTACCGTATCTGCGAAGAGATGGCCCGGATCGATCTTGGCGTTGCCACGTCCTTGTTTGCCACTTTTCTTGGAAGCGATCCGATTACGGTGGGCGCCACGGCCGAGCAGAAGAAGCTCTGGCTTAGCCGCATCGCCGAGGACGGCGCGCTGTTTGCCTACGGTGCTACTGAGCCGGAAGCCGGGAGCGACCTGGGTTCCCTGAAGACGACGGCGGACCGCGTCATGCAGGACGGCAAAGTAGTCGGCTACAAAATCAATGGAAGTAAGCAGTGGATCAGCAATGGCGGCATCGCCGACCTGTACACCGTTCTGGCGAATACGCCGAGCGGGCCGAGTTGGTTCGTGGTGGAGAAAGGCGCGACAGGCTTCGCGCACGATAAGCCGGAGAACAAGCACGGCATCCGCCTCAGCAACACAGCCGCTCTGTCTTTCGTCGATACCTACGTCGATGCCGACCGGCTGATCGGAGGCGTCGAAGGCCAGGGACTTCTGCAAGCACAAGCGGTGTTCGGTTACACGCGGCTGATGGTGGCGGCGTTTGGTCTAGGAGCGGGGTGGTCCGCGCTCGATCGAGCGATTCCGTATTCCACCAAGCGCATTCAGGGTGGTTCGCCGTTGTCGGAAAAACAGGGTTACACCCACAAGCTGATGGTCCCGCATATTACCCGCCTGGAAGCCGCTCGCGCTTTCATCGAAGAAACCGCGGAGCGGATCGATGCGGGCGAGGGAAGCTTGAACACTGAAGGCGCGATCGCGAAATATATGGCGACGGAAGCGGGCAATGCTGCAGCCGAAGCCAGCATCCAGGCGTTGGGAGGTTATGGCTACACGCATGAGTACATGGTCGAGAAAATCAAGCGCGATGTTCGCATCACCACGATCTACGAAGGCACTTCCGAGATCATGGAGATGACGATCAGCCGTGATCGCTGGCAGCTACATCTGAAGACGCGCGGGCAGTATTACCACGAGCAAGCGCGCTTGATGGAAACTTTGCACACCCAGCACCCAGAGGTCGGCGCCGACATGGCAGCGCTCGCCATGCACGCACTGGCTGAGGTGATGGAGAAATCTCGCGTCGCTCGCCTGACGCGATTCCAGCACATTCTTCTTCGCCTGGGCGAGTTGATCGCTTACGCGGAGTGTGCGGGCTGCTTGTCGCGTCGCGCCGCACGTTCGGCGGAAAACCGGCTCAACGAAAAAGCCAACAATCGCTTCGACGCGACTGCGTTGGCGGCGCTGGCCCGTATCTTTGCGCGAGAGGCTTCGCTCAAGGTTGCGGAGGAAGGTCTGCGCTGGGTGACCGGAGCCGGCGGTGTGAGCGACTCGGAAATGGCTGCGTTCGAAACCGACTTGCGACTGCCCGCCGTCCATCGCGCCCAGGCCGGACTGATCTCGGACATGGACTACATCGCCGATGTACTTTTCAATCGCACGGCGCAGCAGGTAGCTGTGCCCGCTACGCAACTCGCGAGCGTTTAACTGGAAGTACGACAGGCATCCGGCAACGCATTTCAAAGAGCCGGATGCCTTCCGTATTTTTGGCGGGGCCTCAACCCAGCCGCCGTCATACGGTCTGTGATTTTGTCGACTGAAACAGTGTGTCACTTTCTTCCGTTGTTGGCGCACAGACCAAAGTGCCACATATCACATTCCATCGGTAGTCAAGTCACATGGCCGGGTCGTCTGCATCACTGACACAGCCCCATCGCTCCCCTCAAAGTTGTATTAATCACGGGCTGCCCAGGTTTATCTCGGCTCTGTGAGTGCATCATTCCTCCTTGCTCTGGCGAAGGAAACAAGACCTGACATACAGAAGTCCATTCCCTGGGCGGCCGGTGTGCGTTTCATTGGTTTACTCCGAATCCGTTTCAAAGGAAGTGACACACCATGGAATCGACCGCTCACCGCGCAATTGCGATTGTGGGAGCAGGAGCCGTCCTGCCCGATGCCGCTAACGTAGAAATCTTTTGGCAAAACGTTAAGCAAGGACGTTACAGCATCAGCGATGTTTCGCCCGAGCGCTGGGATCCAGCGCTGTACTTCGATTCCGACCACAGCGCGCCCGACAAAACATACTCGAAGATTGGCGGCTGGGTGCGAGAGTGGAAGTGGGAGCCTGCCAAGTGGCGTCTGCCCATCCCCCCGCGTGTCGTTGATGCAATGGATGAGGCGCAACGCTGGGCCATTGCCTGTACCCGCGAAGCGCTCGATGATTACGGCTATCCCAACCGACCGCTGAACGCCGATCGCACCGCGGTGATTCTCGGCAACGCCATGGCCGGGGAAAAGCATTATCTCACAGCACTCCGCATTTACTTTCCGGAGTACGCCAGCCAGCTGTCCCAGTCCCCCAGTTTTGCGGTGCTGCCGGATGCGGCGCGCAGCGAAATCACACACGAGTTGCACGATCGCATGGCCAAACTCATCCCCGACATTACGGAAGACACCATGCCCGGCGAACTCGCAAATTGCATTGCCGGTCGCATCGCCAACGTTTTCAATTTCCATGGCCCCAATTACGTCGTGGACGCCGCGTGCGCATCGGCGATGGCAGCGATCAGCTCCGCAGCCGAAGGTCTCGTAGCGAACGATTTTGACGTGGCGATCTCTGGCGGCATCGACCGCAACATGGGCGCCTCGACCTTCGTGAAGTTCAGCAAGATCGGAGCTCTCTCCGCGTCGGGTACTCGTCCTTATGCCGAGGGAGCCGATGGCTTCGTTATGGGCGAAGGTGCCGTGATATTTGTGCTGAAGCGCTTGGCCGATGCCGAGCGTGATGGCGACAAGATTTATGCCGTGTTGCGCGGTATTGGCGGGGCCAGCGACGGCAAGGGAAAGGGCATTACCGCGCCTAACCCAGTCGGACAGAAATTGGCCATTGAACGCGCGTGGGAAAACGCCGGGTTGTCACCCGCAACCGTGACGTTGATGGAAGGCCATGGCACATCAACCAGCGTAGGCGATGTGGTCGAAGTGCAGAGCATGGCTGACGTGCTCGGCAGCTTCAATCTGCCTGTCGGCTCTGTGGCACTCGGCTCGGTCAAGTCGAATATCGGTCACCTGAAAGGCGCTGCCGGAGCTGCTGGATTACTGAAGGCTGCCTTGGCGCTGCGCGACGGCGTACTGCCGCCCAGTGTGCATTGCGAACATCCCAACCCGAATATTGATTTCGCCCACTCGCCGCTTTACGTCAATACCGAGCTAAGACCGTGGACCGTCCCATCAGACTGCACGCGGCGCGCCGGGGTAAGCGCATTCGGATTCGGCGGCACCAACTTCCACCTCGTGCTCGAAGAGTTCATTCCTCACAAGCTCAATGGCAATGGCAAACGACTGGTCGGGGTTGCCGATACTCCGTCGGTTGTTTCACAGGGAGCAGCAATGTATTCGAAGAGTGGTACGCCCAATGTTTCGAGCGAAGTATCTCGCAAGGCGCCGTTGCGTGGCGCGTTGGTGGTTGGTGCTGCCACCGAAGCAGAACTCGTCGAGCGTTTGAGCTCGATCCAGAAAGTTGCTGCTGCGGGCAATGCGCCTTCACCGGCTGCGCCAGCTGATGCAGATCTGCGCGCGACCGAGCGCATTGCAATCGACTATGCCGATGGGGCTGACTTGGCGATCAAATCGGCGAATGCGCTGAAGGCCCTAAAAGCTAACCAGCCTGCTATCTGGAAAGCGCTGCGGGCCCAGGGAATCTTCCGCGGACAGGGCCCTGCTGGCAAGGTGGCATTCCTTTACACCGGCCAGGGTTCGCAGTACGTGAACATGCTGGCGCCGCTGCGCGCTGCCGAACCAATCGTGGCCGAGACCTTTGCCGAAGCGGACCGCATCATGACCCCTCTGCTCGGCAAGCCACTCAGCGAATTTATTTTCGTGGACCCAACCGACGCGGTTGCTGTCGCGAAAGCTGATAAAGATCTGCGCCAGACCGAGATCACGCAGCCTACGGTGCTGACAATCGACCTGGCTCTGACCCGGTTGCTGGATGCATACGGCATTCGCCCAGACATGACGATGGGCCACAGCCTCGGCGAGTACGGCGCCTTGGTCGCGTCCGGCGCCCTCACCTTCGAAGACTCGTTGGCAGCCGTCAGTGCCCGCGGTCGCGGCATGACCCAGGTGGCGGTAAATGACACAGGCAAAATGGCAGCAGTGTTCGCGCCACTCGCCGAAGTCGAGCGAATCCTGAAGACGATAACGGGCTACGTGGTCATCGCGAATGTCAATAGCAACACCCAATCGGTCATCGGGGGCGCAAGCGACGCGGTCGCCAAAGCTGTCCAGGCGTTCCAGCAGGCTGGCTACGATGTAGCCGAGTTGCCGGTAAGCCATGCATTTCACACTTCGATTGTTGCTCCGGCCAGCGAGCCGCTGCGTGAGATGCTGTCGCACTTGCACATTCAATCACCCGCTCTGCCAATCGTCGCCAATGTGAACGGTGATTTTTATCCGACCGGACCTGATGTTGTTCCGCAGATGCTGGATCTGCTCGCGCAGCAGGTTGCTTGTCCCGTGCAATTCGTGAAAGGACTACGCACCCTCTACGATGCGGGCGCGCGCATCTTTGTTGAAGTCGGTCCGAAGAAGGCGTTGCAGGGATTCGCCGAGGACGTGCTCAGTTCACGCGGCGACGTGGTCACGTTCTTCACCAATCATCCAAAGGTCGGCGATATCGCGAGTTTCAATCAAGCCCTGTGCGGGCTCTATGCGGCGGGGTTAGGTAGCGCGAAAGCCTCGTGCGAGATTTCCGCGAACGCTGTCGCGCCGGTGATCGAAGTTCCCGTGGCGGCAGTCACGCCGTCGGTAACGGTCCCCGCGATGCCAGTCACGCCGGTCGCTGCAGCTTCCGTGACCGCAGTTCCCGCAGCGGCGAAAATCCCAGAAACTATCGCAGTCGCTGCCCCCGTTTCCGTTGCCCTGAGCGCGGTTCCGGCGAATGGCGATCGCTACAACGCTCTCGGTCATTTGTTCGCCGATGTGCTCGACCGGGCCTCGCAGATTTACCACGGCCACAATGCTCCTTCGCCCAGCGAACCGGTGGCGATTACCGGGGCGGCGATTGGACTGCCCGGAACGGATCACATCTTCGATGATGGCAATGTCGCTCGCATTCTGCGAGGCGATCAGTTCATCAAGGCGATACCCGCGGAGTTTCGCCAGGACATGCTCGACAGACGCATTACGCGCCTGGTAAAGAGCGAAAGCGGAGAAGCCAGGTTTGACACCATTGAGGATGTCGCGGACGTAATCAAGCTGGCAGGTCGCGGAGGCGAATTCAACCTGGAGAAGGAATTCGGTGTTTCCGCCGAACGACTGGCCGCGCTGGACCGGGTCACCCAGTTGGCGATTGCAGTGGGCATCGACGCTATGCGCGACGCTGGAATTCCACTGGTCCTGCGCTACAAGACCACCAGCAAAGGCACGCAGTTGCCCGACCGTTGGGGACTGCCCGACGCCCTGCGCGACGATACCGGCATAATCATGGGCTCGGCGTTTCCTGGCTACGACGCTTACGCCGGCGAGATGGCGCGCTACTATGCCGATCATGCCCGTCGCAAGGAACTAGCCTCGTTGGAAGCGATGGTCGCCTCGGTGGCGGGAACGAACGGTCATTCGCCTCTCGCCCTGGAAATCGTCCGCAAGATTGAAGAACTGCGCGCCGAGATCGAGAAGAATCCATACATCTTCGAGCGTCGCTTCCTGCTCAAGACGTTGTCGATGGGACATTCGCAGTTCGCCGAGTTCATCGGCGCCCGCGGTCCCAACACGCAAATCAACTCCGCCTGCGCAACGACCAGTCATGCCGTCAGTCTGGCGGAGGACTGGATTCGCGCCGGGCGTTGCAGTCGCGTGATCATCATTACGGCAGACGATGTCACGTCCGATCACATGATTGGCTGGTTCGGCGCGGGCTTTCTGGCCAGCGGAGCTGCCGCTACCGACGAACTTGTCGAAGAGGCCGCCACTCCCTTCGACCGTCGGCGTCACGGTCTCATCATGGGCATGGGCGCAGCGTCACTGGTGGTCGAGAGCGCGGCGGCAGCGCGCGAACGCGGCATCCAGTCCATATGCCAAGTGCTGAGCGCAGTGACGGCCAACAGCGCGTTCCACGGCACGCGCCTCGATGTCCAACACATTGGCCAGGTCATGGAGAACCTGGTCTCGCAAGCCGAAGCGCACAGCGGCATTCAGCGTCAGCAGATCGCGCCGCACACCGTCTTCGTTTCCCACGAAACCTACACCCCGGCGCGTGGCGGAAGCGCATCGGCCGAGATCCACGCTCTGCGTCGCGTTTTCGGCGACGCCGCGGACCAAATTGTCATCGCCAACACCAAGGGTCTTACCGGCCACGCCATGGCTACCGGAATCGAGGAAGTGCTGGCGGTGAAGGCGCTCGAAACAGGAGTGGTGCCGCCCGTGGCCAACTTCAAGGAAATCGATCCCGAGCTGGGCGCGCTAAACCTGTCGAAGGGTGGCGCCTATCCCATCGAGTACGCGCTACGCCTCGGCGCCGGATTCGGTTCCCAGATCAGCATGTCGTTGATGCACTGGGTCCCGACCAAGGACGGTGTACATCGCAGCGCGAATGATCTGGGCTATGCCTATCGCATCGTCGATCAGGCTGCATGGGATGCGTGGTTGACCAGGATGGCAGGACGTCCGGCAGCGGATTTGGAAGTGGTAAAGCGTACGCTGCGGGTGCGCGATCAAGGACTGTCAGCCCGGGTTGCCGAGGTCGCCAAGGAAATCAAACCGGTGACGGCTCCGGCCCCCGCGATCCAGGCGCCACCGCCTGCGCCGAGCGCGCCGGTCGTTGCGTCGGTCGCAGCACCGATCCCATCGGTCGGTGCCGCAAAGCCATCGCCAACACCGACGCCTGCCAAAGTAGAGCCGCTAGTCCCGGTGGTTGTGGCAGCGCCAGTCGCGCAGCCTAAACCCGACGCGACCGACGAATCGGTGAAAGAACGAGTGCTCGCGTTGGTAGCCGAGAAGACCGGCTATCCCATTGACATGCTCGATCTGGATCTGGACCTCGAAGCTGACCTCGGCGTCGATACGGTCAAGCAGGCGGAGGTCATGGCGACGATCCGTGAAGCCTACGGCATTGCCCGTGACGACCAGATCAAACTGCGCGACTATCCTACGCTGGCTCATGTGATCCGTTTCGTTAATGAACGGCGCCCGAATGCTGCTGCAATAGTCGCACCCACCGTGGCCGCAGTTGCGAAAGTGGCAGTTGAGGAGAAGGCAGAACCTGAAACTGCGTCACCAGCACCAGAAACCAACGCTGAGCCAGTGAGTGTTGGTAATACGGTGAAAGAACGCATTCTAGACTTGGCAGTCGAGAAGACCGGTTATCCCAGGGACATGCTGGATCTGGATCTCGACCTCGAAGCCGACCTTGGCGTGGATACCGTCAAGCAGGCAGAGATGTTCGCAGCCATCCGCGAGATCTACAGCATTCCGCGCGATGAGAGCCGCAAGCTGCGCGACTATCCGACGCTGGCTCACGTGATCCGGTTCGTGTACGAGAGCCGTCCCGACCTGGCGGGGGTAACTCCATCCGCGCAGGCAACCGTTGCAGTAACTTCTGTCCCGAAGACGACGGTTGCAGCGGAGGTGAGCACACCCACACCCGCAGTACCGGTTGCGGCAACTCAGTCAGTCGCCGAGAACGAATCGGTAAAGGAACGCATTCTGGCCTTGATGGTGGAGAAGACCGGCTATCCGAAAGACATGCTGGACCCGGACCTCGACCTCGAAGCTGATCTCGGAGTTGACACCGTTAAGCAGGCGGAAATGTTCGCAGCCATCCGCGAGATCTACAACATCCCGCGTGATGAGAACCGCAAGTTGCGCGACTATCCGACGCTGGCTCACGTGATCCGGTTCGTGTACGAGAGTCGCCCTGATCTCGCGCAGGGCACGTCGCCTTTGCCGTCGCCCGTTAACGTGGCCACTAAGACTGAGCCATCCGCCACCGTGGCAGTGACCGCACCCACTCCCACTGTACCGGTTCCAACGGCTCAGCCAATCGCCGATAACGATTCGGTCAAGGAACGCATTCTGGCCTTGATGGCGGAGAAGACCGGATATCCGATCGATATGCTGGATTTGGATCTGGACCTCGAAGCCGATCTCGGAGTGGACACCGTCAAGCAAGCGGAAATGTTCGCAGCCATCCGCGAGATCTACAACATCCCGCGCGATGAGAACCGCAAGCTGCGCGACTATCCCACGCTCGGTCACGTGATCCGGTTCGTGTACGAAAGTCGCCCTGATCTTGCGCCGGGATTTTCGCCAGCGCCAGCAATCGTTGCGGTGGCATCTTCACGCGCTCCAGTGATCGTTGAAGTAGCCGCGCCCTCACCCGTTCCTGCGACCGTCCAGCTCGTCTCTGACGATGCCATCAAAGAAAAAGTGCTGGAAATCGTCGCTGAGAAGACTGGTTATCCCAAGGACATGCTGGATTTGGACCTCGACCTCGAAGCGGACCTCGGGGTGGACACCGTCAAACAGGCGGAGATGTTCGCGTCGGTACGTGCGGCGTACAACATTCCTCGCGAAGAGAATCTCAAGCTGCGCGATTTCCCCACGCTAGCGCACGTCATCCAGTTCGCGCGGGATAAACAAAACTTGGCGGCAACACCAACCGCACCTGCACCTGCTGCTGCGGTCCCGGCTTCGGCCGCAAAACCTGCCGCGCACCCTCGTCCTCCCTTGGCCAGCTTCGATGCAGCGAACTTAATTCCGCGTCGAGTCCCGCTGCCTGTATTGCGGCCGCCGTTGACCATCTGCAAGCCAACGGGAGTGAATCTAGGCCCTGGCAGCCGCGTCGTGGTGATGCCCGACCAAGAAGGCGTTGCCAATGTGCTCACACAACACTTGCGGACGCTGGGGGTGGAAGCCCTGTTACTCAATGCCGCGCTCGATGCGAACGCCATGACGGAACGCCTGAAGACTTGGCTGTCCGCGGGCCCTATCCAGGGAGTGTACTGGCTGCCCGCGCTCGACCACGAAGGCGATCTTCGCCACATGGAACCGGCGGGATGGCATGAAGCTTTGCGGATGCGCGTTAAATCGTTGTACACCACGATGCGCGTTCTGTACGAGCAGGTCGCGACCGCTGGTACGTTCCTCGTCTCTGCAACGCAACTTGGCGGACAACACGGTTATGACGACGCTGGAGCCGTTGCGCCGCTGGGCGGAGCGGTTGTCGGCTTCACCAAGACCTTTAAGCGGGAGCGTCCGGAAGTCCACGTGAAGGCGGTTGACTTCGAAGCTGGGAGGAGTGCCTCGGAAGTTGCCGTCGTCATCCTTGAAGAAACCCTGCGCGATAACGGCGCGGTCGAAGTTGGCTACAAGAATGGCCTGCGTTGGGCAGTCGGATTGCAGGAACAGCCTCTCGCTGACGTCGATCACGGCATGACGCTCGACCAGGACAGCGTCTTCGTGATTACCGGCGCGGCGGGAAGTATCGTGTCGGCCATAACCGCGGATCTCGCGGCCGCATCGGGTGGCACGTTCTACCTGCTGGATCTGGTTCCGGAACCCGATCCAAACAATCCTGACCTCGCCCGCTTTGTGAGCGACAAAGACGGACTTAAGCGCGATCTGTTCGAACGCATCAAAGCGCGTGGCGAGCGCGCCACACCAGCGCTGGTGGAAAAGGAACTGGCGGCTTTGGAACGGGCGCAGGCGGCGCAGAGTGCGATCGACGCCGTGCGCTCGGCGGGGGGCACGCCCTATTACTTCAGCATCAACCTTACCGATGCGGACGGCGTAACCAGAATCATGGATGAGGTGCGCCAGCGTAGCAGTCGCATCGATGTGTTGCTGCATGCCGCCGGAATTGAGCGCAGCCACTTCCTGCCAGACAAAGACCAACACGAATTCGACCTGGTCTTCGACGTCAAGAGCGACGGCTGGTTCAACCTTCTGCATGCCATCGGCGGCATGCCACTCGGCGCGACGGTGGCCTTCAGCTCGATTGCCGGGCGATTCGGCAATGCAGGCCAGACGGACTACAGCTCCGCCAACGATCTGTTGTGCAAGATCACGTCCAGCTTCCGCACCATGCGACCGGCGACGCGCGGCATCGTCATCGACTGGACAGCCTGGGGCGGCATTGGAATGGCGACGCGCGGCTCCATCCCCAAAAAGATGGAACTGGCAGGCATCGACATGCTCCCGCCCGACGCCGGCGTTCCGATGATTCGGCGCGAATTGACGCTGGGATCAACTGGTGGCGAAGTGGTCGTAGCACAGCGTCTCGGCATCATGTTGAACGAGTGGGACGAGACTGGTGGGTTGGACACAGTCGCGTTGGCCGCGGCTGTCAAGAGTCGGATACCGACGCAGGGACCGATGGTCGGCACGATCACCGGAATGGGACTCTACAGTGGTTTGACGATGGAGACCACGCTCGATCCGGTGGCTCAACCGTTCTTGTACGATCACCGCATCGACGGCACGCCCGTGTTGCCCGGTGTCATGGGGATCGAAGCGTTTGCGGAAGCCGCACTCTGCATGCATCCGGGCTGGAGTGTCGAGGCAATCGAGGAAGTAAATTTCCTGGCGCCGTTTAAGTTCTACCGCGACGAGCCACGCACGGTGTTTATCCAGGCCCACTTCTATCCGCAAGGTGATAGGCTGGTGGCAGATTGCCGACTGGTTGGACGGCGAAAGCTTCCTAACCAAGACCAACCTCAAGAGACCATTCACTTCACCGCTCGTGTGAGAGTGAGCAAGCAGCCGCCACAAGCGTTCGCCGGTGTGCCACTCCGGATGTCGTCGGAGGGCATTGTCGATGCGGCCATGATCTATCGCATTTACTTCCACGGACCTGCGTACCAGGTGCTCGACCGCGCCTGGCGAGATGGAGAGATGATCGTCGGCCAGATGTCAGTCGATCTGCCGAGCGATCACAATCCGTCGCAGGGACCGACCCTGATTGGGCCGCGGCTGATTGAGCTGTGCTTCCAAACTGCGGGTCTGCTGGAAATCAGTGAACATAACAGGATGGGACTGCCGCTCTATGTCCAGCAACTAAGCTGGTCGCGCGCTCCCGAATTGGCTGAAGGGCCTTTGTTTGCCATCGTCACTCCTGACTCGGCAGGAGAAAAGTTCGACGCGGAAGTTGTGGATACGCAGGGGAACCGGTACTTGCGTTTAACCGGTTATCGGACGGTGACGCTTCCTGACAGCGTTGATGCCGAGTCACTGCACGCTTTGCAGCACGTCACTGCGTGATGAACCGAACCGCGGTAACGCGGTTCTCTAGCGATTGGAAGGGTTATGCAACGCGAATTTCAACGGGTAGCTATCGTCAACCGCGGTGAAGCCGCGATTCGTTTCATTCATGCGGCACGTGAGTTTAACCGCGAGCACGGCACGTCGATCAGAACGATCGCTCTCTATACCGATCCTGATCGCCATGCCATGTTTGTTCGCGAAGCGGACGAGGCCGTCTATCTCGGCGCCGCCCGCATCACAGACTCCGCTACCAATCAGACTAAGTGCACCTACGTCGATTACGTGTCTTTGAAAGCGGCGATGGAGAGCGCACGTGCCGACGCTGTTTGGGTGGGTTGGGGATTTGTGGCGGAGCATCCGGACTTCGCGGATCTTTGTCGCGAGATGGGCATTGCCTACATCGGTCCGGATGGCGATGCCATGCGGCGGTTGGGCGACAAGATCGCCGCCAAGCGTCTGGCCGAACAAGCGCAAGTTCCCGTTGCGCTCTGGAGCAACGGGCCGGTGGAAACTATCGACGATGCCGCGCGCCACGCCGAGCGCCTTGGTTATCCGTTGCTGATCAAAGCCACCGCCGGCGGAGGCGGGCATGGGATTCGGCGGGTGAATTCCGCGAACCAGCTTGCGAGGGCATTCGAGGGTGCCCGCAACGAGGCCTTCAAGGCCTTTGGGGACGCCACCGTTTTCATGGAGCAACTGGTGCAAGGCGCGCGCCACGTAGAGGTGCAGGTTATCGCTGACGAATATGGAACTACCTGGGCCGTAGGGGTGCGCGATTGCACCATCCAGCGGCATCACCAGAAGGTCCTCGAAGAAGCTCCCTCGCCGGCGCTCACTGCAGAGCAAGACCTGGCACTTCGCCAGGCGGCTGTACGAATGAGTAGGGTGGCTGGCTATTGCAATGCCGGCACCGTCGAGTTCCTATACGAACCCGCCAGTCAACGGGTCTTGTTCATGGAGATGAACACCCGGCTGCAAGTCGAACATCCTGTCACGGAATGTACGACTGGGCTGGACCTGGTGAAGTTGCAGATTCAGGTTGCACGCGGGGAGCGTCTGGAGGGTGAGCCGCCGCTCACATACGGTCACGCCATTGAAGTGCGTTTGAATGCCGAAGATCCGGAGAATGGTTTCGCGCCCGCACCGGGCCTGATTGAGCGGTTCCGGCTTGCTTCGGGTCCCGGGGTTCGCATCGATACGGGTGCGGCGGTGGGCGATGCCGTTCCCGCAGATTTCGACTCGATGATCGCCAAGATCATTACCTACGGTCAAAGCCGCAAAGAGGCACTGGCGCGGATGCAGCGGGTGCTGCGGGAAAGCGTCGTGGTGATCAAGGGAGGAGCCAGCAACAAGGCATTTTTGCTGGAGCTCCTGAATTGTCCCGAGGTGCTGCAAGCGACAGCCGATATCGGATGGCTCGATCGCAGGTCGGCGGAAGGCGCTCACTTATCCACTCGTTATGCTGACGTGGCGCTGGTGCAGGCGGCAATCGAAGCCTACGCGACTGATCTAGCGGTAGAGAAGATCCAGTTCTTTGCGTCTGCGGTGCGCGGGCGGCCTCAGGTCCGAAGCGACGTCGGCCGGACGGTGCAACTGCTCCACCGGGGACATTCCTACGCGATCAAGGTCTATTGCCTCGACCTCCATCGCTACCGTGTCGAAGTGGATGGTTCCAGCATCGAGGTCCACATCCACAGCCTCGGTCAGTTTGAATACTGGCTCACAGCGTTCGGCAGCCGCTTCCATGTCGTGTCAGCCGTTCAGGGCCTGACCTATCGTATCGAAGTGAACGGAGTGTCACATTCCATCGATCGGGATGACGGAGGAGTCGTACACGCGCCGGCACCAGCGGTAGTGGTTTCCATTGCGGTGAAGCCAGGCGACTCGGTTACCGTCGGAGATACCTTGGCCGTGCTGGAAGCCATGAAAATGGAAATGTCGGTCGTCGCTCCGTTTTCCGGAAAGGTCCGGAGTGTACTGGCGATTCCTCATGTGCAGGTAGACACAGGAGCGCCGCTTCTGCAGATTGAACCTGTCGGCGACGAAAATGCAGTGGCCACGACCGGGCGAGTGGAGTTTGGCGCCTCGCGCAGTGCGGTTGGAGGGTCTGAACCGGGTTCGTCTCGTTGGAGCAAGAACTTGGAGGAAGTTCGCCAACTCGTGCTGGGTTTCGATGTTGACCCGGCGCACGCCATGCGTGGCCTCTCCGACTGGAGCCCTTCTTCGGAAACTGCTGCCGATCATCAGAGAATAGCCGCAAGTGAAGATGAAATCCTCGGGATATTTGTCGACATTTGTACCCTGTTTGAGCGTCAACCGGAGATGGACGACCTCAACGGCGGGGAAGAGCGTAGCTCTGAGACGTACCTCTTTTCGTATTTACACATGCTCGAGACACGCGGCAAAGGCCTCCCGCCAAGCTTCGTCGATGCACTGCGCCGCGCGATGGTCCATTACGGCATCCAGACTTTAGAGCGCTCGCCCGAGTTAGAAGGGTGCCTGCTTTGGCTGTGCAAATCACATCAACGGGTTGACCAGCAGATAGCGCCGATTGTCGGGTTGTTGGAAAGGCATTTGCAACGTGCCGAAGCCACGTCGCCACGGACCGATCAACCATTCCGCAAACTACTGGGCCGACTGATCCACGCCACTCGTGGCCTGTTCCCGGCGGTCAGCGACCTGGCTCGCGAAGTGCGCTATCGCTGCTTCGAGCACCCGGTCTTCGAACGAGCGAGGAAGCATATCTACGCGCAGGCAGAAGAGCATCTTGCGCGCCTCGCAGCCAATCCCAACCCGGTGGATCTTCGCCAGAAGGTTGCTGCCCTGGTCGACTGTCCTCAACCGCTTTCGGGGCTCTTCACGGGCAGGTATGCGGCTGCTCCCCCCGCCTTGCGGGAATTGATGTTGGAGATCGTCACCTCGCGATACTATCGCGGGCAAACGCTATCGAAATTTCGCGCCGTGCCGATGGACGGCCGATCCTGCGTAACGTCCGAGTACGACAATGACGGCAAGCGAGTTCACATCTTCAGTACCAATACTGAATACCTCGGGCTGTCTGCTGCCGCGCGCGCGCTTTTTCCTTGCATCCAGGAAGTGCCTCTGGACCATGACATCGTTCTCGATTTCTATGCGTGGAACACTGAGTTCTTGTCCGATCAAGACCTTATGGAGAAGGATGTCTGCTCTGCGCTGAACCAAGTCGGACTTCCGCGGACGATTCAGCGCATCGTAGTGGGCATCGGCGGCCCCGGTCGCGGTCCAGGCATGGCCGGGATGCAGCACTTCACCTATCGTCCCTCCGCGAATGGGTATGAAGAGGAACTGCTCGTTCGCGGCGTTCACCCCATGATGGCGGAACGGTTGCATCTCTGGCGAGTTGGTAATTTCAATGTGGAGCGACTGCCGTCAGTAGAAGACGTCTACCTTCTGTATGCGGTTGCCAAAGAGAACCCCAAGGATGAGCGGCTCTTCGCGGTCGCTGAAATTCGCGATCTAACGCCCGTGCGCGACCAGGAAGGCCGCATCGTGCAACTGCCCCACCTGGAACGCATGTTCGCGGAAGCAGTGGCCGGCATGCGGATGTTCCAGTCGCGGCGCAGCCCCAATAAGCGGCTCCACTGGAACCGAATACTGCTTTACGTTTGGCCGCCCGTCAACTTCACCCGCAAGGAATTCGATGAGATCGTGCACAAACTCGCCCCGTCTACGGATGGGTTGGGATTGGAACAAGTAGTAGTGCGCGCCCGCATCCCACAACCGGGAACTGGCGAGTTGCGTGACATGATCGTGCGCATCTCAAGTCCCGGCGGCGCGGGTCAGATCATGACCTTCCGGCCCGTCGGCAAATTGCAGCCGCTCAAACCGCTGGATGAGTACACCCAAAAAGTTGTCCGCATGCGTCAGCGCGGAATGATTTATCCGTACGAGATCATCAAAATGTTGACTCCCGTTCCGGAAGGGATAGAGACCCAATTTCCTCCTGGCGATTTTGTGGAATACGATCTCGACGCCGACGGCCACTTGGTTCCAGTTGATCGGCCGTATGGGAAGAACAAGTCGAACATTATCGTTGGCGTGATCCGCAACTTCACCACCAAGTATCCCGAGGGCATGACCCGGGTCGTGTTAATGGGAGACCCGAGCAAAGACCTGGGCGCAATTGCCGAGCCTGAATGCCGGCGCATTATGGCGGGGCTGGATCTTGCACAGGAGAAGGGCATTCCGTTGGAATGGTTCACCCTCTCGGCCGGTGCCAAAATCTCCATGGACAGCGGCGTTGAGAACATGGACTGGATTGCCAAAGTCCTGCGTCGCCTGATCGAATTCACCCAGGCGGGCGGCGAAGTGAACTTGGTAGTGAACGGCATCAACGTCGGAGCACAGCCTTACTGGAACGCCGAGGCGACCATGCTTATGCATACCCGCGGCATTCTGGTCATGACTCCGAAGGCGGCCATGGTGCTTACCGGAAAACGGGCACTGGAGTATTCCGGAAGTGTCTCCGCCGAGGACAACGAAGGCATCGGTGGCTACGACCGCATCATGGGCCCCAACGGCCAGGCTCAGTACTGGGCCCGCAACATCGATGAAGCCTGCCAGATACTCTTGCGCCATTACGAACACACCTACCTGGCATCCGGAGAGCGCTTTCCCCGCCAAGCCGCGACTACCGATCCCATCGAGCGGGACGTCCGCGACTATCCGCACACGCAAGGCAGCGACGAAGGTTTCGCACGGGTGGGCGATATCTTCTCTGACGAAACCAATCCCGGACGCAAGAAGTCTTTCGACATTCGCAAAGTAATGCGGGCGGTCATGGATCAAGACCATCTTCCCCTGGAGCGATGGTCCGGCATGCGCGCCGCAGAGACTGGAGTGGTTTGGGACGCACATCTCGGTGGCTATCCGGTTTGTCTCATCGGCATCGAGTCCCATCCCGCGCCCCGGTTAGGATTTGTTCCCGCCGACGGTCCGGATCAATGGACCGCCGGGACGCTTTTCCCGCTCTCCTCGAAAAAAATTGCTCGCGCCATCAACGCGGCCAGCAACAATCGGCCGGTCGTGATCCTGGCCAACCTGTCTGGTTTCGATGGTTCACCGGAATCGTTGCGCAAGCTGCAGCTTGAATACGGCGCCGAGATCGGGCGGGCCGTGGTGAACTTCAAGGGACCGATGGTATTTTGTGTGATCTCCCGATATCACGGCGGTGCCTATGTCGTCTTCTCTGGAGCCTTGAACCAGAATCTCGAAGTCGCCGCGTTGGAAGGGACGTATGCCTCAGTCATTGGCGGCGCTCCGGCGGCGGCCGTGGTATTTGCCAGTGAAGTCGAAGCCAGGACCAAGAAAGATCCGCGTGTCCAGGCATTAACCGACACCATGAATAAGGCGATGACCAAAGCCGACGGATTGGAGAAGACCCGATTGCGCGCCCAGTTGGATGAGCTCTTCAAAGTCGTGCACTCTGAGAAACTGGGAGAAATGGCCGAAGAATTCGATCGCGTGCACAACGTGAATCGGGCCCTCGAAGTGGGCGCGTTACATCACATTCTTCCGCCAGCGAATCTTCGTCCTTATCTCATTCATGCGGTGGAGGCCGGTATTGCCAGGGAAATGGAGTCGCATCCCGGCAATTCCCGGGATGAGAATTCGCCAACAGTGGTCTCGGCCGAGCCCACTCTGGCTTAGTCATGGAAGTGCATTGGCTGGAACAGTCCGAAGCCGACGTGCCAATGACGGATGATTGGCTTAGCGATAGCGAATCCGCTCGATTGAGCGAACTTCGATTCGCCAAGCGCCGCGCTGATTGGCGGCTGGGGCGATGGACCGCGAAATGTGCCGTCGCGGCCTGCCTGAAGTTGCCCGCTGATCTTCCGTTGCTCAAACGGATTGAGATTATCGCAGCGTCGACCGGCCAGCCCGAAGTTGTCCTTCGCGAAAGCGCGGAGACGGCAACGATTTCGATTAGCCACCGCAACGGCATCGCAATTTGTGCCGTCGCCGTTGGCAACGTGATGCTGGGCTGTGACCTGGAACTCATCGAAGCAAGAAGTGACGCTTTCATCGCCGACTACTTCACCCAGGAAGAGCAAGCACTGGTTGCTCAGGCGGCAGGGGAGCGACAACGACACTTGTTGGTGTCGCTGCTCTGGAGCGCGAAGGAGAGCGCTCTGAAAGCCATGCATGTTGGGTTGCGGGCTGACACCCGCAGCGTTGAAGTAAAGATGATCGACCCGCTGGGCATCCAGTTCGGAGACGTGCAGGGGACTGCGATAGAAAATGTTCGCACGGCCAAACACCCGAGCATCATGCGTATCAACTGGCACCCACTCCGGGTTGATAGTGCTGAAGGCACGATGTTCCGTGGATGGTGGCGACAGTCGGCAAACATCCTGCGAACGGTGGTCGCGACTCCTCCACCAGCCCCGCCGATTGCAATGCGCTCCCCTAACCGGGTCGTTGATGCTTCTGTGCTCTCCTGAGTTTGCGCGAGGACCGATGACGAGGATGACAGAAGGTTGGTGAGCGCGGAAGGAATCGAATCTGCGCTTAAACGTAAATTCAACGACATGCAGGTCAGCGGATGACACCTAAGGAACCTCTGAACTACTCCCTATCTTTACAAGCGGGAATGCTTTGAAAGGTGAGATTCAGATCGGCTCGTTCATTTCCACTGGCGCTTGAGCC
>Ga0207927_1000176_pt1 | contig 26141 bp, 27 predicted proteins | sample NGESurdeep072012_2_FD_184456 | JGI IMG/M metagenome (GOLD analysis project Ga0207927, IMG submission 184456) | Arctic peat soil microbial communities from Barrow, Alaska - NGEE Surface sample 210-2 deep-072012 (SPAdes) | ecosystem: Environmental > Terrestrial > Soil > Wetlands > Peat ... | reverse complement strand
GCGCCGGAACTCAACACCCGAGTGCTGCTCAAGTTGATGCACGAGATCCGCGGTGCGGCACGCCGCACACGCGGTGTCGATTGCATCGAATTGGTTTATAGGGATCGCCACGCCGTGCGGCTGCACGTCTGATGAAGCGAAATCTGCCACGGTCGCGGCCGTGCGGAATATTCAGACAGGCTCCCAGCCGGCGATGACGGTTGTGCAACCTCATGCGGACGGAAAGCTGCGTTGCGCGTGGTGCTCCACCGATCCTTTGTACGTCGACTATCACGATACCGAGTGGGGAGTGCCCGTCCACGAAGACCGCAGACTTTTCGAAATGCTGTGTTTGGAGGGCGCGCAGGCGGGATTGAGCTGGCTCACCATTTTGCGAAAGCGTGCCGCCTACCGTCTGGCTTTCGATGACTTCGATGCCGGAGCAATGGCGCGCTACGGTAAGCCCAAGCGCGAGTGCTTGCTGCGAAATCCGGGTATCGTCAGGAACCGGCTGAAGGTCGACGCCTTCACGGCAAACGCCCGCGCTTATCTTGAGATCCGCGAACGATCCGGGTCGTTCAACGACTACATTTGGCAGTTCACGGACGGCAAGGTATTGCGCCGCCGACCGCTGCATCTTGGCGCCGTGGCCAAATCGACGACGCACAGCGATGCGATGAGCAAAGACCTCAAACAACGGGGATTCCGCTTCGTCGGCTCGACCATCTGTCACGCCTTCATGCAGGCGGTGGGCATCGTGGACGAGCATCAGCGCAATTGCTGGGTCACCAAACACGCATCCCGCGGCGCGGCCGCGGGATGAAGCTCAGCACTTGGCGGGCGCCTGCGCCTTGGCGGTCGATTCGGCTTTGGCAACGGATTCCGCCGTTTGGCCGAACAGGATCTTCATTTGCTCCTCGGTCATCGGGGCGTTGCTGCCGAGTTTAGCCCCGAGCTCGTATGCGCGTACGGTGGCCGGGCGGGCCTTGATGGTTTCGAACCAGCGCTGCAAATGCGGAAAGTCCGCGAGATTCTGGCCCTGTGCCTCGTGCGGCACCACCCACGGATAGGCCGCCATATCGGCGATGGAATAATCGCCGGCCACGAACTCGCGGGCGGCGAGGCGCCGGTTCAGCACGCCGTACAGGCGATTCGTTTCCTTGACATAGCGCTCGATGGCATAGGGAATCTTCTGCGGCGCGTAGCGCGAGAAATGATGATTTTGACCGGCCATCGGCCCGAGGCCGGCCACCTGCCAGAATAGCCATTCGATGACCTCGGCGCCGCCGCGCACGCTTGCCGGAATGAACTGCTCGATCTTCTGGGCCAGGTACAGCAGGATGGCGCCGGATTCGAATACGGATATCGGTGCAGCGCCGTCCATGGGACTGTGATCGACGATCGCCGGCATGCGGTTGTTCGGTGAAATGGCGAGAAAATCCGGCTTGAATTGTTCTCCCTTGCCGATGTTCACCGGCACCAGGCGGTACGGCAACTCGCTCTCCTCCAGGAACATCGTTATCTTGTGGCCGTTGGGCGTGGGCCAATAATACAAATCGATCATGGGTGATCCTCCGGGGGCTCAATCGGCATCTTATGCTCTCGCAAAATCGCTATGTCGACATCCTCCTCGCGCGGTACGGCGCGCATCCGCGCGATCTGCGCACGGGCGCGCGCGTCGCGCAGCCACGGCAGAATGGGTTCGTTGAATAGGCCCGCGGTCGAGACCCGCCACTCCAGCACGTGCTTGCGCTCGGCGGCGATTCGCGCCTCCTTGCTGTCCGGCGGCAACAAGTGCCTTTCCAAGGCGAATCCCGCCATTTGCGCCAGGACCGTGTCGGCCCGCTGCATGATTTTCGACACCTTCAGGCAGGTCGCCTGCCGCTCGGTGCCCAGCGCGTCGCGACACGCGTTCTGCAGCGGCGCAAACGGCGGCATGATGGTGGCGCCGGCAACCAGCACCGCCTCGCTCAAGCGGGCCAAATCCGACGGCACATAATTTGCCGGTAATGCGCCGCGCACTTTCTTCAGCGCATCGAACAGCATCACTACGGTGCGGTTCCAATACACATCGAAACGCATCCCTTGGGCCATGTCCGCCAGCACTCGGGCGACTTCCGTCGCATCTTTGTCTTTCCCCGCCGCCGCCAATGTCGGCATCCAGGCGGCGCTGTTTTCGGCGTCCACCCAACGCATGGTGGTCGCGGCGTCGCGAATGTCGCAGCCAGGCGTGCTGGCGCAGATTTGTAAGCGCATCCAGGCGATGCCCGGGTTTCCGGGATCCAACTCGTTGGCCCTGACGGCCAAATCGACGGCTGCCGGCTTATGCGCGGCGAGGCTCAAGGCCGCAGCGGTCGCCAGCGAGCGGGCATCCCCCCGGCTGATCAGGATCTGCGCCGCGGCGGCTCTCCATGTCTGATATTTATCCGCCGCTGGCGCAGACCCGTGTGCGCCGCTCGCCGAGAACGCGAGCGCGGAATGCGCCGATATCAGTGCCAGGGCCTGCAAACACCGCTTGATCACTTGGCGCGGGTGCCGGCGGCGGTGAGGCCCGCGGTGATGGCGAGCCGCATGGCGTCTTCGACCGAAATGTCGAGAGGCTGTATGCGCTCCCGCGGCAAGTAGAGGGTGTAGCCGCCGAACGCATAGCTCATGGGAAAATAGACGGTGACCCAATCGCGTCCGCCGTGCGCGTACAGCACGTCCGGAACGTCTTCGCGAGTCACGAAGCCGATCGCGTGCACGTCGGCAAAGCGCGCCAGCACCACGCGCTGCAGATCGCGTTTCTCGCCGCTGCCCGACGGCAGCAAGCTGACCACATCGCGAAAGCCGCCGTACAGGGTCTTGACGAACGGGATCCGGCCGAGGAAGTCATTCCAATACTTGAGGAATATCTTGCCGGCGTAGGCGTTCACCAGGCTGCCGACGAGCAGCAGCAGAAAGAACCCGACGATCAGACCCAATCCCGGCCAATAGCGCTCCGGGCTGAGCAATCCTATGCCGATGAGGGCCCGCCGCAGCCATCCCTCGACGGTGTGTACCAACCACCAAATGACGTACACCGTCAGGGCCAATGGCAGCACCGTCACCAGGCCGCTCATGGTAAGCGCCAAAATCTTTTTCATGGGCTAATCATAAGCTACTGCTGGCGCGGCAGTACGAATCGCAAACCTCGAAAATCGAGAATCACGCCGTCGCGCCGGATGCGCTCGAGGACCGGGCCTTCCGCAAGCGTCGCCCCTTCGCGATATTTGCGCATATTGATGTAGACGAAGCGCTCGGCCGGCCTGGTGGCATACACGTGCACATCGAGATGCAGGTCGGGCAGCGCTGCCTGACCCGTCAAATTGATTTCACTGATGGAAGGCAATACTTCCGCGTCGGCCTTGTTGTCCAGGTCCGTGAGTAGCGGGTCATCCTTGCGTGCCGAGTGCACTTGCGCGGCGCCGCCGGCAGCGGCCGGCGCCGGATGACTGGTGTGAGTTACTTGAACCGCGGTACCGCGCTCCGCAGCCGTTGGCGTCCCGGCCGGCGGCGTTGCGCCCGCGGTTTGGCTGTCCACCGGAATTTCCGGCGCATACACGGGCGCAGCGTCCAACGGACTAAAGCGCTCGGAAGCGGCGGGCTGCTGCTCCGTCGGAGCCGCCGCTGCCGCGGGGCGCTGCGCGCCGGCGGAATGGGGATTCGCGCCCGGTGAGCCGGCGCGCGTCAAAACATACACCAGCACGATCAAGTTGATTCCGAGCAACGCCACCAACACGACCGCCCAAAGCGGCAGCCGGCGAGACTTTTGCGCCATCGCGGATTCCATCAATCCGGGGATGGCCTGGCGCCGGCGCTCCAATTCGGATTTCTTGAGGGCGTCGAGAATGAAAGACATGGTGATCCTCAGCCGCGCGGCGTTTCGTGCGTCAACAAAGGCGAGCCCGGCTCGGCCAGGGCGGTGTCGAGCACGACCTGGGTCTGCACGCCCGCGATTCCGTCGACGTTGAGCCGGTGTTCCCGCTGAAAATTTTGCACCGCGATCGCCAGATCCTCATCGTACAGATCGCCGTGCTCCGGATCGGCGGCCGCACCGTAGAGCGCGCCGAGGCTGCGCCGCAGCCACCTCACCTCGTCGCCGCGCATTCCCCGCGTCAGCGGCCGCGGGTGCGTGGTTTTGGGCTTCCAGACGACGGTGAATTCCCCGAACCAATCGCGCGACAACTCCTCGAGCGGCACGCGCACGCTGCGTTCGCCCAAATCCAGGGTCGCGAATTGATCGTCCAGGCCTGACAGGACCACGCGGTGCCTTTGCCCCTTGTCATCGGTCAGCGTCAAGATGGCCGGTCGGTTCAGCGCACGCACCTGCGCCCATGCGCCGCGCTGCTCGAGGCAGGCAAGCCCCGCTTCTTGCGCCTGGCCGCACGGGTCGCGGTCGTTCACCATCGCCGTTCCCCACAGCGACAGCAAGCGGCGGAATGCCGCAGCATCGCCGGTGTCCGCCTCGTTGGCGGCCAGCAACGCATTGATCAACACCGGCGGCGGCGATGCCGCAGGGGGCGGGGCTTGAGCCGCAGGCGCCGCCGCCGGCGGGTGCGCATCGGCTGCGGGCCGGGAATGCGCCGCACCGGACGCGGCTTTGACCGCGGCTCGCAACTCGGAGAATTGCCGCTGCCAGTGGCTCAATCCGGCGAATGCCGCCGCGCCGGCGACGGCGAGGACCAGTGCACCGGCGGCCCAGCGCAGCCAGCGCGGCACGAACCGTCGCCCATACACTTCGCCGGCGGCTCGGCGCACCAACGCGGGCCCGAGCTTTCTTTGCTCCTGGGTGTAGGCGCCGAGGAGCGCACGATCGCAGCAGACGTTTATGACGCGCGGAATTCCCGACGACAAGCGATACACCTCGCGCAAGGCGGCGGGCGTGAAGATTTCGCCGGAGGCTCCCGCGACCCGCAGCCGATGACGCACGTACTGCAGCGTTTCCTCTCCCGACAGCGGCTTCAAGTGATAGCGCCCGGTAATGCGTTGCGCCAACTGGCGCAGGTCGGTGCGGTCCAGCAGTTCGCGCAACTCCGGTTGACCGATCAATATGATTTGCAGCAGCTTCTGCGTCGCGGTCTCCAGATTGGTCAAGAGCCGGACCTGCTCCAGCACCTCGGCGGACAAGTTCTGCGCCTCGTCCACGATAACTATGACGCGTCTGCCTTCGGCATGGGCCGACAGCAAGCGCCGATTCAGCGCGTCCACCATTTGTTTGACGCTGTCGCGATCGGCCGCTTCCAATGCGACACCCAATTCCTCGCAAATAGTGAGTAGGAATTCGACGGGCGTTATGCGCGGATTCAGGATCACGGCGACATCGGCATGATGCGGTATGCGCGACAGCAGCGTGCGTACGATGGTGGTCTTGCCGGTGCCGACCTCGCCGGTCAATTGGATGAAGCCTCCGGACTCGTTGATGCCGTACATCAGATGAGCGAGCGCTTCCGCGTGGCGCTCGCTCAAATATAGATAGCGCGGGTCCGGTGTGATCGCGAACGGCTTTTCGCCGAGGCCGAAGAAACTGGTGTACATGGCCGCCCGATGATACCAAGCTCACCCGTGCCGCGGTCCGGCGTCGCCGCGAGGTCTCGCCAGGGAGCTGGCACGGGTCAGTGCGGCGTTTCCGAATCGATTCCGGATGCCGTCGACGGCCGCATCGAGACGAGAATCCTTGGGCTGCGGCTCCAAAAACAGATCCGCCTGCCGCAGCCGCTGCAAATCGGCGGCGCCTACCCCGAGCAATCGCACTGCCGCATCCGGGTGCGGACCCAACCACTCGGACAGCAAAAGATGCGCCGTGGCGGTAATCGCGCCGGTGTCTTGAGTCGGCGGCTCCAATACGCGTTGACGGGTATGGGTCGCGAAATCGGCGCGCCGAATCTTGACCGTTACTCGACCCGCGACCAGGTCGTGGGCTCGCAGGCGTGCTGCGGTGCGATCGGCAAGCCCCGTCAACTGTGCCTTGAGTTGCGCGGCGCCGCGGATGTCGGATGGAAACGTCTGCTCCGTGCTGATCGATTTGGATTCCCGATCCGCGACGACCGGCCGGTCGTCGATTCCAGCGGCGAGAGCTTGCATGGATTTTCCGCGCGCGCCGAATGCGCGCCACAGCACCTCATCGCCGGCTCTCTGCAAATCGCCGAAAGTGACGATGCCCGCCGCGTGGACTGCCGGCAGTGATTTGGGGCCAACCCCAACCAGCCATTCAACCGGCAAGTCCTGCAATACGTCGCGCATATTCTCCGGCCCGATGCGACGCATGCCGTCGGGCTTGCCGAGGTTCGAGGCGATCTTCGCCAGCAGCTTGTTCGGTGCGATTCCGACCGAGGCGGTGAGCGAGGTGGCGGCGCGAATTCGCCGGCGAATTTCGCCGCCGATGACCTCGGGACTGCCCAACAGCCGTTGGCTGGCGCTGACGTCGAGAAACGCCTCATCCAGGGACAGGCCTTCCACCAGCGGCGTGAACTGGTGAAATATGCCGAAAATCTCTGCGGAAACCTCTTGGTAGAGAGGCATGCGGGGGGCGATGCACACCGCCTCCGGACAGCGCCGCAACGCCTCGCGCATCGGCATTGCCGAGCGCACGCCGAAACGCCGTACCGCGTAATTGGCGGCGGCCACCACGCCGCGTGCGCCCGTGCCGCCGACGATCAGCGGTTTGCCCTTCAATTCCGGCCGATCCCGCTGTTCCACGGACGCATAAAATGCGTCCATGTCCACGTGCAGAATCGTCCGCACGGCCCTCAGTCCACGGTGATTGTAATCTTCTGCGAATGCAGCGGGCGATTCATAGAAGCTCCATGTGCTGCAAACTGCTGCGTTCCTCCAACAGCTCACGGTGAGTCGCCAGCATTTTTTCCCGGCTGAAGTCGTTGATCGCCAAGCCTTGAACGATGGCGTAGCGTCCGCCGCTGCAGGTCACCGGATAGGAATAGATGACGCCTTGAGGAATTTCGTAGCTGCCGTCCGAAGGCACGCCCATGCTGACCCAGTCGCCCTCGGCCGTGCCCCGCACCCAGTCGTGCATGTGATCGATCGCCGCCGATGCGGCGGACGCCGCCGAGGAGGTGCCGCGCGCCTTGATCACCGCGGCACCACGTTGCTGAACCGTCGGAATGAAAGTGCCCTTGAACCAGCTGTCGTCCGCCACGGACAGCGCCGGCTTGCCGGCCACCGTCGCGTGATGCAAATCGGGATATTGAGTAGCCGAATGGTTGCCCCAGATGATCATCTTCTTGACCTGGCTCAGCGAGACCGCCGCCTTACCGGTCAATTGAGCGAGGCCGCGGTTGTGGTCGAGGCGCGTCATGGCGGTAAAGCGATCCGGCGCCAACGCCGGCGCGTTGCGCTGCGCGATCAGCGCGTTCGTATTGGCCGGATTACCGACCACCAGCACTCGAACATCGCGGCTGGCGACGGCGTCCAAGGCCTTGCCTTGCGCCGAGAAGATCTTCGCATTTTCCAGCAACAGGTCTTTGCGCTCCATGCCGGGGCCGCGCGGCCTCGCGCCGACCAGCATTGCAAAATGGCAATCCTTGAAAGCGATATGCGGGTCATGGGTCGCGGTGACCTTGTTGAGCGTGCGGTATGCGCAATCCTCGAGTTCCATCACGACGCCCTGCATGGCGGCGCCGGCCGCCGGGATCTCCAACAGATTCAGATTGATGGGTTGCTCGGGCCCGAGCATTTGACCCGACGCGACGCGAAATGCGAGCGCGTAACCGATATTTCCGGCGGCGCCCGTAATGGTGACCGTGACTGGCTTATTCATAAGTGACTTTGATCCCCGTGGCGCCGCAGGTTTCGAATGGTAGCCGAACCGAAGAGAAATTTAGGGCCCATTCCGCCATCCTTCGCGGGCCGCCCATGCCACCTTCAAAAGGTGCTTGCATGTAGCAGTGATGTATATTACTATACCACCAAGTCACCAAAACACTTGGTGGCAGCAACCAAACAGGAGCCAATCATGAATACGAAGATTTCCACCAATATCGCGGCGCTCGGCATGGCTTTGATAATGAACGGTTTCATATTGGCCGGCATCGCGTACTTGTTCGACGTCCAGGTCCTTCAGCATGCACGGGTGGTGGCGATGGCGGTCGCCTGATGGGATGCTGAAGGCGTTCTGGTAGATTAGCGTGCTATATGGCCCCTACACGGGGCCGGCACATAGAGCGGGGGCAATGGATCCGAATTGGAACGACAACCAGCCTATCTATCGCCAACTGCGCGACCGGATGGTGGCTCTCATTTTAGAGGGCGCGTTGAAGGAGGGTGACCCGTTGCCTTCCGTTCGCGCAGTGGCCGCCGACTATCGGCTCAACCCGCTCACGGTGCTCAAGGGGTATCAGCAGTTGGTCGACGAACGCCTGGTCGAAAAACGCCGCGGTCGCGGCATGTATGTGAGCCAGGGAGCCCGGCGGCTTCTGCTCGCCGGGGAGCGAGAACGCTTTCTGCATGAACAATGGCCCCAGACGCTCGCGGTCATTAACCGCCTGGGATTTACCGCGCAGGAGCTGTTCGCACAAACTCCCGCGCTCACCCATCCGGCTCCGCCGCCGCGCGGCAGCGAAGCAAAGGACGATTGAACTCATCATGCCCGCATTAATCGAAGCGCGCGATCTTACGAAGAACTATGGTTCGCAGCTTGCGCTCAATCGCGTGAATTTTACCGTCGAGAGCGGCCGCATCGTCGGCCTCATCGGACCCAACGGCGCCGGCAAGACCAGCGCGCTGCGCGCCATTCTGGGGCTTACCGCCTACCGGGGTCACCTCAACGTGCTGGGCCGAGAACCATTCGCGAACCGCGCCGCCCTGATGCAGGAGGCAAGTTTCATCGCCGATGTCGCGGTGCTGCCGTCGTGGCTCAAGGTCGAGCAGGCAATCGACTTCGTGGCGGGCGTCCATCCGCGGTTTCGCCGCGACCGAGCGCTCGCGCTGCTCGCCAAGACGCAGATTACCGGCAAGCGCCGCATTCGGGAATTGTCCAAGGGGATGAAAACCTTGGTGCATCTGGCGCTTACCATGGCGATCGATGCCCGATTGCTGGTCCTCGACGAGCCGACGCTGGGCCTCGATATCCTGGCGCGGCGCAGCTTCTATGATGCGCTGGTAAACGACTACATGGATGAGACCAGAACCATTCTGATCACCACCCATCAGGTCGAGGAAGTGGAAAATCTATTGACCGACGTGCTGTTCATCGACAACGGGCGCATCGTCGTCGACTGCTCGATCGACGACCTCGCGGCGCGCTACGCCGCGGTCGCGGTCGCCGACGATAAGCTCATCGAGGCGCGCGCCCTGCGGCCGTTCTACGAGCGGCCGATGCTCGGCAAAACGGTGCTCTACTTCGAGCAACCGGATATTGCCAGACTCGCGGCCTTCGGCGAAGTGCAGCGGCCGAGCGTTTCCGATCTGTTCGTCGCCAAACTGTCCTAGGAGCCACTCATGCATACATACATGTGGCTGATACGCCGCGAATTCTGGGAGAACCGGGCCATTTGGATAGTTCCGGCCGTGATCGGCGTAGCGCTCACGATCGCCGCTTTGTTCGGCAGGATCGACTTCGGCGCCGCGATCTCGGCGGAACAGCAGCGAATGATAGGTCCAACCGTGTTGCTGGCCTACGGGTTCACCTTTTTCGCGGTGATGTCCATTTATTCGTCGTGGTACTTGATGGAGTGCCTCTACGCCGACCGCAAGGACCGCAGCGTGCTGTTTTGGAAATCGCTGCCGATATCCGATACGGCGACCGTGCTCGCGAAATTGTTCACCGGCGTGATCGTCATTCCGCTGGTGTATTTCCTGGCGGCCGATGTCTCGACACTGCTGATGGCATTCATCGTCTCGATGCGCGCCCACGCGTACTTCGGCAGTGTGCTCTGGCAGCCCGAGCCGTGGCTGCAATTGCACGTCCTATGGCTGTACGTGATCCTCACCACCGCCGTCTGGTTCCTGCCCATTACCGGATGGTTGATGCTGGTTTCGGCGTGGGCCAGGCGCGCCGTGGTGCTGTGGCTGGTGCTGCCGCCGTTGGCGTTGTATTGGGTCGAACGGTGGTTCTTCGGCAGCCACTTCGTGGGCAGCCAGCTGGCCGAGCGCACGCTCGGTTACGTGTCGCGGGCCTTCTATGATCGGTCGAATCCCTCGGCCTGGGCCACGACGTCGATCGGCACCGATACCCTTACGACGCCGAGCAGTGTCTGGCGCGTGCTCAATCCGATCGGATTCGTTTCGAGTCCGGCGACCTGGGTCGGCCTGCTGGTCGGGGCTGCGATGATATACGGCGCGATTCAATTGCGCTTGCGGCGCTCCGAAACCTAGGAGCCTGTCTGAGTATTCCCCCGCGGTCGCGGCCACGGTGAATACGCAGAAAGGCTCCCAGCACTTGGGATTTGCCGTCGGGCGGTGCAAAATAACATCAGTGCCGAGCCGCCAATTCCAAGGAGCAGCGAATGTACAAGACGAAAATTGATCTTTCCGAGAAATGCCGCCGCAACGTGGTCGCCATCCTCAACGATCGGCTGGCCGACGCGATCGATTTGCAGAGCCAGGTCAAGCAGGCGCATTGGAACGTCAAGGGTCCGCACTTCATCGCTCTGCACGAGTTGTTCGACAAGATTTCCGACGCGATTCTTGAACAAATCGACGTCATCGCCGAACGCATAACGAGCCTAGGGGGCACCGCCGAAGGCACCGTGGCGGTTGCGGCCAAACGCAGCAAGCTGAAAAATTATCCGTTGAGCATTACCGCGGGGAAGGATCATTTGTTTTATCTGTCCACGCAGCTGTCGGCGTTCGGCAAAGCGATCAGAGCCGCGATCGACGACACCGCTAAACTCGGGGACGCGGATAGCGCCGATCTGTGCACCGGGATCTCCCGGGATCTGGATAAATATCTGTGGTTACTCGAGGCGCATCTGCAAGATAAGGCGTGACGATCTGTTCGGGGTACAAAACTCCAGGGGCGTTGAATGCGCCATGGCGCGATTCGGTACTGGCGACCCCGCTATCGTCGGACTTCTGGCAGAAGTCCCTTAGACCGGTGGTTTTGCGTCCCCACCTTTCGGCGGGTTTGCCCTTGAACAGCACCCCTACTATGCGAGCATCCGGGGTCCGAAGTAAAGGGGTTTCTCATCCCATGAGCATGAGCGTCTCGGCATGCTCGACCGCCTCGGGCGTACCGCATACCACGACCACGTCGCCCTCCTTGAATACCGTATCGGGGCTTGGCTCGCGCCCGACGATTCCTTCACGCCGTACCGCGCTCACGGCTGCTTGCGAGCCTTTGGCGGTGAGTTCCGCGATGCTCTTTCCCACCGCCCAAGCATGAGGAGGCAGGATCACGCTGTGAAGCTCTTCACGAAACGCGTGAGAGTCATCGAGAAATTCGGCTCCATCGGCCCGAAAATGCTGCCGCAGCATGCCGTAGCGGTGACTGCGGATGTCGTTCACGGTGCGGATGACCCGCGAGACCGGCAGCTTCAGCAGCAGCAGCAGGTGGGATAACAGCATGAGACTCGCCTCGAAGGTTTCCGGCACCACTTCGGTGGCGCCGGCCCTTTGCAGCTCCTCGAGTTTGGTGTCGTCCTGGGTTCGCACCAGGACCGGCACGTCACCGCGCACTTCGCGCACCGAACGCAGGATCCGCAGAGCCACTTCCGGGCTTGCGAAGGTGATGACCACGCAGCTCGCGTGTGCCAGACCCACGTTTTGCAGCACCGCGATCTGTCCGGCATCGCCGTAGATGACCGGGTCACCCGCCTGTCTTCCGACTCGAATGCGGTAGGGATCGAGATCGAGCGCTATGTACTCGAAGCCGGTTTGCTCGAGCACGCGCGCGATGTTTTGTCCCACCCGCCCGAATCCGCATATCACCACGTGATCGCGCTCCGCAACCGCCAAGGTCGCCTGCGTTTCGCGCATCGCCGCCGAAATCGGCGGCCCCGATTCGCCCAATATCGCACGGGTGATGCGCCGATTGTGGCGGATCAGTATCGGCGACACCACCATGCTAAGTACGGTGGCCGCCAGCAGAGGTTGAACCACGTTGGGGCTCAACAGTTCACGCCGCAGCAACAACGTGAGCAGCGCAAATCCGAACTCTCCGCCGTGCGCCACCACGACGCCCGTGCGCAGGGACTTGAACCAGCTCTTGGTGGCGGGCTGCGCCACCATCGTGACCACCACGGCCTTGAGCAGCACCATTCCGGCGAGAATCGCCGTGACCAACGGCAGGGTGCGCAGCAAGAGCCGGACATCGAGCAGCATGCCGACGGAGATGAAAAACAGGCCGATCAGCACCTCGCGGTACGAGCGGATGGTCGCTTCGATTTGATGCCGGAATTCGGTTTCCGCGAGCATCATTCCCGCAAGAAAGGCGCCGAGCGCCAGCGATAATCCGGCCGCGTGGGTCGCCCATGCGGATGCCAGCACGGCGAGCAGCACCGCGAGCGAAAACAGTTCCGCGGATCGCACCGCCGCGATGGCGAGGAACAGCGGACGCAGCAGCCAGCGCCCTGCGGCCAGCACCAGCAGCAGCGCCAACCCCGCAAAGCCGATGGCGCTGATCAGGTGCGAAGCGGTGGCTCGCTCACCGCCGCCCGCCAGCGCCGACACCAGGGCGAGCAGCAACGGGAAGCTCAAATCCTGGAACAGACAGATGGCGACGGCGAGGCGGCCATGGGTGCGGTTGTTCTCCGATTGCTCGGTCAACTGCGAAATAATGATCGCCGTCGAGGACATCGCCACCGCGCCGCCTATGACGACGGCGACCGCCGGCGCGATATCGAACACGGCGATCGCGCCCCCGGCCACCACTGCGGTCGTCACCAGCACCTGGGCGCCGCCTACGCCGAGCACGTCCCAACGCATGGCGACCAAACGCGGCAACGAGAATTCCAGCCCGAGTGTGAAGACCAGGAACACCACCCCGAACTCCGCCAAAAGACGCGTGGTGTCGTTGTCGACCGCCAACGCGAGCGCGTGCGGGCCCAACAGCATGCCGACCGCGAGATAGCCCAGGATCGCCGGCAAGGCCAGCTTGCGCACGCCCGCGACCACGCACACGGAGGCCGCGAGCAAGATCAGTATTTGCAGCAGCGGATCGCTATGCATTCCCGTGCCTTGCCGATTCCCATGCCTGCTAGCATATAGCCATGAACGCGTTGACGCTGCAGCAGGATGGCGAGGGTTGGCGCCTGTGCCTCAACGGCGATTGGTCGCTCGCCAAGATCGTCGACGAGACCACGGAGGTGTTGAGCGGGAGCTTAGAACGGCGCTAGCCCGCCTGCTTGCAGCAGGCGATACCGCCAATAAGCAGCCTGCGACTCGTCCGCATATCGTGCACTGACGGCGGCGCTCGACCACTGATTTGCGAAATTCTCTGCCAGTGCACGCGCCGCTGCAGCCCGCACCGGGAGGCGCAACTCGATGGCCGCTTCGAGATTGCAATCGTCGAGACTGGGGCGCGTATAATCCGCCGCACCCAAATAGACCCACAGTTCCGCGCGACGCCGGACGAGGGCGAGCGCGGTGGGCATCGGAACCGCGCCCGGGGCGAACCAGCGCACCTCGATCTGTTGCCCGCCGTCGCGGGCCAGCTCTGCGGCCACGGCGCGGTTTGGGGCGGCTTCGGGATCGAGCAACACTTGAAGCCGCGCGCCGCGTGCGGCCGCGCTCAAAAACGCGCCGATCAGCCGCCGATCACTCAGCGCGCGCACCGAGACGCTGATTTGATCCGCGCCGCCGGCCGTGGCAAGGGCATCCACCAGAGCGCCGCGAATCGCGCCTTCGGTCAAGAATCGAGCGTCGATCGAACCGAGGCCGCGACCCTGCGCCGGCGGCAGCGGGGGCAAGCGATCCTCGCCGGTCGACCAGGCGGCGATTTGCTGCTCGCTCGCCATGATGTCGTGGGCCAATCCACCGTGCAATTCCATGCCGATGTCGCCCTTGGTGCCGGCGATTATGATGCTTCGCCAGCCCCCGGCACCGTCATCCGCAACCACCAGCTGCCGATCATCCGATTTGTGATTCATCATTCTCAGCTTGGAAAGCAGCCCGACCGCGCCGGGCGTTTCATCGAACGGATCGCTCCACCAAGCCACGCACAGGCGCCACAGGGCAGAGTACCAAGGGAGCACATCGCGCAAGCGATTGAGGCGAACGCGCGCAACGATGATGCCGGCGCGCTCGAGGGAAGACAGATATTGCGCCGGCGTGCCGCCGTAGACCTCGTCGAGCGGATTGGCGATCAGCACAATCTTGAGATTCGGACGCAGGCTTTTGCGCGCCAGGAGATGTTGCGCGACCTCACGCCCCACGGGGCTGCGGTCGAGAACGATTATCTGCTCGGCCAGATCGATGGCCGCGAACTCGTGTTCCAGAACCGCCGGGCGCTCCGCGGAATCGTACAAGACCTCCACCTGGGAATCGTCGAGGCGTGCGCCGAGGGAGGCGACGCGAGTGCCGGGCGGCAACGGCTTTACGGAATTCCAAATCGCCAGCGACACCCAAACCGACAGCGCCAGCATCACCAACATGAGTGTGCGGCTCCTAACGGGCGGCGCCTTGCTGCGCCTTGTCGCCGCGAAGTACGCTGAATTCGACCTGCTCGAACCACGGCTGCGGACCGCGTCGCAGGGTGAGATCCCGAGCCGTGAGCATCAGCGGTGCGTTATGCCCTGATGCCGCGTGCCACCGGAGCGCACAGGGCGGCATGGTACGGCCCGCCTCCCGCCTGGCCGGCGAGAATGGCGAGCAGCGTGTCGGCTTCCATGGCGTCTCCGAACAGCCGCCCCTGCCCAAAGAAGCAGCCGTGCCGGCGCAAGAACTCCAGCTGCTCGCTCGTCTCCACGCCCTCGGCGATGACCTCCAGATCGAGACTCTTTCCCATGTCGATGATGGTTCGCACCAGCGCTGCGTCGTTGGCGTCCACGGCCACGTCGCGCACGAAGGATTGGTCTATCTTCAGGGTGCCGATCGGAAACTGCTGCAAAGCCGAAAGAGACGAGTATCCGGTGCCAAAATCGTCGATGGCCAGATGCAATCCCATGGCATAGAGTTCATTCAAAAGCCCGATGGTTCGCTTCGGGTCGGTCATCAATGTGGTTTCCGTGAGTTCCAACTCGAAACAGGTGGGCGAAACGCCGTGCTTGCGAAATACGTTGCGGCAGCGGGCGATGAAGCTCGCCTGCTTCAACTGCCGCAAAGACAAGTTGCTCGCGATTCGGCCAGGCTGCGGCACGGCTTTCTGCCATTCCCGGTAGTCGGCGCAGACGCGATTCAACACCCATTCGCCGATCTCCAAGATCAGGCTGGTTTCTTCGGCCAGGGGTATGAATTGCGAGGGCGATATGTCGCCGTGACCGGGCAGCCGCCAGCGCAACAGGGCCTCCGCGCCGACGACGCGGCCGTCGCGCAAATCCACCTTGGACTGGTACATAATCACGAACTCGTCGTGCTCCAAGGCGCGGCGCAATTTGCTCTTCAACATCAGTCGTTCGACCGCTGCGGCATTCATTTGCGGCACGTAGAACGCCCAGGTGTTACCCCCGTTTTGCTTCGAGTGGTACATCGCCGCATCGGCATTGCGAATCAGGTCGATCACGTTCTCCGCGTCGTATGGACAAATCGCGATGCCGACGCTGGCGGTCAGATAAACCTCCTGCTGATTCACATAGAACGTGCGGCTGATTTCGTCGAGCATATTGCGCGCAAGGTCGGCCAAATTGGGCCGATTGTCCGTATCGATCGGCAGATCGTCGATGAACATGGCGAATTCATCGCCCGCGAGGCGGCCGATGACGGTGTCCTTGCTCAAATTTCGGGTAAGCCGCTCGCTCAAGATCTCGAGCGTACGATCGCCCGCCGCATGCCCGAAGGTATCGTTCACTTCCTTGAATCGGTCCAAATCGAGATACAAAAGTGCGAGCGCACGCTGATTGCGGTGCGAGCGCGCGATCGCCTGCTGCAACAAATGCTGGAATTGCATGCGATTCGGCATTTTCGTGAGGGTGTCGTAGCGCGCCAGATAGCGGATCCGGCGTTCGGCGCGCTTGCGTTCGGTGATATTGCGCGCCACGTAGATGTCGCCCTGGAACTGCGGGTCGGTGGTGCTGATCGGCGAAGAGGCGATTGAAACCGGAATGGTCTGGCCGCTGGCGGTGCGCAATACGGTTTCTCGTGCGTCCGGGGCCGAGCTCACGCCATCGAAGGCGCTGCGATGCACGGAATCGACGAAACTGTGCAGCGGCTTGCCGAGCATGTCGGCTTCCGAATATCCCAGCAGCCGCTGCGCGGCGTCGTTGCAGCTCTTGATGAGGCCGTCCGCGGAAGTCACGAACACCGAATCGCTCAAGCTGTTGAGCACGGTATCCAGATAATTTTTGGTAATGATCGTTTCGGACAGCTTTTGCCGCATGCGCTCGAGGGCGTGCTGCAGGTCGCCGAGCTCGTCCCGGCGGGCGACGTCCAGGGGCCGCGTATAGTCGCCCTGACCGATGCGGTCGGCCGATTTGACCAAGGCCGAAATCGGCTTCGCCAATTGCCGCGCGACGAACCAAGCGCCAATCAAACCGAGCACCAAAAGCGGCAGCGTGAAGCCGGCGAGCATGCCGCGCAACCGCTTGATTTGATGTCCTTGCTGGTTCTCCAGCTGTGCGCGGATGCTTGCCAGCGTCGTCTGCATCCTCGCTCGGCTCACCGCGATCTCCAGCTCGCCGCCGCCCGCGGCGGCGCCGGGCGGCTGGATCGCGATCTTCACGATCAAGGGTTCGAGTGCGGGTTCGGGTGCCGGCTCCTCGGCGCCCGGCGCATTGTGGCCGGTAAACACCACGTCGCCCCGCGCATTCGTGATTTGCACACGCTCGACGTCCCGCTGCTCGAGCAGCCGTCCGGCGATCGAGGCAATCGCGGCTCCATTGCCCGAGGCGAACGCGGGAGCGAGCAGCGCCCTGGCATTTTTGGCTAAATCGTCGGCATGCGCCTGCAGTTCGGTTTCCAACCCTTGTTCGACTGCCGTATAGGCGAGCCGCTTGCTGTCGGTTGCGTCGATTCGATGCTCGTAGTAGGCAAATCCCGCAATAAGCAGCGAAAGCCCGGCCCCCACCCCAAAGGCGAGCAACAAATACTTGGTTTTGAGGCTTTTGGCCATCGTCGAATGATACTCGCTCACACCAACGGGTATAAGGGGCAAGGTACAATCCTGCGGCGATGGGCGCGCGAATAGACATATTTTCGGACACGATTTGCCCGTGGTGCTACCTCGGCAAGCGGCGGTTCGAGCTGGCGCTGGCGGCCCGGCCGCAATACACGCCAAGCGTGATCTGGCGGGCGTTTGAGCTCAACCCGGATTTACCCTGGGATGGCTTGGCGCACCCCGACCGGCAAGCCAAAGCCGGCGAGTCGGCTCGGCTCGCCGAAAGCCATGCGGAGTTGCTGCGGCAAGGCGAGTCGGTCGGCTTGCAATTTCGCTTCGATCTGATCAAGCGCCTGCCCAATACCCGCCGATCGCATTTGCTGATTGCGCATGCGGCTCGCCACGGTCTGCAGAGCGAAGTCACTGAGCGGGTCATGCAAGCCTACTTCGAGGAAGGTTGCGACATCGGGGATGTCGAGGAATTGGTGAGGCTCGGCGTCGAGGTCGGTCTGTCGGAGCATGACACCCGATCCGCCGTGGTCTTGCGGGCAGGCCAGGATGGTGTGGTCGCCGCAGAGCGCCACGCGACCGTTCTCGGCATCAGCGGGGTGCCGACCTTTCTGTTCGACGGCAAGTACAGCATTTCGGGCGCGCAGGAGGTCGCAATCTTCACGCGGATCATAGACCAGGTCGTGGATTTCGCCGTGGCTCGCGAAACCGCGTCGTGACGCCCGACGAACTGACCGGTCAGGCGCGTACTCACATCGCCGAGCTGGCGGACCCGCTTTGCGCGCTGCACGCCAGCGTGGTCGCGCCGTTCGTGAATCTGCGCCGTGCGGCCCTGGAGGAGGGTTTCGATTTGGTTGCGGTGAGCGGCTTTCGTGATTTCGCCCGCCAGCTGGCGATCTGGAACGGCAAATTCAGCGGTGCCGCGCCGCTCTACGACGCGTCGGGGCGCGCCCTCGACGCCGCACGGCTGTCGCCGTCGGAACGCATCGGGGCGATAGTCCAGTGGTCGGCGATTCCGGGTGCGAGCCGGCATCACTGGGGGACGGACCTCGACCTCATTGATCGCAACGCCATCGGTCCGGGATATCGCCTGCAACTGGTTGCGGCGGAATTCACGCCGCCGGGGCCTTTCGCGCCGCTCGCGCGGTGGTTGGAGATCAACGCAGCCCAGTTCGGCTTTTTTCGCCCGTTTCGCGGGGTGCTATCGGGCGTACGGCCCGAGCCCTGGCATTACAGCTTCGCGCCGATCGCGGAAAATGCGCGCCGCGCTCTGACTCCCGCGCTGCTGCGCGCAGCCCTCGATGAAGCCCCCTTGCTCGGCAAGGAGCATGTTTTGGAACGCCTCGATGAGCTGCATGCCCGCTACGTGGCGGGCATCGATTGGCCCTGAGGTGGGTGCGCCCGCGGGGCCGATGCGGCCCGCTGGTCTTTAGGCCCAGATCGTTTTCAAGCGATTTAGCATCAGGCCGCGCACCGCTCCGAGTTGATTATCCTCGGAAGTGAACAACGGCGGATTGCGCCGCAACAAGCGCCAGCGTTCGGCGCGCAATATGCGATGCAAATAGACGAGGTTGCGATCGATGGCTTCCAGATATGGGTTCTTGCCGCCGAACAGAGGTTCCACATAACGATACGCGTGCTCGAATTCGCCCTCCAAGCGTTCAGCGCGTGTTTCACTCACGAATCGCGGCGTCTGGCGCAACAGATCCAATCCCGAGCTGTAACGTACCTGCATTATTCCATCGCTGCCGAGCGCCGCCGCTATTCCCCCGAGCACGAATTCGGGGTACAGCCGATCCCGGCATTTCTCCAGGTAACAGCGATCCGCCATCTGCGCGATCAGATCCGCGGTGCCCAACAGGTGTCCCAGCTTGCGGTCCCTGCCGTCCGAGAGTTGAATTTGGCTGAGTTTGATTTCATAACCCGTAAAATGCACGATGTGGGTCGCAACCGGGACCCAGGCTTCCAATCCGATGGTCGGTAAAAATCGCGCCAAAAAGCGCGCACTACGCGTCACGTGATACAGCGTGAACTCGGCTCCGTTGCGGTACTGCCGATCGCCGATCTCGCGTATGTAGCCGGCATCGTGAAACAGGGAGGTGACCAGCGCCATGACAGCGCGCTCCGCCCCGATGCGCAGGGGCGCATCCACGCTCCCTTCGTAGCCCACCGATAGCCGCGCCATCGCGAGCGTCATGTCCAGAGAATGCTGACGATCGTGGTAGATGGTGTCGACACCGTGGTAGCCCGGCATACGGCCGGAAAACAACCGCTCGAACACTTCGAATGCCACCGCCACCCGATCGAACGATTCGCCCGGCCATCCGACGGCGAACAGCTCGCGCACCGCTTCTTTCACTGCGACAGTGGAACTGACTTGGATGGAGTTGGTGACGTCGTAGTCGTTGCGGCGAAATTCGTACATCGGAGGAGTCTAAACTCTCGGGTATGGGCTTGCCCCGTGCGCAGTTCTCATCGATATGTCAAAACCTGACCGCTATGTCAAGGGCAGTCCGCCGCCGGTGCCTGCGGCCACTAGATCCGGATGCCGCCAAATTTGCGTTTGACGCGATGCGCCAGCGTGACATATCCCAGCCAAAAACCGCACAGTGCCGCGATCAGTATCGCGCACACGGCGAACCGCACGGTGATGGTCCCGGCGCCTCGCACCGGCGCGAGCGCCAACAGCAGCGCGCCGAGGCGTTTCACGCCGCAATTCCGGTTTGCTTGAGCAGCGGCCGAACGTCGGGTTGGCGGCCCCGGAAGCGCACGAATGCCTCCATCGCATCCAGACTCCCGCCGCGCGCGAGAATGGAATCGAGAAAGCGGGCGGCGGTGGCGCCATCGAACACGCCGGCCTGCTCGAACGCATCAAAGGCGTCGGCGGCGAGCACTTCGGCCCATTTATAGCTGTAGTAGCCTGCGGCGTATCCGCCGGCAAAAATGTGGGCGAAACTCGCCGGCATGCGATTGAACGGCGCTGCCGGTACAACCGCCACTCGCTGCCGTACGCCATCGAGCGTTTCCGCAACCCGCGCGCCGGCGGCCGGATCGAAGTTCGCATGCAATTCGAAATCGAAGCCGGCCAGCTCGATTTGCCGCAACGTATCGAGGGCCGCATTGAAGGTGCGTGTGCCCTGCAGGCGCCGCAGCATGTCGGTTGGCAACGGCTTGCCGTCGACCACATGCGCCGAAATGAGTGGCAGCACCTCGGCGCGCCATGCGAAATTTTCCATGAATTGACTCGGCAGCTCCACCGCGTCCCATGCGACGCCGTTGATGCCGGCGATACTGGGATACGCCACCTGAGTCAGCATGTGATGCAGGCCATGGCCGAATTCATGAAACAGAGTCGTCACCTCGTTGTGGGTGAGAAGCGCGGGGGCATCGCCGACCGGAGCGGTGAAATTGCAGATCAGCTGCGCGACCGGCAGAGCCCTGCCCGACGGCAATGATTTGGCGATGACGCATACGTCCATCCAAGCGCCGCTGCGTTTTTCGCTGCGGGAGTACGGATCCAGATAGAAACCGGCGACGGCTGCGCCGCGAGCATCCTTGAGATCGTAGTACCGGACCGTGGGATGCCATACGCTCACTTCGGGCCGCTGAACCACCGTGATGCCGTACAACCGCTCGGTCAATGCGAAAAGGCCGGAAAGCACCTTGGAAAGGGGGAAATAAGGCCGCAGCGCCTCCTGCGAGACCTTGAACCGGCTCTCCTGCAGCCGCTCGCCGAAGAATGCGAGGTCCCACGCGTTCAATTTGCGTCCCGCGAATTCCTCCAGATCGGCAAATTCCTGGATTGCCGCCGAGCGGCAACGCCGGGCCAGATCGTCCAAAAAGCCGAGCACTTGTTTGCCGCTCTTGGCCATGCGCGTAGCCAAGGCGTAGTCGACGAAATTGTTGAAGCCGAGCAGCTGCGCGAGCTCGTGCCGCAGCGGCAAGATTTCGGCAATGATCGGATTATTATCGAATTGCCCGGCGCTCGGCCCCATTTCGGATGCGCGTGTCACCCAGGCTTCATATATGTCACGGCGCAATTGAGCATTCGCGGCATTGGCCATGATCGTCATATAGGTCGGTTGATCGAGCTTGAAGAGCCATCCGGCTTGGCCCGCTTCCCGAGCGTCTGCGGCGGCCCGATCGACCAAGCTTTCGGGCAACCCTTCGAGTTCCGAGCCGTCGGTCACGCTGCGGGTATAGGCGCGCGCCGCATCGAGTACGTTCTCCGAAAACTTGGTCGCGAGTTGGGCGAGCCGCTGCACCACCTCCCGGTAGCGATCCCTGCGTTCAGCCGGCAAGTCGACGCCGGCCAAACGGAAATCGCGCAGCGCATTCTCCACCAGCTTGCGCTGCGACGAATCGAGGCGGTCCCCTTCGTGTTTGAACACATGCGCATAACCCGCATACAAGGCGGCGTTCTGGCCGAGTTCCGAGGAGTAGGCCGTCAACAACGGCACGCATTGGTTGTAGGCTTGACGCATGTCCGGAGAATTGGCGACGGCGTTCAGATGACCGATCGGACTCCACACGCGGCTCAATCTGTAGCTCAGGTCTTCCACCGGCACCACCAGCGAGGCGAACGTGGGGTCCGTCTGAGTGGTCAATTGTTGAAGGCGGTCGCGGTTTTCCGACAGGATTCGTTCGAGCGCAGGACGGGCATGAGCCGGTTCGATGCGATCGAAAGCAGGCAATGATTCTAAATTCAGAAGTGGGTTGTTCACCTCATGATTCTATCAGACGTGCGCCACCATCCAGGCAAGCGCGGCGCTGCTGCCGGCGAGTCGGGTAGGTTTGAAGTATATCATTGGCCTTCTGGCCTCTATCGGGATGGAGTTCACAGTGTCTAGCGAAGCGTTCGATCTCATCAGCATCGGCGGCGGCAGCGGGGGCCTCGCCTGTGCCCAGCAAGCGGCACGGCACGGCGCGCGGGCGGCCGTAATCGAGTCCGGCGCGCTGGGCGGCACTTGCGTCAATGTCGGTTGCGTGCCGAAGAAAGTGATGTGGAACGCGGCGAGCATCGCCTTGTCGCTCGCCGATGCGAGCGATTACGGCTTTGGCGTCACGGTCGGCGGCAGCGATTGGGGTGCGTTGAAACGCAGGAGGGACGCCTATATCGTCCGTCTGAACGGCATCTACGAACGCAATCTGGCGGCCAAAGGCGTGGCGCTGGTGCGAGGTTCCGCCCGGTTCGTCGACGCGCACACCGTGGAGGTGAACGGCGTTCGCATGAAGGCGGCGCACATCGTAATCGCCAGCGGCGGCATTCCCATTGTGCCGCGGCTGCCGGGAGCGGAACGGGGCATCACTTCGAACGGATTCTTCGCCCTCGAGCATCGGCCGCAGCGCGTCGCGATCGCCGGCAGCGGCTACATTGCCTGCGAGCTGGCAGCCGCCTTTCAGGAGCTCGGCAGCCGTGTCGAGCTGTTCATCCGCAAGGATCATCTGCTGGGTCATTTCGATGCGATGCTGGGCGCATCGCTGATGCGCGAGATGCGGGCGCTGGGCATGATCGTCCACCCGCACGTGATACCCGCCGCGGTCCGCGAGCAGTCGGGCCTGAACACGCTGGCCGCGGCGGACGGCCGCGAATTCTCGGGTTTCGACTCACTGCTATGGGCCATAGGGCGCAGCGCGAATGTCGCGCATCTCGATTTGAGTTCGGCCGGCGTCACCCTCGATGCGAACGGTTTCATCGCCACCGACGAATTCCAAAACACCGCCGTCGCGGGCGTCTATGCGATCGGGGACGTCACCGGCCGCGCCGCCTTGACGCCGGTGGCGATCGCCGCCGGAAGGCGGCTCAGCGATCGGCTGTTCGGCGGCAAGCCCGAACGCCATCTGCGCTACGATATGATTCCGACCGTGGTGTTCACGCATCCGCCGATAGGCACGGTGGGCTTGAGCGAGAGCGAGGCGAAGATGAAATACGGCGACGCGGTCAAGATCTACACCTCGTCCTTCACGCCCATGTATCACGCGCTGACCGCGCGCAAAACTCAATCCGACATGAAGCTGGTTTGCGTGGGGCCGGAGGAGAAGATCATCGGCTGCCACATCATCGGGGCCGGCGCCGACGAAATGCTGCAGGGATTCGCGGTGGCGATTCGCATGGGTGCCACCAAGCGCGACTTCGACGATACCGTGGCCATCCATCCGACCAGCGCCGAAGAACTCGTGACCATGCGTTAGGCGCGCCGGCGCTAGGCGTGCTGCGCCAGCGTCGCAAGCACCGGTTGGGTGTTCGGCCGGACGCCGCGCCACAAAAAGAACGATTCGGCCGCTTGCTCGACCAGCATGCCCCAACCCCTGGTGGTGCGGCGGGCATGGAGCGCGAGCGCCCAGGTCGTGAACGGCGTCTGGCCGCGGCCATAGGCCATGTCGTAACAGACCGTTCCTTCGTCGACGAGTCCTGCCGGCATCTCCGGCATTTCGCCTTGCAGACTCGCCGATGTCGCGTTGATGATGAGATCGTACGGCGGGACTTGCAGCTCCGCGAAGGAGCAGCCGGCGATTTTCCCCATGTCTGAAAACTCAGCCGCAAGATTGCGCGCCTTCATGGGCGTGCGGTTGGCGATCGTGAGCGCGCGCAATTCACGCTCCATTAAGGGGGCGATCACTCCGCGCGCGGCGCCACCCGCGCCGAGTATCAACACGCGCTTGCCGGCGAGATCGACCTGCAAATTGCGCTCGAGATCGCAGATCAGGCCGATCCCATCGGTGTTGTCGCCGAGCAGAGTCGTATCTTCGAAGAAGGCAATCGTGTTCACGGCCTGTGCCCGCGCCGCCCGCGGCGTCAATTCGTTCACCAATTCGGCCGCAGCCTGTTTGTGGGGCAGCGTGATGTTGAGTCCGCGCACACCGCTCGTGAACAACCGCAGAGTCTCCCGCCGGAAATCGTCGGGAGCGATGTCGAACAGACGATAGACCAGGTTCTGCGCCGTCGCCTTGGCGAACATACCGTGAATGAACGGGGACCAGCTGTGGGCGATCGGGTGCCCCACGATCCCGTATTGGTCGGGCGCGCCGGCTTCGTGCGGCAGATTCACCGGGCAAGCCACTGCGCCGCGCGCTTGGCGAAATAGGTCAAAATGCCGTCCGCTCCGGCGCGTTTGATGGAGACGAGGGATTCCAAGGCAACCGCGCGCTCATCAATCCAGCCATTCGCGGCCGCCGCCATGATCATGGCGTACTCGCCGCTGACCTGGTAGACGAAGGTGGGCATCCCGAAGCGGTCTTTCACCCGGCGCACGATGTCCAAGTAGGGCAGGCCCGGCTTGATCATGACCATGTCTGCGCCCTCGGCGATGTCGAGGGCGACTTCGCGCAAGGCTTCGTCCGAATTACCGGGGTCCATCTGATAAGTGTGCTTACTGTCTGTACCGAGCTGTTGCGCCGAGCCAACGGCTTCGCGGAACGGACCGTAGAAGCTGGAGGCGTACTTTGCCGCATAGGCCAGAATGCGCGAATGGACCAATCCGGCGGTCTCGAAGGCGTCGCGGATGGCGCCGATGCGCCCGTCCATCATGTCGGAGGGAGCGACCACATCGGCGCCGGCGTCCGCATGCGACCGCGCCTGGCGCACCAGGGTTTCGACGGTCAGGTCGTTCTGGACATAGCCGCCCGCGTCAATCAGACCGTCTTGTCCGTGCGTGGTGAACGGGTCGAGTGCCACATCGGTGATGAGGCCGAGGCCCGGAAACTCCTTTTTCACGGCCCGCACCGCCTGTTGGGCAATCCCATTGGGATTCCAGGATTCGCGCGCGTCCAAAGATTTCTTCTCGGTCGGAATGACCGGAAACAACGCAATCGCCGGGATTCGCAGCCGTACCAAGGAGTTGCAGTCGCGCAGCAATTCGTCGATCGAAAGCCGCTCGATTCCCGGCATGGAACCGATGGGTTGGCGCTGCTTGGTCCCCTCCACCACGAAAATCGGATAAATAAGCGCATCCACCGTGAGTTGCGTTTCGCGCATCAGCCGCCGCGAAAACTCGTCGCGGCGCATGCGCCGCATCCGGGTGCTCGGAAATGAATCAGCTGGACTTCCGGTCATCTTGACTGTGACTCCTAACAACAGTTTCAGCCACGCGATCGAGGCCTGGCCCCGACCGGGCGCGATACCCTCCGCGCTCCCGGCTTGCGTTTTTCATTTTCGGCAGCGTGATCGTATCGCGGTAATATCGCCAAGCAGATATCGTAAGCCGGTATATCGCAGGTCGAGTGCTGATTTATACATGAACGATCAGGTTGGCGGAAATCTGAAGCGCGACCGCTTTCATGCGATTTGCCAATCCTTGCGCCCGGACCTGCTGCGGTTCGCGTTTTGGTTGTCGCGCGACCTGGACTTGGCCGAGGACGTGGTGCAGGAAGCCATGTTGCGCGCCTGGAAAGCGCAAGATTCGCTATTGGACCAAGCGGCAGCCAAACCCTGGCTTTTGACGATCATTCGCCGGGAATTTGCCCGCACTTTCGAGCGCAAGCGCTTGGTGACGGTTGACATCGACGAGCTGGTTGCGCGCGAAGAGCCCACGCTGGCGAGCACACAGGCGGACGACCTGGCGGAGATTCGCGCCGCCCTGTTCAAGCTGCCCGATGAGTATCGCGAACCGCTGGTGCTGCAGGTGCTGATGGGCTACTCGACGGCGGAGATTGCCGCTGAACTCAACCTCTCGAACGCCGCCGTCCTGACGCGGTTGTTCCGCGGCCGCAATCAGCTGCGTGCGCTGTGCGGCGAGGACACGAGTATGGACCCCGAAGAATGATGAATTGCGCCCAATACCGCCGAGCGGTTCTGGCGGATCCGCGGGATGCGAATCCGGAGCTGCGTTTGCATCGTGACGGCTGCCGCGAGTGTCTGGAGTACACGGAGCGGCTGTTGCGCTTCGAAAGCCGCCTCGAGCGCGCCGTGCGCGTGAGCGTTCCGGCCGCCGCCGAAGCGCGGGTCGTGCCCCTGCGGGCGCCCGCGCCGCCGAGCGCGGCGCCGAGCGGG
>Ga0207927_1000175_pt1 | contig 26177 bp, 26 predicted proteins | sample NGESurdeep072012_2_FD_184456 | JGI IMG/M metagenome (GOLD analysis project Ga0207927, IMG submission 184456) | Arctic peat soil microbial communities from Barrow, Alaska - NGEE Surface sample 210-2 deep-072012 (SPAdes) | ecosystem: Environmental > Terrestrial > Soil > Wetlands > Peat ... | reverse complement strand
TCGCCCACCGGCTCGCCGGTCGTGCGGGAGATCAGCCGCCACTCGGCGTCGGCCTCGACCGCGCGCATGAACTCGTCGGTGACGCGCACCGAGTTGTTGGCGTTCTGGTACTGGATCGACTTGAAGCCGTCTCCGTCGATCGACATGTCGAAGCCGGCGTCGCGCAGCGCTTCGGCCTTGTCCTCCTCCTTGGCCTTGCACCAGATGAACTCGCGGATGTCCGGGTGGTCGACGTTGAGCACGACCATCTTCGCCGCCCGGCGGGTCTTGCCACCGGACTTGATGGTGCCCGCCCACGAGTCGGCGCCGCGCATGAACGAGACCGGTCCTGAGGCCGTCCCGCCCTTCGCCAGGGGCTCCATCGAGCCGCGGATGTTGGAGAGGTTGATGCCCGATCCGGAGCCGCCGCGGAAGATCATGCCCTCCTTGGTGTTCCAGTCGAGGATCGACTCCATCGTGTCGGCGACGCTGAGGATGAAGCAGGCGCTGCACTGCGGGCTCTCCTCGAAGCCGACGTTGAACCACACGGGCGAGTTGAACGCGGCGAGCTGGCGCAGCAGGATGTGGGTCAGCTCGTGGTTGAAGGCGGCGGCGTCCTCTTCGCTCGCGAAGTATCCCCCCGCGCGCCCCCAACCCGTGATGGTGCCGGCGACGCGGCCGATCATCTCCTTGACCGAGTGCTCGCGCTCGGGTGAGCCGAGCTGTCCGCGGAAGTACTTCTGGGCCACGATGTTGGTGGCGTTCTGCGACCAGCTCTTGGGGAACTCGACGTCCTTCTGCTCGAAGGCGACGCGGTCGCCGTGCCCGATGTGAGCGTCGCGCAGCTCCCACTCGACCGTCTCGAAGGGATGTACCCCGGCGGTCGTGAAATAACGATCGATCGAAAGCGCCCGACCTGCTTGGACGTCTTGGACTGTTGCTGTCTGGGGGGCGCCTTCCATCTGACTTCTCTCCTCGTCTTGGGCCGCAGAAACCCTCAATTTGCGGCTAAAATACAGTGTTCTTGGGGGTAACACTGAATCATCCGCCTTCGTTCGGACGGAGCTTTTCGAGGGCTGTTCGGCGCGGATCGCCAGCCGCTGTGGTCCCTTCAATCGAGCCAATCCAACACCCCTGATTGTACCTCGCCGGGCGTTGAGGACCCGACGGCGAAGGCCCAGTTTCCGGGCGTGGAGAACGCTCTGGAGCGGTTCTCGGACGCTAGCGCCCGAGCCGTAGCCAGTCGGTGAATTCAGCCCACGTGGCGGACGCACGAAAGCCGCCCTCGGACAGGGCGTGGCGGGCCGAGCGCGTCCAGCGCGGTTCGTAGGCGGTGAGTCGGGCGGCGCCCCAGGCGGCACAGCCGAGGGCGAGCAGCGCGGCGAGCACGGCGAGGGCGATCGCGGGGGTCGAGAGCTTGCTGGCGCGGGCGGTGTGGGGGGGCACCTTGGCGCCCTGGGCTACGCCGGCGGCGCCCGTGGTGGTCGCGGGTGTCGTGGACGTCGCAGCGCCGCCCGGCTGCGTGGTCGTGGGGGCGTAGGTGGCGGTCGGTGTAGTTGTGGTGCTGCTGGTGGCAGGGGTACCGCCGCCTGTGGCGGTCGGCTGGACTTTGGCTGAGGCCGGCACGGGAAACGCGGGGGTGGTGGTTGCCCGTGTCGCTGTGGCGGCGAGTCCCGGACTGGCGAGGCCCGCAACCAGGACGGCGCTTGCGCTGACGGCCGCGAGGGTTGCGCCGAACCGAGCTGCCCGAGACGCGGATGAAGGATGGGGGCGTGGGGCGGAGGGCATCCTGCAGGGCATGCTAATGGGGTGCCGGCGGTAGCTCGAGCAGATCGTCGATGGCCGTGAGCGCTTCCTGGAGCACCTGCTGGGGAGCCAGGGCGGCGTCGATCACGCGAATCCGCTCGGGCTCCTGGCGGGCGAGCTCGTCGTAGGCGCCGGCGATGGCGGTGAAGAAGTCCTCGCCCTCGAGCTCCAGGCGATCGGGCTCCTCGGCGCGCCCGTGCTGGCGCGCGCGTCCGGCGGCGGGAGAGATGCGCAGCAGCAGCGTGCGGTCGGGCGCGATGGGGCCCGTGGCGAAGCGGTTGATGGCGCGCACGGCGTCGATGCCGAGCGAGCGCCCGGCGCCCTGGTAGGCAAGCGAGGAGTCGACGAACCTGTCGAGCAGCACCACCGCGCCCTGTTCCAGTAGCGGCTGCAGGCGCTCCTCTACGAGCTGGGCGCGGGCGGCCGCGTAGAGCAGCGCCTCGGTGCGCGCCGAGACGGCCAGTGCGGGATCCTTGACGAGCTCGCGGATGCGCTCGGAGGTCTCGACGCCGCCGGGCTCGCGCAGCAGCTCCACACGCGCACCCCGCGCGGCGAGCTCGCGGGCGAGGGCTTCGGCGAGCGTGGACTTGCCGGCGCCGTCCAGCCCCTCGATCGTGATCAGCCGGCCGCGGGCCACGCGCGGGACAGTAGCGGGCTACGCGTGTGTCCCGTATCGGCGTAGGGCGACGAGGGCCCAGATCGCCTCAACGACACCGAACGGCCAGGTTCCGGCCAGGAATCCATAGAGGCTGGACAGCGCGCACCCGCCGGCGAACGCCAGCACGAAGCGCGAACCACGATGCTCCAACGCGTACATGAGCATCATGAAGGTGAGCACGATCACGCCGAAGGCAGTGAGCACCCTGCCCAGTCTGACGGCTCTGCAGAGCGGGAGGGTGGGGCGCCTCTAGGATGAGCAGGTGCCACCTGCCGCATCGCTGTCCTCGACGCCGGGCTCTGTGGTGAGTGGCCCCGAGCACGAGGAGCAGCTCCTCCCCGGCATCGATGCCCACCCGCACGCGCGGGCGGTGCTGGCTCCGGCACTTGCGCAGGGCGGCAGGCCCTCCCATGCGTACCTCTTCCACGGCCCGGCGGGCACGGGCAAGCGGGCGATCGCGCGGGCCTTTGCGGCGGCCCTGCTCAGGGAGGGCGCGCGCACACCGGCCACGGTGGCCGAGCGAGTGGCTCGCGACAGCCACCCGGATCTGACTTGGGTGCGCCCGTCGGGGGCTGCGGAAGTGCTGGTGGGCGACATCGAGGAGCCGGTTGTGGCGGCGGCGGTGCGCACCCCGTTCGAGTCGGCGCGAAGGGTGTTCGTGATCGAGTCGGTGGACACGATGAACGACCAGGCGGCGAACCGCATGTTGAAGACACTCGAGGAGCCGCCGGCGTTCGCGCATCTGCTGCTGCTGACGGATCGCCGCGAGGACGTGCTGGCGACGATCGTCTCGCGCTGTCAGCAGGTCCGCTTCGACTCGCTCCCATCGGCCTTGATCGCGGACCGCCTGGCGGGCACGTCGCGGGAGACGGCGTTGGCGTGCGCGCGCCTGGCGTTGGGTGACGCCCGCGAGGCGGCTCGGCTGGCCGGTGAGGAGGGGGCGGCGCTGCGCAGGGGCGCTGAGGGCTTCGTGCGCGCGGCGCTGGCGGGCTCGACGGGCGGGCGGCCGTGGACGGGCCTGCTGGAGGCGGCGAAGGCGGCGGGGACGGCGGCGGGTGAGGCGGCCCAGGAGCGGTTGGCGGGCGAGCTGGAGTACGTGCCGAGCAGGGAACGCAAGAAACACGAGCGCGAAGGCCTCGAGGCGAGGCGCAGGGGCGAGCGGCGTGTGCGTACGGGGACGCTCGACCTGGCACTGCGCTTGTCGGAGCTGTGGCTGCGAGATGTGCTGTGCGTGTGCGAAGGGGCGGCGGAGCTGATCTACGCGGTGGACAGGCGCGCAGAGCTCGAGCAGGACGCCTCGGGGCGCGACGCGGCGGCGATGCGGGAGGGCATGGACCTGGTCGCCCAGACGCGCATGAGCCTCTCTCTCAACGTCTCTGAAGAGCTTGCGCTGGAGGCGCTGGCCTACCGCCTGCAGGCGGTGCTCTGACGGCCTGACTTGCGCGCGCGTACGTGCGCGCGCGCAAGTGTGCCCTCCGGGCATTTGGTGCACGGGCGCCCAGCCCGCACTGCGCGTCAGTCGCCGATGGGGCCGAGGTTGGGCTCGAGGCCATAGGTCTCGAACGCCAGGAAGCGCGAGAAGAGCTTGTTCTCGGGTCCGTGGTAGTCGGCTGAGCCGGTGGTGAGCAGGCCGAGATCCTCGCAGCGCGCGACGAGCAGCCGAGTCTGGGGCTCGTCGTGGGTGATGTAGAAGGTCTCGACGCCGTCGATCCCGAGCGCCTTGAAGCGGTCGATGCTGGAGAGGACTTCGGCGGGCTCGGATATGTCCCAGAAGGGATGGGCCCAGACTGCGACTCCGCCGGCCTCGTGGATCGCCTCGACGGCCTGGGCCACGGTCGGGGTCTCGCGCAGGCGGAAGGCCGGCTTGCCCTCGATCAGGTAGCCGCGGATGAGCGAGCCGACGTCGTCGATGTTCTCCTCGGCCAGGCGCGAGGCGTTGGCGGGGGCGCTGAGCACGGCTTCGGCGAGATGTGGGCGCCCGATCGGTTTGCCGGCGGCGATGCGAGCCTCGATCTGGCGTTCGTCGAGCTCGAAGCCCGCCTCCTTCAGGCCGGCGGCCATGCGCAGCGTGCGACGCTCGCGGTCGGCGAGGAACTCGACGAGGCGCTCGGTCAGCAGTGCCCCCGTGTGGTCGATGTTGTAGCCGAGGATGTGCAGTTCGCGAGCGTCTGGAGCTCCCGCCCGCCCCGAGCCCTCGTCGACCGCGGAGATCTCGACGGCGGGCACCACGCGTACCCCCAGGCGCTCGCCGGCGGCGATGGCCTCGGAGACGCCGCTGATGGTGTCGTGATCGGAGAGGGCGAGCAGCTCGACGCCGGCCTGGGCGGCGCGCTCGACGACCTCGGCGGCCGGGAGGGCGCCGTCGGAGTTGGTGGAGTGAGACTGCAGATCGAAGCGGGGCGCCATCCCGCTGAGCGTATGCGATCGGATCAGCGGCTGGCGTGCGCGTGGCCGACGGGCTCGTCGGCGAGGCGGATGCGCCGGGTGACGCGATGGCCGATGGCTGTGCGCAGGCGGCGCACGGCGGCGTGGTAGCGACGGGCCTTCTCGTAGAGGACCGGGTCGTGCTGATGAAGAGGGCTGCAGGGGTCGAGCTTGGCGTAGGTGGCGTCGGTCTCGCGCGCCCGCTGGCAGGCGTCCAGCCACAGCAGCTCGAGATAGGCCAGGGCGGCCCCGAGCTGATCCTCGGGGATCGATTCGGGTGTCTCGATCTGGCGCAGAACGGGTAGCACCTCGCTGATCAGCCAACGCTGCTCGCCGTGGGCGCGCAGCAGGACACAGATGTCCTGGGGCTCGGAGAGATGGGGGTTTTCGCTCATGCGGTACACGTGGTCTACGAGGCGATCGAGGTGTGGTCGCTCACTCTTGGGCTTCGGCGGGTGCATGGGCGTGCTTTAGGAGTTGGGGGGCGCACTCCACGCTTCTCCAGGCTCACGTCACACTTCGTGCCCGCGCTCAAGGACCCTGCTGTTATGGACCGATGAACGACCTAGAGCGCCAACGAGGAAAGCGAGATGTACGTAATCCACTCTGATCCCACAGGCCGCACGGCAGGACAGTATGCGCGCGCGACCGTCAGGCGCCTGCGCATGCGTACGCTCGTCGCGCTTGGGGTCCTGGCGGTGGCAACCGCCCTGCTCGGTCGCACGTTCGGGCTGCGTGACGCCCGCTTCCTGGCGGCGGAGATAGCGCTGCTGGTGAGCATGTTCGTGATCTCGCGCTACGTGCTGCCGCTGGTGGAGCGCCGCGACCGCGGGGCTTCGGCAGAGGAGCAGGTGGGCGAGCTCCTGGACGAGCTTCCGCCGGAGGAGTGGCAGGTGATCCACGATGCGGCGCTGGGCCACGGCAACGTGGACCACATCCTGATTGGGCGCGCAGGAGTGTTCACGCTCGAGACCAAGAGCCATCCGGGGCCGGTGCGGGTAGGGCGGGTGCACGGTTCGGCGCTGAGTCAGGCGCATGCTCAACGGAAGGCGATCGAACGAGTGACCGGGCTGCCGGTGGAGCCGCTGATCGTGTTCAGCCGCGCATGGGTTGACCGGCCGACGGCCCGTCGCAAGGGCGTGCGAATGCTCCCGGCGAGGATGCTCGTTGGGTACCTGAAGCGGCGCCCGGAGAGGCTCTCGCAGGAGCAGATCATGCAGGCGCGCAGGTCGGTGGCGCAGGCGCTCTTAGATGAGCGGGACCGTCGCGGCAGGGCGCGCGAGCGCAGGCCCATGATCGGCTGAGAGGACGAGCGGAGTCGGCAGCGCTGGTGGGGTGGCCGGACGCTGGGGGTGCGGCGGGCGCTAGTTTGGTGGGGAGCATGTCCATATCTCCATTTGGCGTACGTCCGGCGTCGCCCGGGGGCGAGCGGCGGCGGGAGCGGCTGGTGCTGGTGATCGCGACGGTCGGGATCGCGGCGACGCTGTTGGCCTACGCGATCTCACCGGGGGTCAGGCGCGACGTGCGCCATGCCGCCCACAGCGTCAGTCGTGTGCTGGACCGCGACAAGGGCGGCGAGCACAAGAAGGGCGGCGGCCCGGCGACGCACAAGCCCGCCGGCGGTTCCAAGGAATCGAGCACTCCCAACAAGTAGGGTTTGACGCCAGCGCTCGCCCGGCGCTAGCGTGTGGGCATGGCCGCGGCCACACATAGCGCCACGAGCGGGGGCGCAGCGCCTACGGGCGCGGCGAGTGCCACGCTGCGGGAGGGCCTGCCTCCGGGCCCGAAGGCGCCGCCGGTGCTCCAGACGCTTGCGTGGGCGCTTGCGCCGACATGGGTGATGGACCGCTGCTCCGAGCGTCTGGGCGAGGCGTTCACGATCACGTTTGCGCCGAGCGGGATGCAGCTGGTGCTGTTCAGCGACCCGGAGGCGGTGAAGACGATCTTCACGGCCTCGCCCGAGGTGGCGCCGTCGGCTGCGGGAAACTCGCCGATCGCGCCGGTGATGGGCCACAGCTCGGTGCTCGTGCTGACGGGCCCCGAGCACATGCGCCAGCGCAAGCTGCTGCTGCCGCCGTTTCACGGGGAGCGCATGCGCGAGTACGAGGAGGTGATCGTGGAGGCGACGCGCAGGGACATGGCCGGCTGGGAGCTGGGCAGGCCGATGCGCATGCATCCGCACACGCGCAAGATCACGCTGGAGGTGATCCTGCGGGCGGTGTTTGGCGTGGAGGCGGAGCGGATGGGGCCGTTGCGCGAGGCGATCGGCGATCTGGTGGAGCCGATGCACATCGTGGCTGTGGTGCGGGCATTGATGAGCCGGCCCACGGGCGAGCGCCCCACGGGCGAGATCGGGCGGGCCCTGGATCACCTCGACGCGTTGATCTACGAGGAGATCGAGCGCCGGGGCGCGCAGGCGGACCTGCAGGAGCGCACGGACATCCTGTCGCTGCTGATGCAGGCCCGGGACGAGGACGGCGCGGCGATGGGCGATACGGAACTGCGCGACGAGCTGGTGACGCTGCTGCTGGCGGGGCACGAGACGACGGCGACCTCGGTGGCGTGGGCGATCGAGCGCCTGGTGCGCCACCCGCAGAAGCTCGCGCGCCTGACGGATGAGATCGAGGCGGGCGAGAGCGAGGAGTACCTATCGGCGGTGGTCAACGAGACGCTGAGGGTGCGCCCGGTGGTGCCGATCGTGGTGCGGATGCTCACGCAGGAGCTGCAGGTGGGCTCCCACGTCCTTCCGGCGGGCACGCGGGCGGCGCCGTCGATCTACCTGACCAACCGCAACCCGCGGGCGTACGCGCGGCCGCGGGAGTTCGAGCCGGAGCGTTTCCTGGGCAGCGCGCCGGAGACGTTCTCGTGGATTCCGTTCGGTGGCGGCATCCGCCGCTGCATCGGCGCGTCGTTTGCGCAGCTGGAGATGCGGGTGATGCTGCGCACGATGCTCTCGGAGCTGCGCCCGAGCAGGCCGCCCGGCCCGATGTGGCGCGCGGGGGAGCTGGTCCGCAGGCGGGCGATCACGCTGGTGCCGGCTGCTGGCGCACGGGTGGTGTGGGAGCGCAGGTAGCGGCGGACGGTCCCGGCCGGAGGTAGGGGTACCGTGAGTGTCGTGTCGGCCAGCACCCTCAGCGCGCCCGTGGAGCACGGCGCGAGCACTCTCGCCGCTCCCACGCCCGAGCAACTGCTCGCCCGCTTCGGTCTGGAGTCCTTCAGGCCTGGGCAGCGCGAGGCGGTTCAGGCTGCGCTGGAGGGTCGGGACAGCCTGGTGGTGATGCCGACGGGGGGCGGCAAGTCGCTCTGCTACCAGCTGCCTGCGCTGGCGAGCGATTGGGACTCGGCCCGTCCGCTTGTGGTCGTGGTGAGCCCTTTGATCGCGTTGATGAGTGACCAGTGGCGCAGGCTGCGCGAGGCGGGGGTGCGCTCGACGATGCTGGCATCGGGGATGGAGGATGGCCATAACGCGCGAGCGCTCGAAGAGATCGAGAGCGGATCGACCCAGCTGGTGCTGGCGGCGCCCGAGCGCTTTGCCTCGGGGGCGTTCAGGGCTGCGCTGGCTAGGCGCAAGGTGGGCCTGTTCGTGGTGGACGAGGCGCACTGCGTGGCGGAGTGGGGCCATGACTTCAGGCCGGACTACCTGCGCCTGCACGAGGCGATCGCTTCACTGGGCCGCCCGGCGGTGATGGCGGCGACGGCGACGGCGACGCCACGGGTGGCGGAGGAGATCGCAGAGCGCCTGGGGCTGCGCGACTGGGTGTCGATCCGCTCGGGCTTCGACCGCCCGAACCTGACCTTCGACGTGGTCGGCGCGGAGGGCAAGGGGGCGGTGGCGCGCAAGCGTGCCGCGCTGATGCACGTGCTGAGCGATCCGGAGGCCCGCCCGGCGATCGTGTACTGCGGCACGCGCAAAGACACGGAGAGCGTGAGAGACGACATCGCCCGGCAGGGCATCTCGGCGGTGGTCTACCACGCGGGCATGAGCCCGGATTCGCGCAGGGACAGCCAGGCGGCCTTCATGGAGGGTCGCGCTGAGGTGGTGGTGGCGACGAACGCGTTTGGGATGGGCGTGGACAAGGCGGACGTGCGCACGGTGGCCCACTGGGCGCTTCCGACGAGCCTGGAGGCCTACTACCAGGAGGCGGGAAGAGGCGGGCGCGACGGCGAGCAGGCGCGCGCGCTGCTGCTGGCCTCGCGAATGGACCTGGGGCGGCTGATCAGGTTCATCAAGGAGCGTGAGACGACGGTGGATGACGTCAAGAGATACGTGGCCGGCCTGCGCGCGGGCGCCGAGGCGGGTGTCCTTGCGATCGGGCACGGCGAGCTGGGGGAGCGCCAGCGGGTGCTGCTCTCGATCGCTGAGCGGGCAGGCGCGGTCGAGCTCCAGCCGGGCGGTCGTGACGGCCTGCTGGTGCGCCTGACGGGACAGGGCAGCCCGCGCAGGGCCTACGCGGCGATCAAGCAGGCGCGGGATCGCAGCTGGGAGTCCTACCGCTCGATCGAGCGCTATAGCGCGAGCGCTGAGACCTGCCGCAGGCGCCAGATCCTCGACCACTTCGGTGATCGCGAGCAGGGCCGCCCGACGGGCCGCTGCTGTGATGTATGCGACCCGGATCCGGCATTGGAGCGAGCGGTGGCGGCGGCACCGACGACGTCGGCTCGCAAACGCGACCGCGTTCGCGCGGCAGGTGGCGGCGCTGTGTCGGCGAGCACACCGGAGCCGGTCGGCAAGCCGGTGGACGAGCAGGAGTTCGAGCGGCTGCGGGCCTGGCGCATGCAGCGTGCTGAGGGCAAGCCGGCCTTCACGGTGGCAGCTGACACGGTTCTGGAGGAGATCCTGCGCAGGCGCCCTGCGAGCAGCGCGGCCTTGATCGAGATCAAGGGCATCGGCCCGGCCTTCTGCGAGAAGCACGGCGAGTCGCTGCTGGCGGAGCTGGCGGCGCTGTAGAGGAGCGCGAGCTAACGGATCAGCACGTCGGCGCCGAAGTCAACCAGTGCTCTCGCCTGACGGAGTGCCGTCTTGAGGTCGGCGCCGCTGACATCGAAGAAGCCGTAATGAGCCTCGTCCTTGAGGGCCAGCAGCCGGCGAAGAGCCTTGCTCGCGTCTCTGCCACCAGGCTCGACCTGCTCGACCAGTTCGATCGCCGCCCGATGGTCTTGGCCTCGCGAACGACGCCCGAGCGCCTTGCAGCACGCCGTGTCAGATGCGGCGATGCCGGCCAGCACCGCCAATGCAGCCGCCGCGCTGCTGTATTCCAGATCGTCACCTTCGTCCGCGACCAACTCAGCTACGTCAAGAAACCTGCGGGCGTGAGCCAGCCGTGTCTTGGCGTCCTGGTCAGAGCAAGTCTGCGTTCGCGTCACTGCTCGCGCCATCACTTGCTGCCTAGCAGCGTCGGAATATCTGCGCCGCTGATGCCGATCGCGTCTGAACGCAACTCTGCGACGATCGGTCGGTCCTCCCTGAGGAGGCGCTCGATCTCACCCTCAGCCGCCTCGGCGATACTCGCTCGATTCCCTGTCCATCGTTCGATGTTCTCCGCAAGGTCATCGAGCTGCTTCCGCCACCGAGGATCATCCTCGGATACGACGTCAGGCCGGACGACGAACACGTCGATATCGCTCTGTGTACCACCGTCCCCTCGCGCCGTCGACCCAAAGATCGAAACGTGGACGGCCGCTGTCTTCCAGGCGCCCACGAGTCCGCGGATGCGGCGTAGCAGCTCGGCCCGCATGCCTGCGAGGGCCTCGACCGCAGGGGCTGCCAGGTGCTCGCGGTTCAACGTGAATAGCAGTGCGCGCCCTGCCTCCTGGCGCTCCACGAGCCCGTGCTCTACGAGCCGGCTGAGGACCTCCGCTACACCTCGGTGAGAGGTTCTTCCGGTCAGGCGAGCGACCTCGCGTCCGGTCAGTGGTCGAGTGGTGCCGGCGAGGACCGCGAGGACCTCGCTGTCGAGAGTGGGACAGATCGCCGTATAGGGCTTGGAGACATCCATTAGGGTGGCGACTATAGCGCCCATATGGATCTATTACAAGCCATATGGCGTATAAATCGCCCATGGATGCCCGGGCGGCTTGGAGGTCGGCGGCGGTCCGAAGCTGAGCTTGCCCGCCGCGCTCCGACCTTGCGCGTGTCTCGACCGTTTGCCAAGCCGTCTCCGCGCGGTCTCCGGACGCTACGATGGCACGGCGATACAGGGTGATCTCGATGCCCTTTGTTCCACCAAGAGTCCATCTGGACGGGGGCATCGCCCCCACTCTGGGCAGAAACCGCACTGTAGAGCCAAAATGCCGACGTAGCTCAGCTGGTAGAGCACTTCACTCGTAATGAAGGGGTCCGGGGTTCGAGTCCCCGCGTCGGCTCTGGAGAAACCCCGGCATAGCGGGGTTTCTCGGCTTGGGCAGAGCCGAGGCGGAGCCACGGGGCAATCAATGGGGCAATGTCCGCCAACGACAGAGGCCCGCCGGTGCGAACACCGACGGGCCTCATCCGGGGCGTCTATTGATCCGGGGCACGGTTAGAGAGCCCCGATCACCTCCGCGACGGCTGCGGGCATCATGTGCTTCGTTTCGTTTGCCATGTGGTCCCACTCGCTGTAAAAGGCGCGCTTGCCCTCGTAGCGGTGATTGCTGCGACGGCCGAGCGCCCCGAGCATCCCTGCGAGCGATTTGTTGCCGCCGGAGAGTTCAAGGTCCTCCGCCAGCTGGCTGGCGGGGATCCACTCGTCCGGGCTTTCGGCGAGCCGCTTCAGCAGACGCCTGTGGGCTTCGTGGCTCTCGTTGTAGATGCGCCGGATCAGGTCCTCGTCCGTCGTAACGGACCCGGTCGGCTCCTCGGCGATGGCCGCCTCCTCGGTGACCTCCGCCTCCGACGTGCCCATGAGACGCGCCAGGAGCGCGTAGACCTCGCCGACAAACTGACGCGGGGTGGGGACCGTCTCGTACTGCTGGATTGTGATTGACGTTGACATCGTTGCTCCCTTTGGTTGGTATTGAGTTGCTGCTACAGGACACAACTCAGCACAAGTTACTGCCCGTTGTCAAGCTATTGTCGTCTTAGAGTGCTGTAAGCCGCTAGCAACGTATCGCGAAGCACAACGGGGCGCCGCGAAGCAACGTTCGGGCTCCCGCACGGACACCCGCACCCGCGGTCGCTCTCTCCGAGGTCTTCGCCTCTTTGGCACTCAAAAGCGGTAGACGCATAGGCGGCGATCGAGTTGCATCGCCACGGTGACCAGTGACCAAGACGATCCCCGAGCGCGCTTTGGCGAGCGCCTGCGATCGCTTCGTGCCACAAAAGGAATCTCGCAGGAAGAGCTCGCCGCCAGCAGCGGGCTCAACCGGACGTACGTGGGGAGCGTTGAGCGCGGCGAGCGCAACGTCAGCCTCCTGAACATCCACAAGCTTGCGGCCGCGCTCGGTGTGGCGCCAAGCACCCTGCTTGATGACCGCTGATCCTGTCGTCGCAGTCCTCCTGTCCCGTCTGCGGGAGCTGCGCGAGAAGGCGGGCGTCTCGCCGGAGGAGCTGGACGCCCGCCTGATCCTCGGGCCAGGGTGGGTCCGACGATTTGAGTCGGGACAGACGATCCCCACCCTGGATGTGCTCGTGGTGTTGCTGTCCGCGCTCGGCTACGAGATGTCCGACCTCATCGCCGACCTTGCCCTCCCCGCCGAGGGGGAGACGACCACCGCTGCCGTTGATCGGTTCTTGTCGGCCGAGGAGACGGATTCCGACGTGCTGATCGTCCACTTTCGGTACGCCGACTACGACGCGACCTATCGCCTTTCAGGTGCGACGATGGACGAGTTTGAGGATGTGATCCGAGTGCTGCGAGATGGGCTCGCCGCGCTGGGCAGCGAGGACGCGGTTGACGAGAGCGCGATAAAGACCTCGGCCGTCGCCCGAGCGTTCCTCCGCGCGATGGAGCTTTGGCCGGAAGCGAACCCCTCGGATATCTGGTGGTTCGTGGTGTCGCGGGCGTATCTGGACCCGTTCAATCACCCGGCGAACTATGCGCGGCTTGACCTGGGCCAGAGCTGGAAGCGGACCGGCGGCTGGGCGCTGGAGGAGATCCTAGTACGTCATTACGGACCGGCCCTCGCTAAGGAGGGGGTCCGAATTGTCATTGCCAACACCGCGGAAAGGCGGCACTACATTTCCCAGCTCGTCGTCGCCGACCGACTGGAGGCAGACAAGATGGACGTGCTGCTGCTCGGCGACAAGGACGGCGAACTCCGCTGCTTCGGAGTTGTGCACGTCAAGGCCAGCTTCGCCGAGCGTCGGACGGATGACGTGCCGATGAGCAAAGCGCTGGTGGACGCGGGCTACTGCTCGCCCCTGTGGACGATGGATTCCAAGAGCACGCCGAGCGAGGAGCCCGTCAATCGGGGCGAGCTTGGAGCGCTAATGACCGACGGCGCCGACAAACGCAGCGCCAAGCGGAAGGACATTGAGGATGACGGGTACTTCTCGGCCTGCTTCTCCTACAACCGCCGCACCCGCGCGACGCCCGCCAGCCAGACCGCCCGCGCCCGCATCTACGTCTGCGACTTCAGCGACCCCGCTGGAGACGCATTCGCGCGATTCGTGATTGACGCCTGGAAGCGCCTGCGCGACAACGCGCTCTAGCGCGACAACGCGCTCTAGGCCAACGCCAGCTGGAAGCCCGGCGCCTCGGCTACGCGAGCGTTAGCGGCCTCGGCCTGCTCGGGGTCTATCTCAAAGCCGACGTAGGAGCACCCGAGGCCAACGGCGGCAAGCCCGGTGGTGCCCGAGCCCGCGAATGGGTCCAGAACCACAATGTCGGCGCCAGCGGCGCCGTAAGCCTCTATGCACTGGCGTGGAAGCTCGGTCGGAAAGCGCGAGAAGTGCGCCCGCCCCGCGATACGCTCGTTCGGGAACTCCCAAACTGATCCGACCGGCGGCGCTGTGCGGAAGCTGTGGGATTCGGCTGCCGTCAGTAGGTAGACGGACTCGTGCTGTCGGTGCGGCCTTCGGCAGCGACCCTCGGGCATAGGATTGCCCTTGCGCCAGATGACCTCGCCGCGGAACAGGTAGTCCCTTTCGCAGAGTTCAATCACGAGCCGGTATGGCAGGGCCAGAAGGTTGCCGTAGTTGAGCCAGCCTACGTCTGGCTCAATAAAAGCCTTCCGCTTCGCCCGAGGCTTGACGTAGGCGGAGTTGTTGTCTGCCAACCCCGCGCCGTTCTCGCCGAGAGTGCTGTAGCTGCGGTCCTCTAGCCGCCAGTTGACGGGCGTGTTGTACGCATCGCCAATGTTGATCCAGAGCAGGCCGGACGGCTTTAGCTTGGGCCGTATGGCTGCGAACAAATCGGCCAACGCGGCTACATACTCGCGCGGATCCTCCTCCACGCCGATCCCCCGCGAGAGACGCTGCCCCCAGTAAGGGGGACTCGTCACGACGACATCCACGGAGCAGTCCGGCAGCTGCGGGATCAGCTCCGAACAGTCCCCGCAGATCGTCTGGTTCCGCGGGAAGGGGCCAATCCTGCCCGGCCCGCTGATTCGTCCATTGGAACTCATAAGCGGCAGCATACAGCAGCCTTGGGACGGCTCCTCGCAGCCGCGGACTTGATACCGATGCCGCCCGCGCTCGGCGCGTACAAGCCAGACTGCGCGCGTCGGAGCCCTGCTCGCCGGACGCCGGAGCGGCCGCTAGGGGGTCGGCCTGGGCGAGCCTACGAGTTCGCCGACGAAGTAGCCCTTGATCTTCCGGTGGAAGCATTTCCCGACGGACTGACTCGCGAATAGCTCGCGAGCCGTCTCGTCAGGCACGTCCCTGTCGCGGTACATCTTCCCCCTACGGAACTGGACGTAGAGCGACCGCCGCGTCGGGTTGTACGCGACCCAAGCGAACGATTCCCCTGACCCCGCCACTGCAAAACACACCACGGCCGCAGGCCCTGTCGTTGACAGTGAAGTAGAACGCGGCGGCATGTGATTACGGTATCACCGCCCCACCATTTGGTAGACCGAGTTTGTCAAAGTCCGCAAGTCACGCGGCGAGGTTCCAGCTCGGGGCATCGCCGAGTACCGGCTCAACCTCGTGAATGTAGGTGCGCAGCGTGAAAGTTGGCTCCGCATGACCCAACCATTCCGACACCTTGCGGATGTCCTTGTGATCGTCGTAGAGCCGCGAAGCAAAGCTGTGTCGCAGCCTGTGAAATGGCACACCAGCAATTTGCGCGCGTGTGCAAGCCTTCGCAAACGTGCGCCTGACGTTGCGGTCCGATAGCCGCGTGCCTCGACGGCTGACAAATACTGCGCCTTCTCCGTTGGTCTTCGCCCTGGCGCGCCGCAGCCGCTTGGCGAGGCTCTTGGAAATAGGCAGGCACCGCAGCGATTTTTCGGTCTTCAGCTTGCGGAGTTCACCGCGGTAGTACTGCTGGCTTATTCTGATCTGATCACGCCGACCAAGTTCTACGTCGGTCCAATCCAACCCAAGGGCCTCGCTGATTCTCATGCCGGTTTCTGCGAGTACCATGCAGAGCAGCTGCTCGCGCTCGGGCAGGGCGCGTAGCAGGGCGCGAAGATCGCTCGCGGGAATCGCTTTGTGAGCTTGGCTGGCTCCACTCGCCCCGCCCCCCTTGACGCGCACCCCGAGGGTCGGGTTGAACGTGACGGCGAGTTCGTCAACGGCGGTCGCGAACAGCGCCTTCAACGGCGCGAGGATCTTCCTGGGGATCCTGATCGCCGCGTACAGGGAGTTCGAGGGTCGCACTGGCGCGCTCGGAGGCCGCGGCTCGAAGAGGGCGCTGATCATCACCTTCATCGACTCGCTGATGGTCGCGGAGTTCACGATCGCCGATGTCCGGCAAGCAGCGCCTGGAGTCAGCGACGGCTACATCAACAAGCTGCTCGGTGAGCTCAAGAAGGCCGGCAAGATCGAACCGCTCGGCACGGGTCGCGGGGCCAGTTGGCGCCGGCTGGCTGGCGACTGACTGGGAGTCAAAGCTGCTCCGCGAAACCTGCTCCTTCTCCCATAAACGTGCTACTAAGGGCGAGATAGAGCAGATTACTAGCGTTCTGCCTCCACACGGACGCTACCGGTGGGCTCGTGAAGATCATCCCCCGCTTGTGCGAGGCGCGGATCTCGCCGAGCTTTGAGGATGTCGAGATTCAGGGGTCCCGCCGGCGCGTGACGCTTGCTCAGGCGAGCAAAGCTCCGTATGTGCGGCGCGTGCTGCGCGCCACTCGATGGCGGCGGGTCTTGGTCCTTGTCGGCGGAGGTCTTCGATGGCGTAGGCGTAGTGATCGCTGAGCATCCGCAGGCTGGTGCCGCACTCGCTGGCGACGGCTTGAGGATCCTCGGCGCGTAGGCGTAGGGAGATGCCGCCGCGGCGCAGCGCGTAGGGCGTCGCACCGAGGATCGGGACGAGCTCGGAGCGCTGCGCAGCTTTCTTGACGGCGGGGGTGAAGAAGCGTGCGCCCCATGAGCGGGCCTGGCCATTGCTGAGATATCGGCCGGCATATCGCCGAGCAGGAGGATGCCGCGCCGGTCAAGCGGGGGCCCAATGCGCCGAAAGTCGTCGGGCGGCTCTCGGCGGACCTCCGTGCGGCCTACCCCGACACGACTGGGTTCTCGCCGCGGAACCTGCGCTACATGCGCGACTTCTCGCTTGCCTGGACGGAGGAGGAGATGTTGCAACGCGGCGTTGCAACATTGCCCTGGGGGCACATCATCGAGCTGCTGGGCGTTCGTGACGCCGAGGCGCGAGCCTGGTATGTGGAGCGGGCTGGCGAGTGGACGCGGCCTGTGCTGCAGCACCATATTGCCAACGATCTGCACCTTGCGCAGGGGGCGGCACCCAGCAACTTTGAGCGCGCTCTGCCTCCCGGTGACGCAGAGGCAGCGCAGGCGTTGACTCGGGACCCTCTGGTCGTGGACTTCATCCGGGGCAATCCGGGGCGTGAGCGCGATCTCGCGCTCGCGCTGCTGGCGGACATCGAGCGCTTCATGACCGCGCTTGGGAAGGGGTTCTCCTTCTATGGACGTCAGCTGGCGCTCGTGGTGGGGGAGCGCGAGTTCGTCATCGACCTGCTCTTCTATCACCACCCTCAACGCCGGTTCGTGGTCATAGAGCTGAAGGTCGGAGAGTTCGACCCTGAGCACGCGGGCAAGCTCAACTTCTACGTGAGCACCGTTGATGAGCAGCTCGCCGCGGACGACGACGCCCCCAGCATCGGGATTCTTCTATGTGCCACTCGCGACGAGGCGATAACCGAGATGACCCTGCGTGGCATCTCAAGCCCGATCGCCGTTGCGCGATGGAAGACCGGCTCAGCGATGACCCTGACCGAGGAGCCGACGGTCTCGCTGGGAATGCGAGCCGAGCTACAGGAGATGCGCGAGGTCGAGGCCGAGCTCCCAGCCTTCGCCACACGCCAGATCGCGGCCATCGAAGACACTGCTGACCCAGGCCGAAATGCGATCGACGATCCGGCGGACCCGACCGGCGCATAGCTTGGAGTGCCCCGATCGCGGCGTCGCGTTGTCCTGCGGTACGGCTGCTGGTACGGCTCGTCGGGCTGGACCGAAACCCGCATGGCGCCTGGCCTCATGGCCCGGGGGAACGACCCTCGTAATGAAGGGGTCCGGGGTTCGAGTCCCGGAGTCGGCTTTGCTATCGGAGGTCTATCGATAAGCACGGGTAAGCACGGCGTTCGTGCTGCTTCTCGCGCAAAGCGCTAGCCAGTCGCCAGGCTCGAAGGAGTGTTGCTTGTCGGAGCGGGACTGAGGGCCACGCCTGGCGAGACGCCTGCTTCGGTGGGAACGGGAGCGACGGGAGTCAAGCCCCTCGTTCGACACCGGATCGGGATCGGGTCGGGGCATGCGTGCTTACAGGTCTCAGGGCACGTGTACTGGAGCTCTGGATGGCTTGAACGCGAACCGCTCGCTCACCCGCACGACACACGGCGTGAGTCCTTCTTCTCCGCACATGCCACCGGTTCTCGGATCAGCAGGAGCCGTCGCTTCGTATGCGCGTTCACCGATCACCGAGAAGCCGGTCAGATAGGTATAGGCGCGAGCACTGGCGTAGGTGTTGTGCGCCGGGTCGAAGCGATACACGACGAAGCCGGAGCCCATGCTGTCCTCGTAGAAGTACAGCTTCCCGTTAGACCACGACGGACCAAGCCAGCTCTCGTCACCCTCTCCCACGCTCAGCAGGGCGATGAGTCGCTGCGGCCCGCCGGTGAGCGCCTCCGTGCGCACCTCGGTGGTGGTGCCATCGGCTCCGATGCCGTCATTGAGGTTGAAGGTGTCGATCAGCGCGAGCTGCCCGCGGTTCAGCGCCAGGGCGTCCACGCTGGGGTCCTGCGGCGGGGCGCAGACCAGCGGCGGGTGTCCCGACGGCGACGGGTAGTAGCACTTGCGATGCGGCGCGCCACCGAGCACCCTGCGCCCGCTGCCGTTGAAGCGGCTGATCATCACCTTTGCCTTGCCGCTCACCCATGCCACGCGGTCGCCCCAGATCGTCGGATGCGAGGCTCTCTGGCTGCCGGGGACCGTATGCGGAGCGCTGCCATCCACGCCCGAGACCACGACGTGACATCCGCCGGTGCAGCTAACGTAGACGAGCATCGGCGAACCGGACGGGCCGGGACCAACGTCGACTTCGATCACCTTCCTGGCCGTAGGGGTCGGCGGCGTCGAGATCTGTCCGTCGCGACGGACCACGACGTGCCAGGATCGGTCCGTCGCCTCGTAGTCGCTCCATACCGCGACATCACCGTACGCCGCGACAGCCGTGTCCCCGTGCAACGGAGCGATCGTGGTCGGAGCGGCGATCGCTGCGGCGGCGATCCACGCGAGCCCCACGCTCGCCACTAGGATTGCGATGAGCAGCTTCATGATCTCTAATCCTACGGGCGCCAGCAACTTGACCCGAGCTCGAGCGGGAGGACGCTCGCAGTCATATCAGCGGAACTGGCGGCGTCAGAGTTCAGACGAACACGGCGCCGCCACATTTATGGGCGCCGGCGAAAAGCTTGGCATCGAGTGCTGCGACAGACATGAGGGCGCCATGGGTGGCTGCTCGTCTTGCGTGAAAGCAGTCGCACCCCCCGGTGCCGAGCAGACGACCGCTCCGGACGAAACGCACGCGTATCCTCGGTCGGCGCGCTCGCGCCGACCGAGCTTCGGAGCCCGACCACTCAGTGTCCGTGCTGCGGTACGGCTGCTGGTACAGATCTCCGCACTGGGCCGCCTCCCGCGCGGCGTCTGGCCTCGCGGGGCCTCGGACCTTCCCTCGTAATGAAGGGGTCCGGGGTTCGAGTCCCCGCGTCGGCTCTGGATACTCCGTCGATGGGCTGCCGGGCTCAGGCGTGTCGGGCCAGTCCACCGCCGGCTGGCACGGGGGCGAGCACGATCTGCAGCCGTGGACGGACTACTTCCCAGGCATCCTGATTGCCGCGTACAAGGAGTTCGAGAGCCGCACCAGAGCGGGCGCCGGACGCGGTTCCAAGAAGGCTCTGATCACGACCTTCATCGACTCGCTGATGGTTCCAGAGCTCACGATCGCCGATGTTCGTCAAGCGGCGCCGGGAGTCAGCGATGGCGCGCCGCGTGCGCCGCGTCCTGCAGGCGGTCATCGCCCCAGAACACCTCACCGGCCACGATGATCGACGGCACTCCGGTCACGCCCCGCTCGAGTGCCTGGGCGGTCAGGTCGCGAAGCTCGCTCTTGGTCGGCTGATCCGCGGCTGCCTCGAGGACGCTCGCGGGATCGAGGCCAGCGCGCGCCAGGGCGTCCTCGAGGGCGTCCCGGTCGTTCAGCGATCGACCTTCGCGGAAATGCGCGCGCAGCGCTTGCAAGGCGAGCTCACGGCCTCGGCCCAGGCGGTGCGCGACGACCGCTGCTCGCATCGCCAGCAGGCCGTCGCCCGGCCATGGCTCCGGCCATGCCATTGGCGGCAGACCGCGCTCGGCTGCCCTACGCTCGATCTCCGCGATGCCGGCCTCGCGATGCTCGGTCAGTGCCCACGAGGAACGACCGGTGGCCTGAAACAACCCACCGAGCAGAACCGGATGCCACTCGACGTCGATCGGCATCAGCCCATCGACGCGCTCCGCTGCCAGGTACGCATAAGGCGATCCAACGTCGTAGTAGAACGATGCCGTCATCAGCGCGCGGAAGCCCTGTCGATGGTCAGGTGGTCCAGCAGCAGCCGCACCACATGCCGCTTGCGCTCGCGCAGGAACCGCCCGTCGGTGGCACTCACCCCTAGCGTGGGAAGCAGCGTGGTGTCGTGCTCGAACGGGAGCAGGCAGAGCGCGACAAAGGACAGAAGCAACTGGCCGGCCTCGCCGCGACCATCTCCCTTGGGCAGCTTTCCGGCGAGCGCGGAGAGGCCGCGCTCGAGCGCGCTCGACTCGTGCGGGATCGCGCGAAGCCGCTGACCGTCGGTGAGTGCCTCCCACTGCATCAACCGCACGAACGTGGGGCGCGAGGCCAGGAAGTCGATGTAGCTGCCAACGGCCGCCTCGAGCGCGGCTTGGAGCGCGTCGCGCGAGGAGACCTCGTCAGCGTCGACCGTCCGCGCGAGCTCGAGTGCCGGGCCGAGCACCTCATGGCGCTCGGCGAAGACACGTTTGATGACCTCGGCGTACAGATTGTCCTTGGACTCGAAGAAGAACGCGGGCGCGCCTCGCGAGAGACCGGCGCGGCGTCCGATCTCGCTCAAGGTGCTCTCCGGGAAGCCACGTTCCGCGAACACGGCCTCAGCAGCCTCGAGGATCGCGCGTCGCGAACGCTCCGCATCACGCACTCGCCTGGTCGCCTCGACCGCGCTCATTGAGCGACCGTAGCACTTTACTTGTCGGCCAACAAGTTAGGCGCTGCCGTACCTTTGAGTTATGGGACCCAGGTGGCGGATCGTGGCGTTCGGCACAGCAGCGGCCCTGGTGGTGGCGGGTGGCATCTGCGCGGCCCTCGTCTCCGGGGTGACCGGCGAAGTTCTCACGATCGCTCTGATGTCGGCGGGACTCGCAGGGGGCGTGCTCCTGCTCTTCCTGGAAGTCGGCCTCGAAGAGGAACGGGACCTGGCGGACGAAGAGCGCCAGCGGCGCAACCGCGACAGCCGAGCGCTCAGCCTGCGCAGGAGACCCCGGTTGCGCCAGCGCCCGCGGCGCCCGGGCTGAGGCTGGTCGATGTCGTGTGAGGTTGGGTCCTGTGGGGTCTGCCCTTTCGATCCGATCCACGCTCTCCGGCAGTTCGCCCAGTTCTGAGAATCGGTACGCTCGCAGGCAACCGGCGCGGGGTCTGTCGGCATGCCAATCAGGAGGAGCAGACGATGAGAACCGGAATCGCGCTTGCCGGTGCCATGCTCGCGCTGGCGCTTCCCGCCGCGAGCTCAGCTCAGCCGACGGCCAGGGTCGCGTGCAGCCGCGACGTTCCCGCGACCATCGGCGGAGCGCACAAGTGCCTTGGCCCCGGCGAGTACTGCGCCACCCGCTACGAGCGCCAGTACGAACGCTACGGGTTCATCTGCAGCACCCGCTACAGGCCGCCGCGGCTCAGGCGAAAGTAGCTCCGCGGCCGGGTGGCCGGCTGAGATATAGGCGAGAATGTGCAGCGTCATGGACGACCTGATTCCGCTCGGAGCCGAGGATCGCGCGATCCTGGCACTCGAGAGCCCAACCATCGCGGGGCACACCTGCAAGGTCGTGCGCCTCGGCGACGGTGGGCTCGACGTGGAGCGGTTGCGGGCGCGCGTGGCCGAGCGCATCGCTCTCGCCCCTGCCCTCATGCGCAGGCTCGGCGGCGGCGCCTCAAAGCCCGGGTGGGTGCCCCACGAGGGCTTCGACGTGGCCGATCACATCGTGCCCGCGCCCGTGGCGGGACCGGTCGACAGGACCGGGCTGCTCGAGCTCGTGGCGCGGCTGTTCGAGCAGCGCCTCGATCGCGCGCTGCCGCTTTGGCGGATGGACGTCGTGGCCCTCGCGGACGGGGGCAGCGCTCTTGTGTGGCGCATCCACCACGCGCTCGCCGACGGCACCGCCTCCGCGCGCTATGCCCGCACGCTGCTGTGGGATCAGGGGCCGGAGGCTTCGATGACCCCGGCCCAGCTCGTCACGGCGCATGCTGCCGATGAAGTGCGCAGGCGTGCGCATCTCGCCGGCTTCCTGCGCCGGGAGTACGCCCGAGGCGCGCGCCATTCTCCGTTCGACGGAACGATCGGCGGCCGACGCGAGGTGGCCTTTGCGGCGGTGCCGTTGCCCGCGCTGCACGACGCCGTCAAGAGCCTCTGCGGGGCGACGCTCAACGACGGGGTCCTCGCGATCGTCACCGGGGCTCTGGGGCGCTGGGTGCGCCTGCGCCACGGCGATCCCGGGACGATCCGGGTCAAGGTGCCGGTCAGCCTGCACCAGGAGGGGGATGACGCGGCCAACCACGACTCCTTCTTCTTCCTTGCGGTGCCGCTGAGCGAGGCCGATCCCGTCGTGCGCCTGCGCATGATCCACGCGGCCACCACGGCGCGCAAGCAGGCACATGATGCGCGCTATCGCGAGCAGCTCCTGCGCGAGCTCTCCGGTGTGCCCCCGCTGAAGCACTTCGTCACCCGCCTCGAGCGCAGCCCTCGCACCTTCGCGCTCAACGTGTCCAATGTCCCGGGGCCGCGCTCGCCGGTCAGCGTGCTGGAGGCGCCGGTCGTCCACCTGCACTCGATCGCCGAGATCGCCGAGCACCATGCGCTGCGCGTCTCGGCCACCTCGCTTGCCGATGTGCTCTGCTTCGGCCTGTGCGCCGACGCCGACCTCCTCGACAGGCTGCACCTGATGGCGGAGGGCATCGAAGCCGAAGCGCAGGCGCTGGCGAGCGCGGTGCGCCGAGCCTAGGCTTGCGCGACCTGCTCGCCCGGCTGGGGAGCCTGAGGACCGTTGGCGAAATCCGCTCGCCGCTCACTCCCGGCAACGCCAACCTGCTCTCCCGCGCCGGGCGCTTGGCCCGTCGCGACGTGAACGCGCCGTCAGCCTGATCCGGCGCGCGCGCCCGCCGCGAGCTCAGAGGCGAAGGGGTGGCCGAACAGGCCCGGCAGACCGCCCGTGTGGACGAACACCGTGCGCTGCCCCCGCCCGATCTCGCCGGTCTCGACCGCCGCCACCAGGCCCGCCATCGCCTTCCCCGTGTACACGGGATCGAGGATCAACCCCTCGTGTCGTCCCGCCTCCCGCATCGCCTGCCGAGCGCTGTCGGTCAGCTGCTCGTACCCGCCGCCGATCTGCTCGTCGCAGAGACGCAGCTCAGTACGTCCCACCGGCCTCGACGAGCCGCTTGCCTCGGCGAGCTCTGAGACCATCGCCGCAACCCTGACCGCGGCGTCGGGCACCGCCCCGGCGTTCACGCCGAGCACGCGCTCTGCGCCCAGCCCCGCGACAAGCCCGGCCATCGTTCCCCCCGAGCCGACCGCCACGACCACGTGGCGGGCATCCGGCGCCTGCTCGGCAAGCTCGCCCGCGCAGGCCAGGTACCCCCTCGCGCCCGTGGCGTTCGAGCCGCCATAGGGCAGCAGCGCCGGCCGCTCGCCGCGCGCGCGAAGCTCCTCGACGACAGCCGCCGCGACCTCGTCGAGCCGTGCCCACTCGGCCCAGCGGATCTCCGCGCCGAACAGCCCGTCAAGCGCGAGGTTGCCGGTCCGCGCGCCTGCGCCCTCGCCCGCGCCCGCGCCCGTGCCCGCGCCCTCGCCTGCGCCCTCGGGCACGAGCACCAGCACGATTCCCAGGCCCAGCCGCCGCGCGGCGGCCGCGGTCAGGCGCGCGTAGTTGCTCTGGGCGGCGCCGCTGGTCACGAGCGTCGTGGCGCCCTGCTCGATCGCAGCCGCGCACAGGAGCTCGAGCTTGCGGACCTTGTTCCCGCCGCCTCCGAACCCGAGCCAGTCGTCGCGCTTGACCCACAGGTCGCCCGCGCCCAGGCCGATCCGCTCGGCCAGCCGGGGCGCCGGCTCGAGCGGCGTGCGCCACACACCCAGATCAACACGGCCTGTCACCGAGGCGCCCAGCGCTAGACCCCGGCGCCCTCGGAGGCGACCGTCCCGAGCGCCGCCTCGCCCTCGCTCCCGTGCACCTCGACCATGTGTGTGTGATGGGCCTTCGGCACCAGCACGCCGGCGAGCAGGCACACCACGAGGAATCCCGTGGCCATCAGGAACGTCTCGGTGAAGCCGGTCACCGTGGGCTCGCCGTGCGCGGCGTGGGCCGCGATGAAGGTCGCCGAGAGCTGACCGCCGATCGCGCCCCCCAGCGTGCGCATGACCGTGTTCATGCCGCTGGCGACGCCCGTCTGGTGGCTCGAGACAGCTTGGATGATCAGGTTGCCGAGCGCCGCGAAGGCCAGGCCGATGCCGACGCCGAGCAGCCCCGCGGCCACCAGGAACTCGATCGGATGGCTGTGATCGATCGCCAGCAGCGCAAACGAGATGGCGGTGAACGCGGTTCCGGACAGCAGCGCCGCCCGTGAGCCGAAGCGAGAGGAGATACGCCCGGCGTAGATGCCCAGGATCGTCATGCCGATCGTCGATGGCAGCAGGTACAGGCCGGAGACGACCACGGACGCTCCGAACCCGAACCCGGTGCTCTTGGGCAGCTGGGCGAACTGGGGGAAGACGATGAACGACGCGTACATCCCGGCTCCCAGCAGGAAGGCGGCGAGGTTCGTGGTCCACACCCCGCGGATGCGCATCATCGTCATGTCGATCAGCGGTTTGGGGCTGCGCGTCTCAACCGCGATCCATACCGCCGAGACGGCCAGCCCGGCGGCGATCAGGCCGAGCGTCTTCGTCGAGCCCCAGCCCCAGGTGGTGGTCTTGCTGATCGCCAGCAGCACGGTCGAGATGCCGATCGTCATCAGCGCGGCGGCCAGCCAGTTGATGCGTCCGGGCACGCGCACGGGAGACTCCGGTATGAACCGCCAGGTCGCCACGGCGGCGATCACCGTCGCGACCAGCGGGATCCAGAAGAGCCAGTGATAGCTGAGGTGCTCCACGATCACGCCCGAGAGCACGATCCCGATGCCGGCGCCCACGCCGAGGATCGACGAGAGCAGTCCGATGGAGCCCGCCACCTTCTCCCGGGGGAACTCGTCGCGCACGATGCCGAATGCCAGCGGGAAGATCCCGCCGCTGGCGCCCTGGATGAAGCGGGCCACGATGATCACGCCGAGCGAGCTCGACACGGCGGCCAGCAGGGTTCCGAAGGCGAGGATCACGAGCGTCACCAGCAGCAGGCGCTCCTTGCCGTACATGTCCCCCAGGCGCCCCAGGATCGCCGTTCCCACGGACGCCGAGAGCAGGTAGGCGGTCAGCAGCCATGTGATCCCGGTCTCGTTCGTGTGGAGCGCGTGCTGCATCGTGGGCAGCGCCGGCACCACCGAGGAGCTCAGCATCGCGTAGGCGACCCCGCCGAGCGAGAGCACGGCCAGGATCAGGGTCGGATGGGTTCTCTCGGCGGTGTTCGAGCTCATGCGTGACGGAGCTGCCGTGGCGGCGGAATCGCGATTCCGCCCGCGGAAGGGGACTGCCGCCGCGGAAGGGGACTACCCCCCGGAAGGGCACTGCCGCCGCAGAAGGGCACTACAGTAGCGGAATGAGCATTCCGTCCCAAGCCCCCGAGACGTGCTGGTCGGCGCTCGGCGCCGATGAGAAGCGGGCGAGGCTGCTGCAAGCGGCCGGCGAGGTGTTCGCCCGGGATGGCCTCGACGCGCCGATGCCAGCCATAGCCGCCGCCGCAGGCGCGGGGGTGGGCAGCGTCTACCGGCAGTTTCCCTCCAAGAACGACCTGCTGGCCGCGCTCGTGGTCGAGCGCCTGCACGAAGCCGAGGACGGGGCCGAGGCTGCGCTGGCCGGGTGCCAGGGCCCGTTCGCCGCGCTGATGGGGCTGCTGTGGACTCTCGCCGAGCGCCAGGCCGCCGACGACGTCCTGGGCGAGGCGATGGCCACCGTCTCCGAGCACCCCGCCGTGCAACGCGCGCTCGCCAGCACCATCTGGTCGCTCGAACGGCTGCTCGCGGCCGCGCGCGCCGAGGGACGGCTGCGCGCCGACGCCACCAGCCTCGACCTGCGGCTGCTGTTCGCCGCCACGCGCGCCGCCGAGGCGCTCGAGCCGGGGGCCTGGCGACGGATGCTCGAGCTCGGAATCGACGCGCTCGAGGCCGGCGCTCCGGGCGCAGCCGCTCCGGGCGCACCGGCTCCTGGTGACTGATATGTCGTGTTGTTTGTCAAGTGGGCGTGGTTGATTGCGTCCGCTGGGCGGGCGGTTTGGGGTGGTCGGGAGAGCGGGGCGCCGGGCTCGGTG
>Ga0207927_1000174_pt1 | contig 26403 bp, 24 predicted proteins | sample NGESurdeep072012_2_FD_184456 | JGI IMG/M metagenome (GOLD analysis project Ga0207927, IMG submission 184456) | Arctic peat soil microbial communities from Barrow, Alaska - NGEE Surface sample 210-2 deep-072012 (SPAdes) | ecosystem: Environmental > Terrestrial > Soil > Wetlands > Peat ... | reverse complement strand
TGCCAGCGGTCTGGTCAGTGAAGTTACCGACGAACGTGCCCTTGCCGTTGCACGTCGAGAGGCTGCACGCGCCGGCCGCCGGGGTCCACCCGAGGGCCTTGACCGCGGCGCCGTAGGTCTTGTCGTAGTAGCGAACGCCCGCGACAAAGCCGTTCATGTAAAGGGTGACCGACGGGAACGGCTGGCCACCGAAGGTAGCGACGACACCCTTTTTCGTCATACCGGCCGCCAGCATTCCGCCGAGGAATCCGGCCTGGTCGGTCTCGTACTGAAGCCCGAGCAGCTCGTGGGACTTCTTCGCCGAGGGGGCGTCGTCGACGATCGCGAACTTCTGGTTAGGGTGCGCGTTCGCCGCAGCGGCGGTGGCTTGGTCCATCAAGAAGCCGACCGTCACTATGATCCCGCAACCCTTGTGGATGAAGCTGTTGATGTTGGGCACGTAGTCCGTCGACGACTGCGAGGACAGGTATGAGATCTTGATGTTCTTGTTCTTGGCGACGGCGTCCTTCATACCCTGATAGGCCGAGGCGTTGAACGACTTGTCGTTGATGCCACCGGTGTCAGTTACGACGCACGCCTTGAAATTGCCCGCGGCCGAAGCCGAGACCGTCGTGGCGGCGACGCCCACGGTCAAGGTGCCCAGAACCAGCGAACCGGCCCCGAGCATCGTGCCGATACGGCGAATGCTCCTCATCTTTTCTCCCTTATGCATAGTCAATCCCTCCAAGGATTCTTCTGCCGTGCGGTGGTACCCCCGACGAAGTCGCATCACCCGGTCAATTTCTTGTCAGAGGTGACACTAGCCCTGAAAGGAATGCTTCGCCGTGCAGGGCGGTGCTCGCACTATCGCGTCCTTCCCAACGACGCAATGACTACGAGTTCTTGGCGACGTCGACCCTGCGCGGCACGGCCAGCGCCACGCAGAGGGCGAGCAAGGTGATGACGGCTGATATCTGGAAGGCCCGTTGATACCCACTCACCAATGCGTCGCTCGAGTGGGGACTCACGAAGGTGGCGGTGCGGTCCGCGGCCACGGTGCCGAGAATGGCGAGCGAGAACGAGCCGCCGACCTGGCGCGACGTGTTCAACATTCCTGAGGCGAGGCCGGCGTCGGCGCGGTCGACGTCGGCGGTGGCGGTGGTCGCGAGCGGCGTGAAGAGCAGACCCATCGCGAAAGCGCAGAGCACCGACGGCGCGAGGATGGCGCCGAAGTACGAACTGTGGGGCTGGATCATCGAGATGAACAAGAAGCCGACGGACGCGAGTGCGGCGCCGGTCAAGAGCAGGACCCGTGCGCCGACGCTGGCGAGGATTCGCGAGCTGATCTGCGCGCCGGCGATGATGGCGAGCGCCATTGGCAGGAAGGCGAAGCCGGCCTTCACGGCGCCATAGCCCAGGATCCGCTGGAAGTAGAAGGTCAAGAAGTACCACATCGCGAAGAACGCTCCTCCCACGAGGAACATCATCAGGTTCGCCATCGACAGCGATCGGGAACGGAAGATCCGAAACGGCACCAAGGGGTGCGAGGCGACGCGCGCCTCCCAGAAGATGAACACTGCCAGTCCGACAGCGCCGACGACGAACCACGTCAAGGTGGTGTTCGACGTCCAGCCCTTCGTCGTCGTGTTCACGACGCCGTAGATCAACGTCGCGAGCGAACCGGTGACGAGGACGGCGCCCACGACGTCGAGCTTGACCGTGGCCTCCTGGTTGCGCATCTCGCGCAAGTAGAGAGCTGCCGTGACCGCCGCCGCGATGCCGAACGGTACGTTGATGAAGAAGACCCAGCGCCACGAAACCCACCCGGTCAAAATCCCGCCCAAGAGACCGCCGACCGCGCCGCCAGCTCCGGCGACCGCGCTCCAGGCACCGATGGCCTTGGGCAGTCGAGCCCCGTGGAACGTCGTGACGATGATGGTGAGTGTGGCGGGAGAGAGAATCGCGCCGCCGAGACCCTGGAGCGCCCGCACCGCGACGATCTGGGTACCGGTCGCGGCAAAGCCCGCGCCGACGCTCGCGAGCGTGAAGATGAAGAGACCCGTGAGGTAGACACGTCGACGACCGAAGATGTCCGCGGCGCGTCCTCCGAGCAACAAGAAGCCGGCAAAGGTCAAGACGTAGGCGTTGACCACCCACTGTGCGCTGGAGAGGCTGAAGTGCAGATCACGCTGCATCGAGGGCAGGGCGACGTTCACGATCGAGACGTCGAGGACGACCATGAACTGCGCCAGGCACGCGATGGTGAGGACGATCCAGTCAGGAGCGTGACGCCGGACGGTCGGCGTTTCGATAGACATGGAGCGAGTGTAATTGTCACGCTTCTTCGTCGACCGCGGCGCCGTCCGTCTAGTTTGCGCCACACTTGAGGGCATGGCCGCCCAGTTCATCTTCACCATGCGCGATCTTCGACGCTTCTATCCTCCCGACCGAGAAGTGTTGAAGGGGATCAATCTCTCGTTCTATCCCGGCGCGAAGATCGGCGTCATCGGTGCCAACGGTTCAGGCAAGACGTCGCTGCTTCGCATCATGGCCGGGCTTGACGACGGCTTCACGGGTGAGGCGCGACTGACGCCCGGATTCAGTGTGGGCTACCTCTCCCAAGAGCCCCAGCTCGATCCCACCAAGGACGTCGTGGGTAACGTCGCCGACGGCGTCGCCGAACAGCGCGATCTCCTGGCGAAGTTCGATACGGTCTGCGCGGCCATGGCCGATCCGGACGCCGACTTTGATGTGCTGCTCGCCGAGCAGGCCGATCTGCAAACCAAGATCGACGCCGTGAACGCCTGGGACCTCGAAAGGACGCTCGAGATCGCCATGGACGCGCTACGCCTGCCGCCGCCCGACGCGGACGTGACAAAGCTGTCGGGCGGCGAGCGCCGCCGCGTCGCGCTGTGCCGGCTCTTGCTCTCCAAGCCCGACCTGCTGCTGCTCGACGAACCCACGAATCATCTGGACGCCGAGTCGGTCGCGTGGTTGGAGCGCACGTTGCAGGACTACGCCGGAACCGTCGTGGCGATCACGCACGATCGTTATTTCCTGGACAACGCGGCGAACTGGATCTTGGAACTCGATCGAGGGCGAGGGATTCCGTGGGAGGGCAACTACTCGTCGTGGCTCGAGCAGAAGCAGGCGCGCCTCGCGTCTGAGGAGAAGTCGGACAAGGTCCGCCAGGCGGCCCTCGAACGCGAGCTGGAGTGGATCCGCATGTCACCGAGAGCTCGCCAGAGTAAGGGGAAAGCCCGCGTCAGTGCGTTCAACGAATTGGTCGCCGAGTCAGAGTCGGCCGAACGTCGCGCCGACAAACTCGAGATCGCCATCCCGCCTGGTCCGAGGCTCGGCGACGTGGTCGTCAACGCCAACCATCTGGTGAAGAGCTTCGACGACCGGCTGTTGATCGAGGACCTCACGTTCCTCCTTCCGCCCGGCGGCATCGTCGGTGTCATCGGCCCGAACGGTGCCGGCAAGACGACGCTCTTCAAGATGATGATGGGCCAAGAAGAATCAGATTCAGGCACGATCGACGTGGGCACCACGGTGACGTTCGCCTACGTCGACCAATCGCGCGACGGTCTCGACGCGGACGCCACGGTCTTTGACGAGATAAGCGAAGGCCAGGAGCATATGGTGGTCGGCAGTCGGGAGATCCACGCGAGGGCTTACGTCGCGAGTTTCGGGTTCAAGGGCAGCGATCAGCAAAAGAAGGTCGGCGAAATCTCGGGTGGCGAACGTAATCGCGTGCAACTCGCCAAGGTGTTGCGCAGCGGCGGCAACGTGCTGCTCTTGGACGAGCCGACCAATGACCTCGACGTTGACACGTTGCGCGCCCTCGAGGACGGACTCCTCTCATTTCCGGGCTGTGCCGTGGTGATCAGTCACGATCGCTGGTTCCTGGATCGCATCTCCACTCACGTCCTCGCGTTTGAGGGCGACGCGCAAGTGCGATGGTTCGAAGGCAATTTCTCCGACTACGAGGCCGAGCGCAAGAAGCGACTTGGCACCGACGCTGATCAGCCTCACCGACTCAAGTACAAGCCGCTCACCAGGTCCTAGGCACTCATCGAAGGGCGAGACCGTTGCGACGTAGAGTCGCACTGCGGCGTTCGATCGCGGCATTCGTTGATGGCGGGTCGCCAGATCGGCTGACAACGAGCAAGCGACGGACGCAGCGGCGTGGCGTATCGTAAGACGACGCTCTGGCGGCGTTGAGTGTTGAGAATGTTGGAAGTGAGGTGGGAACCGTGATCGCTCGTGGGGACTGTCGGGCCCGTGACGCCACGGACGAACTTCGAGAGCTCCGGGCGGAGTTCATCCTCGACGACGACGTTCTCTATCTGGACGGCAACTCCCTTGGACCGGCGTCGAACGCCGTGCGCGCGCGCGTGCTCGAAGCCATCGACCGCGAATGGGCCGAGGGACTCGTGCGAAGTTGGAATGACGCCGGTTGGATGGCGGCGCCGACGCGACTGGGCGATCGTCTTGCACCATTGATCGGCGCGCAACCCGGTGAGGTTGTCTTCGGCGACACGCTCACCTTCATGCTCGCCAAATTGATCGGCGGTGCGCTCGATCAACGCCCGCAACGCCACGTCGTGCTCGCCGACGTGGCGAATTTCCGCTCGGACATCTACATCGTCGAAGCCATGGCCGCGCGTTCGGGACGTCCGATCACCGTCAAGGCGATCGACCGCGCGGCGCTCGGCGATGAGTTGAACGATGACGTCGCGCTCGTCATGTTGACCCACGTTGACTATCGCACTGGAGAGATGCTCGACATGAAGGGCATCACGACGGACGTGCACGCGGTGGGTGCCCTGATGCTCTGGGACTTCGCGCATTCGGCCGGGGCCGTCCCGCTCGACGTGACCGACGCCAACGTCGACTTCGCCGCGGGCTGTGGTTACAAGTACCTCAACGGAGGTCCCGGGTCGCCGGCGTTCATGTACGTGCGCTCGTCGTGGCAGGGGATCCTCGAGAACCCGCTGCCCGGATGGCTCGGACACGCGCGCCCCTTCGACTTCGAACTTGCCTACGAGCCGGCCAAAGGGATGCAGGCCTTCGTCACCTCGTCGCCGTCGATTATCGCCCTGGCCGCGATGGAGGGCGCGCTGGGCGTGTGGGACCGAGCCTCGATGGAGCAGGTGAGGGCCAAGAGTCTCGCGATGACCGACCTCTTCATCGCGTTGATCGAGGAACGTCTGCCCGGCGTGTTCGAGGTCGTGACGCCTCGCGAGCACGCGAAGCGAGGCAGTCAGGTTGCGCTTCGACACGACCACGGTTACGCGGTGATCCAGGCCCTCATCGAACGCGGCGTCATCGGCGACTTCCGTGCCCCCGACGTCTGTCGCTTCGGGTTCACGCCCCTCTACCTGCGCTACGTCGACGTCTATGACGCGGTGGAACACATTGTCCAGGTGATGACCAACGAGACGTTCCTCGACTCGCGATTCGCAGTGCGCAACGCCGTCACTTGATCGTCAAGAGGCCCCGCGCGAAGATTACCGTTCGACGGCCGATGAGTGCTCGGCGATCAGTGGCACCGCGCGCCGCGTCGGCATCCACGTTCGTGGTCGCGAAGCGAGTTCTCCTGCAGAACGCACCGGTGGTTTCTGAGCGTCCACGCCACTGCGCTGAAGCAAAGTCGGTCGTCGACAGAGGCGCGAGCGCTCGCGGACTGACGACTACGACTTGTAGGAGTAGAAGCCCTGACCGGACTTGCGTCCCAGTAGGCCCGCCTGGGTCATGCGCGACAACAACGGCGGCGGGGCCATGTGGGGCTCCTTGAACTCCTCGTACAGGGATTCCGCGACCGCCAACGTGGTGTCGAGTCCGATGAGGTCGGTCAACGCCAAGGGTCCGAGCGGGTGGGCGCAACCCACCACCATGCCGGTGTCAATGTCGTCGGCGCTGGCGAAACCGGACTCGAGCATCCGCACGGCGGAGAGAAGGTACGGGATGAGGAGCGCGTTGACGACAAAACCGGCACGGTCGGGGGAGGTGATCACGCGCTTGTTCAACGGACCGCTGGCGTACTCTCGAACGCGCGCGGTCGTTTCGGGACTCGTCAAGAGCGACGAGATGATCTCGACGAGCCGCAGAACCGGTACCGGGTTGAAGAAGTGCATCCCGATCACCTGCTGGGGTCGCTTGGTCGCCATGGCTAGCTTGATGATCGGAATCGACGACGTGTTGGTGGCGAGGATCGCTGCGGGGTCCTGGACGGCGGCGTCCAACTTCTTGAACACGTCGATTTTGAGGTCTTCATCCTCGGCGACGGCTTCGACGATGAGCTCCCGATCGGCGAGTCGGGAGAAGTCTTCACTGAACATCAAATTGCCGCGCGCCAGATTGGCCTCCTCCTCGGGGACCTTGCCGGCGGCCACCGCGCGCGACAGTGACTTCTCGATTCGCGCCAGGCCTGCGGCGATGGCTTCTCGGTCGGTCTCGATGACGACGACGTCCGCTCCGGATCGAGCGGCGATCTCTGCGATTCCCGAACCCATAAGACCGCAGCCCACCACACCAATTCGTTCCATCAGTACCTCCGGTTGAGAAGTCGACTGCTTGTCGAGCGTTCAAAGTGTAGGTCCGTTTCTATGCGAGCCAAATGCCGAGAGGATTCATTCGCCCTCGGGTGCGCGCAGTTCGTGCACGACACTGCCCGGGTCGATTTTGCCAGTGTCGTCCATGAGCCAGTGCCGAGGCCCATTGAGGATCGCCATCGAAGCACCGCACTCGACGGCGATCCCGTCGGGGTCGAGGACGCAACACAATGCCTCGGGCCGGTCGTTCAACCCGAAGGAAATGTAGACCTCGATGAGTGGCACGCTTTCGAGGAACGCGAGGAGCACCTCGCCGCACCCCCTTTCCGCGAAGTCCTGTGACGAGACGTGCGGGATTCGTCACGAGGTCTCTCCTCTCGATTCGGCGGACCGGGGTCCGCGTGGCAAAACCCGACGGGAATTGACTGGACAGTGCACGTACACCCCTGAGCGTGGCGGCGCGGCTGGCTACGATGGGCCATTGTTGGGTCACGCGACACAACCGGTCGAAAGAGGTCTCGCGTCATGGAAATGATCAACGTCATCGTCGAAATCCCCCGAGGAAGCCAGAACAAGTACGAGTACGACCACGAGGCCCACACGATCAAGTTGGATCGCCACCTCCTCGTTTCCATGGGATACCCCGCTGAGTACGGCTTCATCCCCGATACCCTGGGCGGTGACGGCGACCCGCTCGACGCGCTGGTGCTGACCGAGTACCCGACGTTTCCGGGTTGCCTCATCGAGGCGAAGATTCTGGGCATGTGCATCATGACCGACGAGAACGGTGAGGACGCCAAGATCCTCGCCGTGCCCGCCTACGACCCCAAGTGGAAGAGTGCGACGGACATTGGCGACGTGCCAAAAGACGTGTTGGACCGGATCAGCCACTTCTTCACGGTGTACAAGGACCTCGACGAAGGTAAGTGGATGAAGGTGGAGAACTGGGTGGGACGTGACGACGCCTTGAAGGAACTCGAGGCGTCCCGGTCGCGTTATCCCGGCTGACGGTTCGACGCTCGTGGACGGGCTGAAGTCGACATCCACGCAACAACGTCGTGGAGGCGAACCCCTCGTCCTGGCACGTAGGATCCTGCTGCGAAGCCAGGGGATTTTCTTCTTATTGTTGGCGATCTGTATCGGTATCAATCACGGTTCAGCGGCGCGAACCGATGGGATCTCTTTTTACGGCGTCTACCACCGCACCATCGTGTTGCTGGTGTTGGGATTTGGTGCCGCGGCGACGGGCCTCTGGCGCGCCGCGTCGTGCTTCGCGCACAGCGATGCACCACTGCTGGTTCGAAGGGTGATGCGACTGGTCGCGGTCGGGCTCTTTGGGTTGCTGATCACGCCGTTCATTCGAGGAGCGTTCCTCAATTGGTCGCACATGACGATTGGCGTGAGCATCGCGTTGCTCCAGATGTCGGTCGCGTTGTCGTTGGTAGCGAGAGTTCCCTCGCCACGCTCGAGTGGCGGTTTGGTCGTTCTCTTACTGGGTGGTGTGCTGGCGGCCGCGTCACTGCCCGACTGGAACTTCTCGTATCTGCTACCAGGTGAGGTGATCTACCAACTCGGCTTCGGTTGGTGCCTCGTCGAATGGGCGCACGCTCTCTACGGCCGACGAGAGCACTACGTCTAGTGCGCCGGCTCGCGTTCGTCGGACGTGACCACCGCGTTCGCCAACACGTTCAACGCGGTGAGCCACTCCTCGGTCCCGATGGATAGTGAATGCTCTCCCTCGAGGGCGATCTGTCCGAAGAACAAGGCGTACCAGATCCTCGCGAAGGCAATGCCCGACATTCCTTCGGCCAGGAGGTTCTTCTCGACGAGTGGTTGCACGCACTGCACGATCAAATCGCTGACCTCGGCCTTCGCCGCGAGGATGCCGGCGGACGCGGTCGGATTGTGATGCGCGAAGGAGATCCCTTCGATGCGCAGAATACGCGCTTCGGTGCGAGAGGGCACCTGCGCGTCGGCGATCATGATCTTGAGCGCAGCTCGCAAGTCCTCGGCGGTCTTGACGTTCTTCAAGGGCTCGGTGAATATCACGGCAGTTCCGAGCAGCACTTGGCGAAAGCGATGGACGATCGTCTCCGCGATTAGTCCCTCGCGGTCTTCGAAGTAACTGTAGAGGAGCGCCACGGAGATTCCGGCTTCGGACGCGACGCGTTTTACTCGGAATTGGGTCAAACCATTGCGCTCAATTTCGAGCGCCGCAGCGTCCAAAATCTTGTCACGGGTCACCTCTCGAGACTACCGCCGCAGCGAAATCGGGCCAAGTGGCTACAGATCTTCCGCCCAATTACGGGTGTTCAGGATGTCCGCGACCCGCAGCAGGAAGCGCGCCGCGTAGGCACCATCGACCGCGCGGTGATCGAAGGTCAAGGCGAGCATCCCCACTGAGTGGATCGCGATGGACTCTCCGCCGTCCGACGAGGTCACGACGACGGGCTTTCGAGCGACGCCGTCAGTCGACAGGATCGCCACCTGGGGCTGATTGATGATCGCGCCGGTGAGCAGTGTTCCGAAAGGACCGGGATTCGTAATCGTGAACGTACCGTTCGCCATGTCGTCGAGAGTGAGCTGCTTGGTGCGCGCCTTCGCGGCCAGATCGCGGATCTTCAGCGCCAACGTTCGAAGGCCGTACTCGTCGGCACCGTTGACAACTGGCACGACGAGCCCGTCGCTGTCCAGATCGACGGCGATGCCGAGATTGAGATCGTGGTGGATGATGAGTTCGTCGTCACCTACCGAGGCATTGAGGTGTGGGAATTCCTTCAGCGCTTGGAGAGTCGCGACCGCGATGAACGGCAGGTAGGTGAGCGTGAAGCCCTCGCGTTCCTTGAACGTCGCGCCGGCCGATCGACGCACGACCTCGACGTGCTCGAAGTCGACCTCTTTGACCATCAAGGTGTGCGCGGACGTTGCCTTCGATCGCACCATGTGTTCGGCCGTAAGGCGACGTCGCTTGGTGAACGGGAGCACTTCGTCGCCTCGCGCGACGGACGTCACGACATTGTCACCACGCTCGATGAACGCCTCGACGTCGCGTCTGGTCAAGCGTCCGTTCGCCCCCGTGCCGACGACGGACGACGGATCAATTCGGTGATCGCTGAGCAGTCGCCGCACGACGGGGGACAACGCAGTCGTTGACGTGGCGACGGGCGCGGTCGCCTGTGCGTTCGCCACGTGAGCCAAGACGTCGTCGCGGGTGATGCGTCCCTGAGGTCCCGTACCCGGCACCACGTGGGCGTCGAGGTCGTGCTCGGCGAGGAGACGGCGAACGACGGGTGAGAGGGGTGATGCCGACGTGGCCCGTGACGAGGTGGGCGCAACGCTTTTCTTGGGCGCGGCCGGGCTCGCGGTCGCGACCGTGGCGGACTTGTCCACGACTACCGCGTCCGTGCCGTCGCCGCCGATGACGGCGAGCGTGGTGCCGACGTCGACCGTCACTCCTTCTTCCACGAGAATCGCGGTCAGGATGCCGTCGACCTGCGCGGGAATCTCCATATCGACCTTGTCGGTCGACACCTCGAAGAGGGCCTCACCGCGTACGACGGAGTCGCCGACCTTCTTGAACCATTTGGTGACGGTGCCGTCGGCAACCGTCTCGCCCAGTTGGGGCATTGTGACGTCAGACATAGTCGCTACTTTCAAAGTTGAACGTCGTGTTCCAGGATTCGATCGCGTCGAGTTGAACGGCCATCCAGTCGGCACTCAGCGGGCGATGGCGATAGATCACGTTGGCGCAGCCGTGGTTGCCCTCCTCGAGAAGAACGAACGCAGATTCCCCCGAAGCCTCGTTCGCCAGTCGTTCACCATCGTGCCACGGGAACAGCCGGTCGCGCTTTCCCATGATCACCAAGAGGGGCGACGTGATCCTCGGGGCAAATCCCTCGAGGGTCAGGTCCCGGGCTCTCCGTTCGGCCTCTTCGGGTGACGAGGAGAACGAGCGCACCTCGAACGCGCGCCGCGTCAACGGATTGAGCGAGTTCCACGACGCACCGAAGTTGTACGGGCCGGCGAGGGCGATCGTCGCCTTGATCGGGAGGTCGGCGCTGGCCATGCGCGCCGCGTAGAAACCTCCGAGGCTGACGCCCCAGACGCCGATTCGATCGCCGTCGACCTGCGGCATCGACGAGAGATGACCAATCACCGACTCACCGACCTTCTCCCATTCGGGACGTATGGGCAAGGTCCATTCGGCTTCGCCCTGTCCGGGCCCGTCCAAGGCGAAGGTCGCCATGCCGCGCTCGAGGAACGATCGTTCGACCTCGCGGAACTCCTCCTTGGTCGAGTCGAGTCCGGGGATGAGAAGGACGGTGGGATGGGGACCGTCGTCACTGGGCACGCGCAAGATACCTACCAGCGTTGATCCCTCGAACGCGATCTCCTCTCGACTGCCCGACGGAACGAAGAGGGGGATCGCCCGGTTGATCGCGTCAACCGCGCGTTCGTGGGCCGATTTCGCCTGATCGGGGTCGTGCACGAAGAGGAACTTGCCGAAGTGGAAGTACGTCGCGGCGCGGGCGAAGAATTCGCCGGCCGTACGGTTGCGTCCCTGCGAGAGCGCGGTCTGGCCCAACTGGAGGTGCTCTTCGGCTCCGGCGCACCACGCCGCGCACCATTCGTCCCATCGATTCAGCTTGCTCGTGATGCGCGCGTAGTCGCTGGCGTCGACGCCATTGGCGGTGAATCGGGGCTCCCAATTTGCGACAGCAGTCGCCAGGAGTTCATCAACCATTGTTCCCCCTTGGACAACCGCGTAGATGCTGATGGTAACGGACGATTCGTGCTCGTGAATAGGGTGCAACAATTGAAATCTTTTAACGAAGATCGCTGAAAACATTTAATAGGTAAACGCCCTTTTTTAGGCCCCCTGCGCTTGACGGACCACTTGCGCATCGTTAGGGTTGCCCAATCACTCACCGAGTGATCGTTTCTGGAGTTGCGACCATTTTGGGGGGTCGGCAGAGACGAATTAACGCAGGGGGGAAATAATGAACAGAAAAGGGAAACTTTTTCGTGCGCTAGGCGTGACTTCGGTCGCGGGAGCGTCGATGTTAATGATGGCTACCATGAGTAGTGCCAGTTCAAGTGGGTCGCTCGCCAAGGGCGCGCCCGTCAAAATTGGGATTTCGCTCTCGTTGTCGGGTGACTTTGTGGGCGACGGTCAGGCATTCGCGCAGGGCTACAAACTGTGGGCCGCGGACGTGAACGCCAAGGGCGGTCTTCTGGGCCACAAGGTGGTTCTAGACATCAAGTCCGACGCCTCGGACGCGACCCAGGTCGTGACCAACTACAAGGCGTTGATTTCAGTCGACCACGTGAATTTGACGTTCGGTCCGTTCTCCACGTTGCTGACGTTGCCGTCGGCGCAGACGGTCAACCGTTACGGTTACGCGATGATCGAGGGCGCCGGTGGCGGACCATCGATCTTCCAGGCCGGTTTGAAGAACGTCTTCGACGTAACGTTGCCGGTTTCGTACGACTTGGCGCCATTCTCCAAGTGGTTGACGTCACTGCCTAAGAGTTCGCGTCCAACGACCATCGCCTACGCGACGTCGAACGACCCGTTCACGCAGCCCGTCGTCCAGCAGGCCCAGAAGCTGATCGGTTCATCGCTGAAGACGGTGTACAACAAGGTCTTCCCCGCTGAGCTCACCGACTTCACGGCTATTGCCGATGCCGTTGCCGCTTCCAAGGCGCAAGTGGTCGTCCTCGGTTCGGTTGACGTGCCGACGGTCTCTGCTTTCATGCAGGCCTTCGAACAGGCGCACTACCTCCCCAAGGCCTTCGTCGCGACGGCCGGTCCCGACCAGGGAGCGACGTTCATCAAGGCAGTAGGCGCCGGTAACGCCGACGGCATGATGGTGCCGAACTCGTGGTTCGGTGGTTCCAAGAACGCCGCGAGCGTGAAGATGGTTGCTGAGTACATCAAGAAGTACGGCGGCACCGCAGCGGGCGTGAACGCGGACGTCGCCGAGGCGTACTCGGTCGGTCAGATCATGGCGCAGGCCGTGACCGCGACCAAGGGCTTCAACAACTCCAAGATCATCTCGTACCTGCACTCAGGAGTATCCCTGAACAGTGTGCAGGGCGTGGTGAAGTTCAACGGACTCGGCGAGAACCTCGCTCAGACCGCGTACACCTTCCAGTGGCAGGGTGCGAAGTTTGTTGAAGTGAACCCCGTGTCCGACAAGGGTGCCGTCAAGCTCCTCTACCCGAAGCCGGCGTGGGGTAAGTAGTCCTTGAATAGTGCCGCTTTAATCTATGCCCTCGTTGACGGCGTGCTGATCGGTTCGGTCTACGCCCTCATGGCAACAGGATTGACCCTGATTTTCGGAGTGATGGACATTATCAACGTGGCCCAAGGGATTTTTGTAATCCTTGGTGCCTACTTGAGTTACGCCCTCTCCGTTCACTTCGGGATTGATCTCTTTGTTGGCTTGCTCATCACGATCCCCACGCTGTTCGTCGTGGGGATCGTGGTGGAGCGGCTCTTTCTTGGTCGCCTCAAGGGACCGGAGCGCACCGCGATGTCCATTCTGGTCACCTACGCCGTTTCTCTGGTTATCGAGGGCGCCCTGAACATGATCTTCTCGGGCAACCCCGTGCAATTGCACGCGTGGTACGTGAATCGATCGTTTAACGTCTTTGGCACTTACGTTGCCTACATTGACGTGCTCGGCTTCATCATGGCGGCCATTCTTCTGGGAAGTCTCTACGTCATGTTGTACCGGACGCGCTTCGGAGCGAGCATTCGGGCGTCGTTGGCCGACCAGACCGCCGCGGCGCTTATCGGCATTGATGTTCGGCGCGTCTCGACGATTTGCTTCGGCATCGGGGTCGCCGTCACCGCCGCGGGTGGCATGGTCTACGGTGCCACCAACGCGTTCAACGCCAGTTCCAGTTACGACCTTATTTCGCGACTGCTCGTCATCATCGTGTTGGGCGGCATGGGCAGTCTCGGCGGCGCACTCGTGGCCGGCATCCTGATGGTGACCCTCGAAGACCTGGTCGGCGTCGTCTGGTCACCGGTCTGGTCTCAAATCTCCTTCTTTCTCGTGCTCGTGCTCGTGTTGTCGCTTCGTCCCCAAGGTCTCTTCGGTAAGCCAGCTGCGAGGGTCGCGTAATGTTTCGAACCCGCAGTGCACTTTGGGCGTTGGCCCTCGTCGTCTTCTTGCTCTATCCGGTCGTCGTCACCAACCCCGCTTACCGCAACATCGCCGTTGTCACGTTGATTTTCATGGCGTGTGCCACGTCGTGGAATATGTTCTCGGGCTACTCGGGCTACGTGGCGTTAGGTTCGGCCGCCTTCTACGGGACCGGCGCCTACACGATGGCGCTGCTCGCGAATCATCTGCACATGGCCGGCGGCGCGGCGATGTTCTGGCTCGTTCCCTTGGGAGGGCTCGCCGCGATGGTGGCGGCGGTGCCCGTTGGCCTGATCGCACTTCGCGTACGGCGTCACACGTTCGTCGTGATTACGATCGCGATCTTCTTCGTGTTCCAGCTCACCGCCATCAACCTGAGTTTTACCGGTGGAACCGGCGGGCTGTCACTGCCGTACGTTCCCTGGGGCGCCAGCTACTTCGAGGTGCCGTTCTATTACGTTGGTCTCGGTATCTTGATCTTCGCGGTCATCCTCTCGGCACTCGTTCGTCGATCTCGGTTCGGCCTTCAGTTGCTCGCCATTCGCGATGACGAGGACCGTGCCCTCGGACTGGGCGTACGGGTCTTTCCGGTGAAGCTCACCGGCTTCGTGATGTCGGCCTTCGTGATCGGCATGGGTGGTGCGCTCTACGCGATGCTCCAGGGGCAGATTTACCCGCAGTTCGTGTTCAACCCGATCTTTGACATCACGGTGGCGCTCATGGCGTTCTTCGGCGGCTTTGGGACCTTGCTCGGACCGCTCCTCGGTGGATTGATCCTCGAGTCAGCGCAGCAGTACTTCACCGTTACCTTCTCGGGCGGCTCGCTCGGCTCGCTCTACCTGATCATCTTCGGAGCCCTGTTCCTCATCGTCATCCTGTTCATGCCTCAGGGCATCGTGATCGCGGTTCGCACGTGGTTCGTCGCACGCGCCGCGCGCGCCTTACGCGAGACGCCGTCGGGTGATGGTGCCCTCGTCGGCGGCGGCGTCTAATGTCGACGCTGCTCAGCGCCCAGGGAGTCTCTCGTGCTTTCGGTGGCGTGCAGGCGCTCAGCCTCTGTTCACTCGACGTAGAAAAGGGCAGCATCACTGGACTGATTGGTCCCAACGGCTCGGGCAAGACCACACTGTTCAACGTCATGACGGGCTACGTGAAGCCCGACGTCGGCACGGTGACCTTCGATGGGCGCAACATCACCAACGCGCGCCCCGACAAGGTGTTCGCCCTGGGCGTCGGTCGAACGTTCCAGCTCACCCGGATCTTCGGGCGAATGACGGTTGTTGAGAATATGCTCGTCGCGACCCAGCACGAAGAAGGATGGCTTCGCGGACTCACTCGCTCCAAGTCGTCCAAGTCCGAACTCGACTCCGCGATGGAATGGCTGGACTTTGTTGGTCTGGCGCGCCTTTCATCGATGGAAGCGGGCTCTCTCTCCTACGGTCAGCGCAAGTTGCTCGAGCTCGCGTACGTCCTCGTCGCCGACCCCGACGTGATCCTGCTGGACGAACCGGCCGGTGGCGTGAACCCCACGCTGATCAACGAGATCGGAGAGAAGATCCGTACGCTCAACAAGAGTGGCAAGACCTTCCTCATCGTTGAGCACAACATGGAGTTCGTGATGAACCTCTGCGACGCGGTGACGGTGATGCACCAGGGCAGCGACCTCGTCACCGGCACCCCGGCCGAGGTGCGCAGCAACCCGCTGGTGCTCGACGCCTACCTCGGCGGCGGTGAGGACGACGAGGACGAGACGATCGAGGCCGCGCATGGCTGAGTCCGACGTCTTCGTGCGATTCGAAGGGGTCGTCGCCGGCTACGGCGGCGGCGACGTCATCAAGGGCGTCTCCTTCGACGTCACCAAGGGCGGCATCGCGTGCATCGTCGGACCCAACGGCTCGGGCAAGTCCACGTTGCTCAAGACGGTGAGCGGTCTCGTGCGACCACGCCTGGGTCAGATCTGGTTCAAGGGCGTGTCGCTCGTTGGCAAGAGCCCGAAGGAGATCTTGAAGATGGGCGTCGTCCAGGTGCCCCAGAACCACAGCCTCTTTCGCGAGATGACGGTCGAGGAGAACGTGGAGTTGGGCGCGTTCCTCTTGAAGGACCACAAGCTGATCGCCCAGCGCATGAACACTATTCGCGAGATGTTCCCGATCGTGGCCGAGCGGGCCAAGGACAAGGCGGGCAGTCTGTCGGGCGGCCAGCAGCGACTCGTGGAATTCGCGCGTTGCCTCATGCTCGAGCCGGAGTTGGTGGTCCTCGACGAACCCTCGATGGGGCTCGACCCCAAGACGTTGAAGGCGATGTTCGCCACGATCAAGATGATGAATGCGATGGGGCGAACGGTGCTGCTCGTCGAGCAGAACGCACGCCAGGCCCTCAAGATGAGTCACTTCGGTGTGGTCCTGGAGAACGGGCAGGTTCGCCTTTCGGGCACCGGCGCCGAGGTACTGAACAATCCCGAGATTGGCGCGCTCTACCTTGGCGGCGCCATCGGGGCGAAGCCCGGTCTTTAGGGTCATTTGTAGAACATGTTGCGAGGAGGATCAGATGACGAGTGAGAACGGGATCCGCATTGGTTGGATCGGCTGCGGGCGGATGGGCACCGCCATGGCCACGCGTCTCGTCGTCGCCGGCCATGACGTGAGCGTGACGAATCGCACACGCGCCAAGGCCGAGGTGCTGGGAGAACTCGGTGCCACCGTGGTCGATCGTCCGCGGGACCTCGCCAACTGCGACGTCGTCTTCATCATGGTCTCGGGTAACGCCGACCTGGTTGAGGTGACGAGCGGTGGCGACGGTCTGTTGTCGGATCCGACGAACGCGCCCAAGATCGTCGTCGACTGTTCGACGGTGTCGAGTGAGACGTCCGCGAACGTCCGCGCGGCCTGCGCCGCGCGCGGATCGAGTTTCCTCGCCGCGCCGGTCAGTGGCAACCCCAAGGTGGTCTCGTCGGGGCAGTTGACGCTCGCCGTGTCAGGTACGCGCGACGCCTTCGACACGGTGCGCCCCTACTTCGAACAGTTGGGTCAGGGCGTCACGTACGTCGGTGACGGGGAGGTCGCTCGTCTCGTGAAGATCTGTCACAACATGATGCTCGGGATCGTCACCCAGGCACTGGCCGAGATCACGGTGCTGGCCGAACGCGGTGGCATCAAGCGAAGCGACTTCCTCGAGTTCTTGAACAATTCAGTGATGGGTTCGACCTTCACGCGTTACAAGACGCCCGCCTTCGTCAACCTGGATTTCAAGCCGACCTTCACCCCCACGCTGCTGCGCAAGGACTTTGACCTGGGGATGGCGGCGGCGTACGAACTAGACGTCCCGATGCCCGTCTCGGCCCTGTGCACCGAGATCGTCAAGAGCGCGATCGGCGCGGGCTACGTGGACCAGGACTTCGCGGTGCTGCTGCTCGAGGCCGCTCGAGGCGCGGGACTGACGATGGAGCCGGAGAATATTGCCGTCGACGACGGACTGAGTGGAGTGAGAGCATGAGAGACGGGTTCGGACCAACCATGAACACGCCCGGCCACATGGGCGTTGACTTCGAGACGCGCGTCGACTTCGATCGGCTGCGCAGTTACCGTCTCGCGCGCGCGAGGGAGGCGCTCGAGGCGAGCGAGTTCGGCGCGTTGCTGCTTTTTGACTTCTACAACATCCGCTACGTGTCGGGAACGTGGATCGGCGGCGCGTTGGGTGACAAGATGACGCGCTACTGCCTCTTGACGCGCGGCGGCGAGCCCATGGTCTGGGACTTCGGATCGGCCGCGCGTCACCACCAGCTCTTCGCGCCGTGGCTGGAACCCGAGAACTGTCGAGCCGGGATGCTCGGCCTGCGCGGCGCCATCGCACCGCGGGCCGGCCTGTTTGAATCGGCGGTGAAGGAGATCGTCGGACTGCTCGGCGACGCCGGAGTGCTCGGTCAACCAATTGGCATCGACATCATCGAGTTGCCGTTCCTCTTCGAGATGCAGGCGGCCGGCGTCGAGATCCGCGACGCCCAGCAGACGATGCTCGACGCCCGCCAGATAAAGAATCAGGACGAGCTGATGCTGCTGTCACAGGCGGCGGCGATGGTGGACGGCGTCTACCAGGACATCTTCGAGGCGTTGAAGCCCGGCGTTCGCGAGAACGAGATCGTCGCGCTCGCGAACAAGCGGCTGTACGAGATGGGTTCGGATCAGGTTGAAGCGATCAACGCGGTGTCGGGGGAGCGTTGCAACCCCCATCCCCATAACTTCACCGATCGCATCATCCGTCCCGGTGACCAGGCGTTCTTCGACATCATCCACTCGTTCAACGGCTACCGGACCTGCTACTACCGAACGCTCGCCGTCGGCAGTTCGACGTCGCCCCAACGCGACGCGTACGTGCAGGCCCGCGAATGGATGGACAAGGCGATCGACCTCGTGCGGCCCGGCGTGGGTACCGACGAGATCGCCCGCGCGTGGCCCGCGGCGACGGAGTTCGGCTTCGCCAACGAGATGGCGGCCTTCGGACTGCAGTTCGGTCACGGACTGGGCCTCGGGTTGCACGAACGGCCGGTGATCAGTCGCCTCAACAGCCTGAAGGACCCGATCGAACTGCAGGCCGGCATGGTCTTCGCGCTCGAGACCTATTGTCCCGCCACCGACGGCGTCTCGGCGGCACGCATTGAAGAGGAGATCGTCGTCACGAACGACGGACCGCAGATCCTCACGCGCTTTCCCGCACAAGAACTCATGATCGCCAACAGTTACTAGGAGCACAGATGACTACAACCACCGTTTCCGCCGGTCCGACTGATTTCGAGACGAAGCTGGACATGTACAAGATGCAGGTTGCGTTGCGCCAGTTCGAGACGCGCGCCTACGACCTGTTCCTCGAGAACCTGGTGAAGGGGACGAGTCATCTCTCGCTCGGCCAGGAGGCCATCGCGGCCGGCTTCGCGACCGCCATGCAGAAGACCGACTGGACGTTCGCGACGTACCGCGGCCACGCGCACACGCTCGCTCGCGGCGTGCCGATGACGCCGGTGCTCGCCGAGCTGCTCGGTCGCAGCAACGGTCTCATGGCCGGTAAGGGCGGATCGATGCACCTCACCAGCGTCGAACACGGCGTCATGGGTTCCTACGCGATCATCGGCGCGCACCTGCCGATCGCCTGCGGCGCCGCCTGGAGCGCGCAGTACCGCGGCACGGACCAGGTCGCGGTCTGCTTCTTCGGCGACGGCTCGGTGAACATCGGTGCGTTCCACGAGGCGCTCAATTTCGCGGCCATCTGGAAGTTGCCGGTCGTCTTTGTCTGCGAGAACAATCTCTGGATGGAGTACACGCGAACCAGTGAGGTGACCGCGGTCGCCAATCCGGCAGCGGATCGCGCCGCCGCCTACGGGCTCGAGAGCATCATCGTCGACGGCAATGACGCCGACGCCGTCTACGACGTGGCGTCGACCGCGATCGCGCGCGCCCGCGCCGGTGAGGGACCGAGCATGATCGAGGCGAAGACGTATCGCCACGGCGGTCACTCGCGCGCCGATCCCGGAAAGTACCGACCCGACGCGGAAGTCGCGGAATGGCTCGCGAAGGATCCGGTTCCGCGTTACCGCGCGCGCCTGCTCGAGAACGGCGCGACCGAGGAGCAACTCGAAGCCATCGAAGCCGAGGTCGCCGCCGAGGTAGACCTCGCGACCGAAGAGGCCAAGGCCGGAGGCGTCCCCGGTGAGGACCTGTTGATGAAGGACGTATGGGCTAATGGAGGATCCGCATGGCGCAATTGACATTTCGTGAGGCAATCGCGCGGGGCATCGCCCAGGAGATGCGCCGTGACGAGTCCGTGGTCTTTCTCGGTGAGGACGTCGGCGCCGCGGGCGGCGTGTTCAAGGGAACCGTAGGTCTGCTCGACGAGTTCGGGCCGGTGCGCGTGCGCGACACGCCGATCAGTGAGCAGGCGATCCTCGGCGCGGCGATGGGCGCGGCGATGACGGGACTACGGCCGATCGCCGAGATCATGTTCGCGGACTTCTTCGCCGTCTGTTGGGACATCGTCGTCAACGAGATCGCCAAGAGCCGCTACATGACCAACGGTCAGGTGATCTTCCCCCTCGTGATCCGCTCGGGCAACGGCGGCGGACTGCGCTTTGGCGCTCAGCACTCCCAGAGTGTCGAGAACTGGGCGATGATGATCCCCGGGCTGAAGGTCGTCGTACCGTCGAACGCCACCGACGTCATTGGCCTCATGGCGGCGTCGATCCGCGACGACGACCCCGTCATCTTCCTGGAGGCCAAGGCGCTGTACTCGACGAAGATGGACGTTCCCGATGGTGAGATCGTCGACACGCTCGGATCGGCGAAGGTGCTGCGCAAGGGCAATGACGCGACGCTCGTGGCGCTCGGTTACATGGTGCCCCGGGCACTGGCGGCCGCGCAGGAACTGGCGGCGTCGGGGATCGACTGCACCGTCATCGACGTGCGCTCACTCGTACCGCTCGACACCCAGACCATCCTTCGTGAGGTCTCCGCGACGGGTCGGATGTTCACCGTCGAAGAGAATCCGCGGCTCTGCGGCTGGGGCGCAGAACTCGCCTCCATCGTCAGTGAGGAGATCTTCTACGACCTGGACGGACCGGTCGTGCGGATCACCACGCCGCACATACCGCTGCCCGCCGCGGACGCGCTCGAGGACTTGGCGATTCCATCGGTAGAGCGCGTGGTGACGACCGTCACCAAGTCAATGAACTCGTAGTCACCACTCATCGGGCGTCCTGTTCGTCGCCGCGACATCGCGGGGTCTACCTTCCTAGGACTGAACAGCGATCACGAGCGAGCCGGTGTCGCCTCGGGCAACGACGACACCGTCACAGCTCGGACCTAAGGTGGCGCTATGGCGAAATCTTCCGGATTCTCAAGTGGGGGCGAGGTCCAACGGGTTATTGACGCCGCGCGCTCTCCGCAGTGGAGTATTGGTCAGGGGCGCCCGGGACAGGTCATGGCGACCAAGGATTCGGGACAGATCGGACTGCCGTGGGTGGTCACCGCGGACCGGGCGGGCAAGGGCATGCGCGTCTCGCTCTACCGGCCCGGCGACGACGTCAACCTCGAAGGTGACGTGATCGGCGACATCGCCGGCAACCCCCGTGAGATGGGCCGACAGCTTCGCGCCATCCTCGAAGAGACCGCGCTCGACGGAGTCGCCTAGTCGCGCCGTTCGCTACTCGTGTTCGCCTGGAGCAGTTCTGAGAGCTTCTCGAGGATTGGGACCGCTCGATCCAGTGCGCCTCGCTCCGTCGCGCTCAGCGAGGCCAGTGCCTGATCGATCGCTCGGGTACTGATCGAACGAATCTGGTGCAGTAACGCCGCGCCCTCGTCACTCAGCTCAATGAGGCTGGCCCGACCGTCGAGGACGTCGGGCACGCGGACGATGAACCGCTGGGTTTCGAGGTTGTCGACGACCTTGCTCATCGTCGCGGGGGCGATGCCCTCTAACTGTGCGAGGACGCCGAGTCGCAGCGGTCCCTCGTGTCCGATCCGGGCGAGTGCGGACGTCGCCGAGGGCGTCAGCTGGTGGTCGGATCGTGTGCGCAGCGATCGGTAGATGCGCGCGACGGCGACGCGAAGGCCCACTGCGGTGTTGACGCCCGGCGCTGACGTGCTCTCGGTCGTCGCCACTCGCGGACTCTTCGGGTGTGTGGCCTGGCCCATCCCGCCAGTATACTTAGTTAGCATCAACTAAGTATATAATCGGCGTAAATCATTATTCGGGAAGGGGACTCTGCGTGGCGAACGAGCGCTACAAGTGGATCGCGTTGTCGAACACGACCATGGGCATCTTGATGGCGACCATCAACGGCTCGATCCTGCTCATCGCCCTGCCCAACATCTTTCGTGGTATCAAGCTCGATCCGCTGGCGCCGCAGAACACCCCCTACTTTCTCTGGATCCTGATGGGGTTCCTGCTCGTCACGTCGGTGCTGGTGGTGAGTCTCGGGCGCGTCGGCGACATCTACGGGCGCGTGCGGATGTACACCCTCGGCTTCGCCGTCTTCACCTTCTTCTCGATCCTCCTCGCCGTGACGTGGCTCACGGGACCCGCGGGCGCCATGTGGATCATCATCATGCGCGTGGGACAGGGCGTCGGCGGTGCGTTCCTGTTCGCCAACTCCAACGCGATCATCACCGACGCCTTCCCAGAGAACGAGCGGGGACTGGCGCTCGGCATCAACGGCGTCGCGGCGATCGGCGGGGCGTTCCTCGGCCTCTTGCTCGGCGGATTCCTCGCGCCGATCGAATGGCGCCTCGTGTTCCTCGTCTCGGTGCCGGTCGGACTCTTCGGCACGGTGTGGGCGTACTTGAAACTCCAGGACAACGGCGTTCGCACCAAGGCGAAGATCGACTGGCTGGGCAACGTGTCCTTCGCCGTCGGACTGGTGTCGATTCTGACGGGCATCGTCTACGGACTGCAGCCCTACGGCGGTCACGCCATGGGTTGGACGAGCCCGTTCGTGCTCTCGTGCCTTTTCGGAGGACTGTTCGTGCTCGTCGCCTTCGTCGTCATTGAGCAACACGTCGAGGACCCGATGTTCCAGATGTCGCTCTTCACGAGTCGTGGATTCGCGATGGGCAACGTCGCCGCGCTGATGCTCGCGCTCGCGCGCGGTGGACTGCAGTTCATCCTGATCATCTGGCTCCAGGGGATCTGGCTGCCGCTGCACGGGTACAGCTTCGCCCAGACTCCCCTTTGGGCGGGCATCTACATGGTTCCGCTGACGGTCGGGTTCTTCATCGCCGGACCGGTGTCGGGGCGACTGGCTGACCGCCACGGCGCGCGCCTCTTCGCGACGGCGGGCCTGTTTCTCACGGGCGTGAGTCTCATTGGACTTCAGGCGATCCCCATCAATTTTGCGTATCCGGTCTTCGCCGCCCTTTTGCTACTCGTCGGACTTTCCATGGGGCTCTTCGCCGCGCCCAACACGAGCGCGGTCATGAACTCGCTGCCCGCCAACCAACGCGGTGCCGGCGGCGCGATGCTCAACACCTTCCAGAACTCCGCGAGCGTGCTCTCCATCGGGTTCTTCTTCACGGTGATCACCCTGGGTCTCGCCACGTCGCTGCCGCACTCGCTGCTGTCGGGACTGACCGCACAGGGCGTTCCCCTCGCCCAGGCCACGCAGATCTCGCACATCCCGGCGATCGGCAGCCTCTTCTCGGCCTTCCTCGGGATCAATCCGATGCAGCAACTGCTCGGGGTGCACATCCTGTCCCAGCCGGGCGTCCACTCGGCGGCACTGCTGGCACGGGGGTTCTTCCCCGGACTCATCGCCAAGCCCTTCGCCAGCGGTCTGCACATGGCGTTCCTCGCCGCCGCGGCCCTGTGCTTCCTCGGCGCCGTGTTCTCCTGGCTGCGCGGTGCGGTCCGTCCGAACGAGCGCCACTCGCTCGGCCGCGAGACCGAAGAAGGACTCGCGAGCGTCGGTGAGATCGCAATGGAAGAGGCCGGTGTTGGATCACCGACGCCGTCGAGCGACGCCGACATCTCCTTTTCGCAACCGGCGAGCGAGCGCCGTTAGTTGGACGCGGGGGCGTGGACGAAGGGGAAACCGTTCGTCCACTTCCACGCGCCGTCGTGGCCAATGGTGAAGCCCTCGTAGCCCTCGACGTCCTTCAGCAGCGTGAGCACTTCGTCGCCTCCCACCGCCAGCGCGGTCGCCAGCGCGTCGGCGAGGCCCAGGTCGGGTCCGGTCACGCTCGCCGAGGCGACGCTGGTATCGACCTCTCCGTGACGGGGATTCACGAGATGCTCGCCGCGCTCGTACGCGCCCGAGGTCGCTATCGCGCCACGAAGCTCTACGGCACAGGCGAGAACCGTCGGCTGGTCGGGATCGACGATGCCGACGTGGAACGCCTGGACGCCGCTCACGCCGCCGAAGCTAGCGATGTCGCCCGCGGCGTTCACCATCGCGCCGTCGAGTTGCGCGTCGACGAGATCTTCAAGAGCCCGTTGCGCGGCCCAACCCTTCACGTAACCGGTCGGGTCGACACCGCCGGGAATCGCCCACGGATCGAACCAGCCACCCGAGAGGTCGCGCGCACGTCGACAGAGCGTCAGGACCTCGAGCACCTCGCCGGGCGCCTCACCGAGTGTTATCTCGCCCCGGCGGAGTTGACTGACTGGGCTTTCCGCCTTCCAGGTGCTGAACACCTTGTCCGCTCGGTGCAGCGCGTCGACGGCTCTGGCCAGATGAGGGAGGAACGCGCTCGGTGAGATGCCGGCTGCTCGGTAGACGTCGAACGTGACGACCGTGCCCATGACCAGCTCGCGGTGGTGAATCGTCGTGGGTAGCGCTCGCTCGACCGCGACGGACATCTCAGATCCCCAGTTGGGTAAGCGCCCCCTGGAGCGACTGGGCGAACCCGGCACTGGTGTAACTGGCCCCCGACACGCCCTGGATCTGGGCGCTCTGGGCTTGGAGCGCCTGCTGTTCGAGCATCGGGATCGACTGCTGGTCGATCGACTGGCTGCGGTAGTTGCCCCCGTCGCTCAGCGTCGCGATCGTCACCTTGGTGATCTTCTTGCCCGTCGCGCTCACGCTCACGCTCAACTGCCCGAAGTAGTAGTTGACCAGCGGGCCGGTGGCGGTACGCGCGGTCGAGGGAACCGTCGTCGTCGGTGGCGTGGTCGTTGTGGTACTCGGGCGAACCGTCGTCGTCGTACTTGGACGCTGCGTGGTCGTGGTCGGATTGGCATTCGCCGACGTCGTGGCGTTCGTCGTCGACGTGGGCGCAGGGGCGCTGGTCGTCGAGGATGGTGGAGGGGCGCTGGTCGTCGTGGGCGAGGTCGTCGTAGAACCCACGGTTGTAGGTGTCGAATTGATAGTGCCGAGGTTCAGTTTGGCGGGCGAGGTGTGAAAGCCGAGGACGCCGGCGAGACCAACCACCGTGCCGGCGAGGACGATGGGTGTTCGTCTCATGGGGTCGACTGCGCTGTTCGTGTCATTGCGGGGAACATCTCTCTACCTAGAACGTGAAGGCTTCGTAGTGGATGCGCGCGCGCGGCACGCCGAGTTTCAACGCGCTCGCGACGACGTGATCGGTGAAACCGCTCGGTCCACAGACGTACACGTCGCTCTGGGCGAGGCGGGGCAGGAGTTTGCGCATCGCGCTCGCGTCAAAGCGGACCTCGCCGCGTGAGCCGACCAGCTCGTGGAACGTTCCCTTGCGAAGTTGCACGAGCGCCTCGAGTTCGTCGCGGTGCACGACGTCGGCGGGGCTCGACGCGCGGATCACGACCGACACGTCGACGTCGCCGGGCAGGTCCTCCAAGAGCGCGCGCAGCGGCGTGATGCCGACGCCGGCGCCGATGAGAACGACGCGGTTGGTGGTGCGCGCGTGGCGCGTGAAGGTGCCGTACGGTCCTTCGACGAAGACGCGCGTGCCGGGGCGAAGGTGCGCCACGGCACTGGACTGATCGCCCAGACCCTTCACGGTTACGCGCATGAACGGCGGACGCGGGAGGGCCGACAGCGAGTAGGGGTGGCTGTGCCACCACAGTTCCCTGGTGAGGAAACGCCACTGGAAGAACTGGCCTCCCGACACCGCCAGGCGCGAGAGGTTCTTGCCCGAGACGGTCAGCGAGTAGATGCCGGGTCCCTCTTCGATGACGTCCGCGACGCGAAGTTGCAGTCGGTAGTTGCGAACGATCGGGAACACGATCCGACTGGTCACGACGACGCCCGCGGTGCCCGCCCAGATCACGATCCAGAACGCCCGGGTGAGGGGATGGCCGAGGAAGACGACGCCCGTGACGATCTGGTGGGCGAACGCGAGCGACAGTGCGAGATACGTGTACAGGTGCACGATCCACCACGTCTCGTAGCGCATCTTCTGGCGAGCGATGCGAATCGAGGAGAAGCCGGCCATCAAGATCAGTCCGAAGGCCACCATCGCGGCGAGCATGTCGGGATAGTTGGTGAGGAACACCCAGAGCTGGTGGAGGGGACCGGACTTGGTCATCTGGGCGTAACCGAGCGTGATCGACACGACGTGCAACGAGATCAGCACGATGGGCCAGGGACCGATCCGTCGGTGCCAGCGCACCAGGCGGTCCTGACCGACCGTGCGCTCCAGCCAGGGCAGGCGCGCGATCAGCAGGACCATGATCAACATCAGGTAGGTCCCGGTGAAGCCGAAGAGTCGTCCGAGCGCGATGAGCCATCCGCCGGGCGAGGCGAGGGTGCCACCGGTCTCGCCGACGACCACCAGCGCGACGACGATGCCGAAACCTATCCCGGCGAGCGCCGCCAAGGCGTCGGCGATCCACGGCATGGGGGCATGACCGTGGCGCCGACGGTTGGCGTGGCTGTGGCTCGTCCAGGACGGACGGTCGGTTCGGCCAAGTTGTTTCGTCGGAGCCACGCGGTAACGGTAACGAATCAATATAAGAGGATTGAAAGAGGAGTATTGGAAGTTGCCATGGTTTTGGGCTCGCGGGACCAGATCCCTGAAAGGTGTCAAGCGACGGGCGTCGCGGGCCGGGTGCTCGATTCGCCTCGTCGAAGAACGGCCCTCAGGCGAGTTGGAGCGGTTTGAAGCGTAGGGCGCTCGCGAAGACGCCGAGGTCGAGGAGCGCGAACCCGCCGATCGCCACCGGCACGACGTGGGTGCCAAAGATCGAGACCAGGAAGCTCTCACTGCCCGGACCGATCACGCCGCCCGCCATCATGAACAGGATCATCA
>Ga0207927_1000170_pt1 | contig 26780 bp, 23 predicted proteins | sample NGESurdeep072012_2_FD_184456 | JGI IMG/M metagenome (GOLD analysis project Ga0207927, IMG submission 184456) | Arctic peat soil microbial communities from Barrow, Alaska - NGEE Surface sample 210-2 deep-072012 (SPAdes) | ecosystem: Environmental > Terrestrial > Soil > Wetlands > Peat ... | reverse complement strand
CCTTCTTGGCCTGGCCGAGATCGGCCATGGTCACGTTCTCCAGCTTGATGCCGAGGTCTTCGGTGATGGCCTTGCCACCGGTCAGGATGGCGATGTCCTGCAGCATGGCCTTGCGGCGATCGCCAAAGCCAGGAGCCTTGACGGCAGCTACGTTCAGCGTGCCGCGCAGCTTGTTCACGACCAGGGTCGCGAGCGCTTCGCCTTCCACGTCCTCAGCGATGATCACCAGCGGACGGCTGCTCTTGGCGATCTGCTCAAGCAGCGGGAGCAGGTCCTTCATCGACGAAACTTTTTTCTCGTGGATGAGGATGTAGGCGTTTTCCTGAACGGATTCCATGCGCTCGGGATCGGTGACGAAGTACGGCGACAGGTATCCGCGATCGAACTGCATGCCTTCGACGACTTCCAACTGGGTTTCCATCGTCTTGGCTTCTTCCACGGTGATCACGCCGTCTTTGCCGACTTTCTTCATGGCTTCGGCAATGATCTTGCCGATGGTCTCGTCATTGTTGGCCGAGATGGTGCCGACCTGCGCGATCATGTCGCCGGTGACCTTCTGCGACAGCTTGTCGAGAGCGCTGCCACTGCGGTTGCCGTCGTTGTCCTGCGTCCCGCAAATCGCGGTAATCGCCTTCTCGATGCCACGCTTCAGGGCCATCGGGTTCGCGCCGGCGGCAACCGTCTTCACGCCTTCGCGATAGATGGCCTGGGCCAGAACGGTCGCGGTGGTGGTGCCATCACCGGCGACGTCCGAGGTTTTGGAAGCGACTTCGCGGACCATCTGGGCGCCCATGTTCTCGAGCGGGTCCTTCAGTTCGATTTCCTTGGCTACGGTGACGCCGTCCTTGGTAATGAGCGGCGAGCCGAACTTCTTTTCGATTACGACGTTGCGGCCCTTGGGGCCGAGGGTGACTTTCACGGCGTCGGCGAGGACGTTGACGCCACGCAGGATCGACTGCCGTGACTCCTCACCATGCAGAATCTGCTTTGCCATTTTTTCAATCTCCTTGAAAAATCGTTGTCAGTTGCCATCAGCCAGTTGCCAGTTCGTTCCCGCAACCACGGCTGACCGGCGTTACTTGTCGAACAAACCTACTTGGTGACCTTGGCCGGCTTGGCGGCGCCTTCTAGGATGCCGAGGACTTCTTCCTCGCGCATGATCAGGAAATCTTCGCCGTCGATCTTGATTTCCGTGCCGGCATACTTGCCGAACAGCACGCGATCGCCCGCCTTCACGTCGAGGGGGAAGGTCTCACCCTTGTCGTTGCTCTTGCCACGGCCGACGGAAACAACTTCGCCCTCCTGCGGCTTGTCTTTGGCGCTGTCGGGGATGATGATTCCACCCCGGGAGGTTTCAGCCTCTTCTACACGTCGAATCACGATTCGGTCATGCAGGGGAGTTAGTTTAGTAGCCATTCTTCAGACTCCTTTTCCCGCCAAGGCGGGTCGATTCGGATTGGATTGCAATGCGAGTTTGCCGGCGTTGGCGCGGATATTCTGCGTTGGGCTCGACATATTCATGAACTTAGGGGTTCTTGTCCTGAGGGTTAAAGCACAGATAAGGGACGGTGCCCCGCGGTTGCTAGCACTCAGGTGCAACGAGTGCTAATGTACCCCATACGTAGTAGCAATGTCAAGTCAGATGTGAGTGCAAGGCACTCAAATTTCGGGACCAGCCCAAATGGCACCTCTGGGCGTTGCACTTCGGTGAACTGAGAGTAATATGGCAACCATCAATGCTCCCGTTCGAATGTTACGCTGCAGCAGATACACGGGGCAGCGGAATTCAAGGATCCGTACGTAAGAGTCTCCAATTTGGGAATGTTTTAATTCGCCCCGAAGCGGTCCAAGCGCATCACACGTGCAGAAAGTTTTCGTTTGCAACGTACAGCCTGAGTAACATAATTGGAATTGCGGGTATTCGCGTGCGGCTACTCCCTATGATTCGGCCCGGCCCCTCAAACCGTTCTTTCCCACAAAAGCTTGCGCTGTGTCTGGCGGTCGTGGTGGCGCCGAGTCTGCTGTACGCGCAGTCGCCGAATCAGTCTGATGCGAGTGCGCAGGTTGCGGTGAATGACCCATCTGCGAGCGATGCCGATGTCCGCACAGCCGAATCCTCGACAGTCCAAATGCGCACCGCTGCCGAAATCGACGCTGAGGGAGTGCGCGCAGCTGACCCCGCGGACGTTCCTCCCGCAGCCAACACGGTAACGATGCCCGTGGTCTCGCTCGCGCCACCGCCTGCGGTTCCCGCCGCCGAAGGGCCGCAGCAACCTGCGAAATACGATGTCACCCTGATCGGTCACCGGAATATCGGGACGGGGATGAATTTCTATTCCATCGAGCGGGAGATCGCTCTGGGAAAAGATTTGTCGCGACAGGTCGAAGAAAGCTCAAAGCTGGTCACTGATCCCGCGGTGGTTGAATACATCAACCGCATCGGACAGAACCTGGTGCGCAATTCCGACTCGCGGGTGCCGTTCACCATCAAGGTAGTGGACAGCGGCGAAGTCAACGCGTTCGCGCTGCCGGGCGGTTTCTTTTACGTGGATAGTGGCCTGATCCTGGCGGCCGACAGCGAGGCCGAACTGGCTGCGGTGATGGCCCACGAGATTGCGCACGTGGCGGCGCGCCATGCCACCAAGAATATGACCAAGCAGCAAATCTGGAATATGGCATCGATCCCGCTGATGTTTATTGGCGGTCCGGCAGCGTATGCCATTGCTGAGGTAGCAAGCATCGCGGTGCCGCTGGGTTTCCTCAAGTTCTCGCGCGATGCCGAACGCGAGGCCGACATGCTTGGCCTGCAATACGACTATGCGTCGGGGTACGACCCTCTGGCCTTCGTGCAGTTCTTCGAGAAGTTAAAGATGGAGGAGAAGAAGAAGCACAACAACATCGCCAAGATGTTCGCGACCCATCCCATGAACTCAGAGCGGATCGCGGCGGCACAACGGGAGATTCGGACGTACCTGCCTGATCGGGACAGCTACGTGGTGGATACCAGTGAGTTCGAGGCCATGAAGGCCCGTCTCATCGCCTTGGAGGGCGGACTCAAGATAACCAACGGGCAGAGTGCGAACCGGCCCGTTCTGCGGAAACCGGCACAGACCTCGGATCCCGGCGACTCGCCAGCAGCCTCGCCAAACCCGAAGGACGACGCCGGCGGATCCCCGACTTTGAAGCGGTCTCCGGCGAGCGCCGATTAGTCGTCCGCAGAAATGCACGAACCGAAGTTGACGGTCCGGGAGTGACAGTTTGCAGCCCACACTGCCGGATGCCTAGAATATCCCCATGAGAAGTATCCGCCTGCTCAGTTGCCTGTTGTGTACCTTGTTGGTTCCCGGACTGCTGTCATCGAGCGACAAGAAGGGCGCCGCTGATCAATCCTCCAATCTTCGGTTCACCGTTCTGAAGGACGACAACAATAAGCCTGTCCGTAATGCCAGTGTCATCCTGCACCCTGTGGAAAAAGACGGAAGGCAATCCAAGGGTGGATTCCAACTGAAGACCGACAATGAAGGAAAAACGGAGTCGGAAGGCATACCGTACGGTCCTCTTCGGATACAGGTGTTGGCGCCCGGCTTCCAGACGTTTGGCGACGACTACACCATCAACAAACCTGAAACGATTATTGAGATCCGGCTGAAGCGGCCGACCGACCAGATGTCGATTTACGACAAGCCAAAGGACAAGCAGGAGAGTCCGCCAGCGGCGCCTCCCGCAGAAACCAAGCCGCAGTAAGCCAGCGCACGCCCCGACGTTACCGAGGCAGGATGCGAACCCCATGACTGAAGCGAAGACCATTTGGACAGACAAAGACCGCTTTCTTGGCGAGGCCAACAGCGGGCATGCCGTAGTGCTGGATACCGGAGAAATGAAGACGGCGAGTACGCCGATCGAACTTGTGCTCATCGGACTCTGCGGCTGCACGGCGAGTGACGTGGTGGGGATTCTGCGCAAGAAGCGCGAGCCCTTCACCGGCCTGGAGGTCGTGGCGCAGGCGGAGCGGGCGACCGAACATCCCAAGGTCTTTACCCGGATCAAACTGGTGTACCGGGTGCGCGGCAAGGTTTCGCACAAGGCCATGGAAGATGCCGTACGCCTGTCGAAAGAGAAATACTGCTCGGTATCGGCCATGCTGGAGAAGACGGCCAAGATCGAATTCGAGATCGAATACAGCGAATAGGCCCCTCCTTAGCGCGAACTCTTCATCCTTTTCCCAGTGCGCAGCATCACAATGATCTAGGCTGTGCGTCACTGCACTGCGTTCACGGCGGTAACAGAATGTGAGATGGCTTTTGGTCGCCTATGTCCCATAGCCGCGGTAAATCGAGGAAAATCAGCATGAGCACACTTACTGTTTCCGCACCACCCAAGCTGCACCTGGCCAAACGGATGTCGCGGCTTGGAACCGAGACGGCGTTTGAGGTGCTTGTCCGCGCCCGCGCCCTGGAGCGCCAGGGTAAAAATATTGTCCACCTGGAAATCGGCGAGCCCGATTTCGATACGCCCGGAAACATTGTCGAAGCCGCCGTTGGCGCGCTGCACATGGGCTATACGCACTATGGGCCCTCGGCTGGACTGCCCGATCTGCGTGAAGCCATCGCCGAGGACGTAACCAAATCGCGCGGTGTGAAGTTTACCGCCGACGAAGTTGTGGTCGTGCCGGGCGGAAAGCCCATCATCTTCTTCACCATGCTGGCGCTGGTGGAGGAAGGCGACGAGGTCATCTATCCCAATCCAGGCTTCCCGATTTACGAGTCGATGATCAACTTTCTGGGCGCCAAGGCCGTTCCCATTGCGTTGCGTGAAGATCGCGATTTCCGCCTCGACGTCAATGAACTGAAGAGCCTGATCAACGATCGCACCAAACTCATCATCATCAATTCTCCGCAGAACCCGACGGGCGGCGTTTTGACGAAAGGCGACATTTACGACATTGCCGACGCCATTGGCGATCGCGACATCACGGTGTTAAGTGACGAAATTTACGGCCGCCTGCTGTTTGAAGGCGAGCAGTTCAGCATTTCGGCAGTTGAAGGCATGAAGGATAGAACGATCATCCTCGACGGCTTCTCCAAGACCTACGCCATGACGGGATGGCGCATGGGCTACGGCGTCATGCGCGCCGACCTGGCCACGCACATTGCGCGCCTGATGACCAACTCCAACTCCTGCACTGCCAGCTTCACGCAGGTTGCAGGGATAGAGGCGATCCGCGGCGATCAGAGTGAGACCGAGCACATGCGTCTGGAATTCCAGAAGCGGCGCAATGTCTTCGTGAGTGGGATCAACCAGATCAAAGGATTTTCCTGCCGCCTGCCGAAAGGCGCGTTCTATACCTTCCCGAACGTTACGCAGACGGGATGGCCATCGAAGAAGCTGGCCGACGCGCTGCTCGATGAAGCCGGAGTTGCCGGACTTTCAGGCACGGCATTCGGAGCGTTCGGCGAAGGCTACATGCGCTTCAGCGTGGCAAACTCGGTGGAGAACCTGCAATCAGCCCTGGATCGCATCGATCAGTGGACGAAGAAGAACCTGTAATAGCTCCTCTCCTGATACGGCCCGCTCTCGAGCGGGCCTTTTTTCTTGGGCAGCCACCTCCGACACTCAACAAAGGGACGGCAGATACTCTCTCACTCGCGATAGGATAGAAACGACCAGCGCCCCATGCTGGACAGGCTAACTGTGGATTCGCGTCTCATTCTCGTCACCGTTCTGATTCGCCTCGGCGTTGCTGCGGCAATCAGCAGCGTGCTGGTGCGCGCCCGTCGCTTCCGCGTGCTCCTGTTCCGCGAAGAGCGCAACCTGGGCGAGAAGATCGAAATCGTTCTGATCATCGGTATCCCGATCGCCCTCGGTGTTCTGGTGCGCGGCTGGGTCCGCAACTTCTACGCAGCTGACATCTCGTTTGAAGGCGCCATCCTGATGGGTGTAATCGGCGGGCGCTTTGCCGGGACCGCTGGCGGCATCCTGGTCTCGCTGCCCGCATTGCTTCTCGGCGAATGGCTTGCGCTTCCCATGAACATTCTGGCCGGCTTCCTGGCCGGCCTGCTTCGGCACGTGGCTCCGGAGCGTGAGGCGGTCTGGTCGTTTTCCCCGCTGTTCGACCTCAGCATCTACCACTGGATTCGCCGCAGCATTCGCAAGTCGCTGATCGACTGGCAGACGTCGTTCTTTCTGCTGATCCTCGCACTCGAGTTCGTGCGCATCCAGTTGCACCGCGCCTTTCCCCGCCGCATTTTCGCGCTCGACAGCGACAGCTGGCCGGTGGAACTCGCTGTCTATGCCGGGACCGTAATGGCGGTGGCGATCGCTCTCAAAGTTCTAAACAACGTACGCATCGAAATGAAACTCGAACAGCAGGAGCGGCTGCTGCTGCAGACGCGCATGGAGGCCCTGCAAAGCCAGATCAATCCCCACTTCCTGTTCAACACCCTGAATTCCGTATCCTCGCTGGTGCGCCGCGATCCTGACTCCGCGCGCGAAATGATCGTCAAGCTCAGCAGCATCCTGCGACGTCTGCTGCGCAAGGGCGACTCGTTTGTTCCTTTGCGCGAAGAGGTCGAGTTCGTGGACGACTATCTCGACATCGAGGTTGTGCGCTTTGGGCGCGAAAAGCTCAGGGTGGTCAAGGAACTCGACCCCGCCTCACTCGACCATCTGGTGCCCAGCATGATTCTTCAGCCGCTGGTGGAGAACGCGATCAAGCACGGACTCGCCGACAAGCTGGAAGGCGGCAGCATTTACATTCGCAGTCGATCGACCGATGGCCGAATCGTGATCGAGGTCGAAGATGACGGAGTCGGCATGCCTGTTTCGGGAACCAGTAGTTCGTCCGGCACGGGCATCGGCATGGTGAACATCTCTGAGCGGCTGCAGGTTGTCTATGGAGACGCCGCCGAGATCACCATCGAAAGCCAGCCCGACCACGGCACGCTGGTCCGTCTGGTGCTTCCGGTGTTGCTGGCTGAGGATATGGGCGGTTCCGTTGCCGGAGCGCTCTACGAAGCCCGCTCCAGCACTTCGCGGTAGTAATCCTCATACATGGGAATGATTTTGCTGGCGCAGAAACGTGCCTGCGCACTCGCGCGGGCCGACACGCCCATGTCTTCCAGGCGCTCCTGGTCGGACAGCAATTCGATGGCGTACTTCGCCATGGCTTCCACGTCCCCGACAGGCGCGAGAAACCCAGTCTTGCCGTGCTGGATCACTTCCGGCACTCCTCCGGCATCGGTAGAGATCGGCACCACCTGGCACGCCATGGCCTCCAGCGCCGCCAGTCCGAAGGACTCCAGTTCGCTGGGCATCAGCATCACATCGGCCATCGGAAGCTTTTCGTAGATACCGTCCTGCTTCCCAAGGAACTCGATTTTGCCGTGAATTCCCTTCTCCACCGCCAGCCACTCGGCGCGTGATCGCTCTGGGCCATCGCCAATCATGATCAGCCGCGCCGGCATTTGTTTCTGCACCCGGTCGAAAATTTCAATGACATCCGGAATGCGCTTGACCGGACGGAAATTCGACAGGTGCACCAGTATCTTTTCGTCTGGCTTGGCCCAATCCGTCCGATGCTTCATGATCTCTGGCGTGCGGTGATACATGTCGCAGTTCACGAAATTCGGAATCACCCTGATCGGCGTCGCAACCTCAAACACTTCGACTGTCCTTTGCGCCAGGTACTGGGAAATCGACGTAACTCCGTCGCTCTGATCGATCGAAAACCGCGTGATCGGCAGGTACGACGGATCGGCCCCGACCAGCGTGATGTCGGTGCCGTGCAGCGTGGTGACATAGGGCAGCTTGCGGCTCTTGCGTTTATGGTCGCAGGCGAGCATCTGCCGCGCCAGCATCGCGCTCACCGAATGCGGAATGGCGTAGTGCACGTGCAGCAGGTCGAGATCGTAGATCTCCGCCACCTCAGCCATGCGAGTGGCGAGGGCCAAATCGTAGGGAGGATATTCGAACAGCGGATACCGTGAAACTTCCACTTCGTGATAGTGAATGTTGGGTTGCGTCTCCGTCAGTCGGATGGGCTGGGAGTACGAGATGAAATGCACCTCGTGGCCGCGCTGGGCCAGTTCCAGCCCTAACTCAGTCGCCACAATTCCGCTGCCACCGTAAGTGGGGTAACACGTAATTCCAATTTTCATTGCTGATGTCACTCGACCATTGTGTCTGATTACGCACGATTGCGATAGCTCGGGTGTCGAACCGATACGTTTTCATCTCTCGCGATTGGATGGATTGGGCAAGGAAGAGATTCACACGTCCCTGTCGGATTTGTCGCCACGCTTCAGGTTTTGTAATCACCCTGTCGGATTTGTCATCACCCTTTAAGGTTTGTCATCACGAGGTCGCCGCGGCGACCGAGGGATCTGTTCTTTTTTCGCGCCGTCATCCTGAGCGGAGTGAGGTCGCCTTGGCGACCGAACGAAGTCGAAGGACCTGCTCTCTTCGCAACCCGCGAAAATCGCGATCGACGCGCAGGTCTCAGCCGCCACACGAGAAACGCCCGCCGAAGCGGGCGTCCCAACGAAAACGAATCGAAATTTATCCCAAATTCAACGCGCGCTTGAATGACCCTTTGTCGTTCTTGATCTTCTCTTGCAGCATCATGATCGCGTAAATCAATTGCTCGGGCCGCGGCGGACATCCCGGAACATACACGTCCACGGGAATCCACTGGTTGACGCCCTGCACCAGCGCGTAGTTATTGAACACGCCACCCGACGTCGCGCACGCGCCCATCGAAATGACCCACTTGGGCTCGGGCATTTGCTCATAAAGCTCGCGGATTACCGGAGCCATCTTCTGTGACACCCGCCCAGCAATGATCATCAGGTCCGACTGGCGCGGCGAAGGACGAAACACTTCAGCGCCAAATCGCGCGATATCGAACCGCGACGCGCCCATCGACATCATCTCGATGGCGCAGCAGGCCAAGCCGAACGTCATCGGCCAGATGGAATTCTTCCGTACCCAGTTCACGACATTGTCGAGCGAAGCCAGAATGACGCCCTCATGCTTCTGTTCGCCGAAAGTCGCGCGCAACACCTGCGCCCGTTCTTCGTCCGATCCTGCCAGGTTGCCGAACCGCTCGGCTCCCGTCTCCGGGTTCTCGAATTTGGGAATACGCGTTCCGGAATTCATAGTGGCATTATACCCATTCTGTTGAATGCGCCGCCGGGCGCGTTGGACCCGGCACTCAGGCGTTTTGAAGCCGCAGAAGTTCGCATTGCTAAAAAGCCCTCGCAACAATGTGGCTTGTCATTCTTCGCGGGCCTTAGCCAGCGGGGAATCTGCGCTACGGCACCACAACCACTTTCCCAAACTGCTCTCCGCCTGCCAGATACTCATGCGCCGCGCGCGTCTCGCTGAGCGGAAACGTGCGGTCCACCACCGGCTTCAACTTCCCGGCGAACACGTGTTTCAGTACCTCGTCCAGTTCCCCCATCCCGCCCATGTACGAGCCATGGAACGACAACTGCCGCGCAAACAGCACTCGCAGATCGAGCGCGGCGTCGTAACCCGTAGTCGCGCCGCAGGTCACCAGCGTCCCGCCATACTTGAGCGACTTGATACTTTCCGCCCACGTGGCCACGCCCACGTGCTCAAACACAATATCGACTCCCCGCTTGCTGGTAATCCGTTTCACTTCCTCGGAGATCTTCTGCTTGTAATGATCGATGGTGTGGTCGGCCCCCAACTCGCGGGCCTTCGCCAATTTATGCTCGTCGCCGGCGGTCGCGATCACCATCGCTCCCAGCCTTTTGCAGATCTGTATGGCTGCGCTCCCCACGCCTGATCCCGCACCTAGCACCAGCACAGTCTGTCCCGCCCGCAACTTTGCGTTGCCCGCCAGCATGTGCCACGCCGTCAGGAAAACCAGCGGCACCGAGGCTGCCTCGACAAAACCCAGCGAATCAGGGATCGGGATAACGCTCGCCCTCGGCACCGCGATCAGCTCGCAGTTCCCTCCCTCGGCGTTGTTACCCAGCACGGCGAACTTGGGACAAAAGTTCTGCCGCCCGTTATTGCACTGCTCGCAGTGCCCGCAATACAGCATGGGCGACAGCAGCACTCGCGTGCCGGGGCTCAAATCGTTGATGTACTCACCGCACTCCACCACCTCGCCCGCGATATCGCTCCCCAAGATGTGCGGCAATTTCACGCCGGGAAGCCCCTTCCGCACCCACAGGTCGAGATGGTTCAGCGCGCAGGCACGAATGCGCACCAGCACGTAATCCCTGCGCAACTCTGGATCGGGAATATCTTCGTACTTGAGAACTTCCGGACCGCCGAACTCATGAATGCGGACTGCCTTCATGGATTGCTCCTGAGAAACTCATTGCGGTGAAATTCTATCAGTGCCTAAACTGCACCGAGCCACTTGACCGGCAAATGGGATGCCAGGGCGTTTGCCAGCTTTTCATCGGCGGTTACCAGTTGCCCGCCGGTTTCAAGCGCTAATGCCACATAAACGCTGTCATAAGCAGATCTGTTGTAGGTAACCGCGATAGCGAAGGCTTGTTCAACGAGACTCTCTGTAGAGACCGTTGGTAGTTGTCGCTGCTTAAGCAGGGACAGGCTTGACTCGGCAAACTGCCGGGTACACCTTCCCACCCTGACTGCCTTCCAAAGAACGTTCCCCATCTCCGCCCAGAAAAGGTCAGGCACTAGAAATCGGACACGGCCCGCGACCTGCCTACCGAGTAGCTCGTTGGCCTCAGCGAGCAACGGCTCCTGCACTGCCGGAAGACACCACTTCGCAGCCACGCTGGCATCGATGACGTAGTCCATCAGCGCAATCGGTCCTCTCGCTGCATCTCTTCTGTCGAAGGAAACGGTCCCGCACCCGGCGCCGATGCGGACTGCAGGAGCCGCACGCGACGCAAAAACTCGCGGCGAGACTTCAGTTCACGTGCCGTGGGGAAGTTCTGTTCCAATAGCGTCAGAATCTCCGCCGCAATCGACTTGCGTTTCTCTTTCGCTTTGGCGCGAATGGCCTCATAAAGCTCGTCAGGCACATTTTCTACGTATAGGGTAGCCATAGGTAAATTATAGGGTAGTCCTAGACATTAATCAACCACCATCGCCTGCCCAAAGTCATCCCTCCTCACGCAGTTGCATCTATAATCTGCTCATCTAGCCATGGACATCTACGAACAAATCGTCCAGCTACGCCGCGAAGGACGCCGCGGGGCCATCGCCACCATCACCAACGTGCGCGGCTCGATTCCCTCGTTCCAGACGGCGAAAATGCTGGTGCGCGATGATGGATCCATCGTCGGCACCATCGGCGGCGGTTGTGTCGAGGCCGAAGTCTGGCAGGCTGCCCGCGAAGTCATGGAAGAAGAAAAGCCCCGCTCGCTCACCTTCAACCTGAACAACAATCCCAAGTACGACACCGGCCTGGTTTGTGGAGGCACACTCGAGGTATTCATCGAGCCGGTGCTCCCGCCCGCGCTGCTCTACATCTTCGGAGCCGGCCACGTGGCCTTCAACTTGTACAAGGTGGCGCAGATCGCCGGCTTCGACGTGATCGTGGTCGATGATCGTGAAAGCTATGCGAACCGCGAGCGCTTCCCTGACGCCCGCGAGGTTTTTGCTGACGACTTCGAAAAAGTAATAGCGGAAATCCACGTGCCCGAGTCCGCCTACATCGTGATCGTTACTCGCGGACACCGTGACGACATGCGAGTGTTGCGCTGGGCGGTGAATGCCAACACTCGTTATCTTGGGATGATCGGTTCGCAGCGTAAGACCATTTCGATCTACAAAGAACTCGAGAAGGAAGGCATTCCGGCCCAAAAGTTCGCCAACGTGCATGCTCCTGTGGGACTCGAGATCGGCGCTGTAACTCCGGAAGAAATCGCCGTCGCCATCGTCGCCGAGATGATCGCCGTTCGCCGCCACACCTCGCCGAACGTGGCCAGCAAAGCCTACAACTACGTCGCTAAACACGCCTCTCCCGAAGACTCCCAGGACGCAGTGGCAGAAACCACCGGCAACGAATAGTCATCCCTCACTGACACGCATCCCCTCCCTTCGGTATCATTGACTCATGCCCCAAACCGCTGGTATCTGCGGAGTCATCCTCGCCGCTGGCGAATCGACCCGTATGGGCCGCGACAAGGCGCTGCTACCCTGGCCGCCTGTTGCTGAGGGCACTCCCGCTGTCAACACTTTCCTCGGCGCCATGATTGACTTGCTCCAACAGGACGCGGACATGGTGATCGTGGTCGCAGGCAAGAATGTTTCCGAGCTCGAGCCCATCGCGGATGCTCACGGTGCGTTCACCATCGTTAATCTTGCTCCTGAGCGTGGGCAGTTCAGCTCGATCCAGGTCGGATTGCGCGATGTACTCAATCGCGGGCGCGATGCCGCCTTCCTGGTCCCGGTAGATCGCCCGCCGGTGCTGCCCTCGACCGTCAGCGACCTTCGCACAGCGTTTCTTGCGGCGAACAACGACGTCTGGGCCGTGGTGCCGGAAGTCTTGCAGGGACAGGCTCCTGTTCACGGGCATCCCATCTTGGTTGGCCGCGATTTGATGGAGCAGTTCCTGCGTGCCCCCGCGACCGCAGTCGCCCGCGACATTGAGCACCAGCACCACAATCACATCCGGTATCTGCGATTAGAAGATGCGCGAATCGCCGCCAACATCGACACCCCGGAAGACTACGCGCGACTCTTGCGCGCCGAAGCAGTTCCTGCAAACACCACGCTGTGACCTCCTCTCCTATGTCTGATCCCGCCTCGGCATTCATCGAATCAGTGCTGGCCCTCCGGCCTGAAATCGCGGTCTTCGATTGTGACGGCACACTCTGGAGCGGCGACTCGGGTCGCGATTTCTTCTATTGGGAGATCGAACGCGGCTTGGTCACGCGTGAAGTTGCCGATGCCATGCTGGCGCGTTACCGGCTTTACGAAGCGGGTGAGGTCGGCGAAGAGCCGATGTGCGCTGAAATGGTCACCATGCACCACGGACTGGCGATCGATGATCTGCACCGGGCGGCGGAAGAGTTTTTCATCGAGGTCGTCAACCCACGCATTTTCCCAGAGATGCTGGAGCTCACCCATCGGCTGGCTGAGCAAGGTTGCGATCTTTGGGCCGTGTCATCGACGAACAACTGGGTGGTAGAGGCGGGAGCGTCGCGGTTCCGCATCGCGCGTAACCATGTGCTGGCGGCTGCAGTCCACATCGAGAATGGCCGTGCCACCGATCGCCTTCACCGCGTGCCCACCGGCGCACACAAGGCGGCTGCGATTCGCGAAGTGATCGGCAAGCCGGTGCACGGGGTCTTCGGCAATTCGGTACACGATCACGCCATGCTGGAAATTGCGAAGCACCCCTTCTGCATCAATCCCAATCCCGACCTTGAGCATGCCGCGAAACAAAAACGCTGGCCCATATACTGGCCCAAAGGTACTCGCAAATAGAAGGGGCGCACCTTCAGAGCCTTGAGCGGAGTCGAAGGGCGCGTCATTCAAGTCCTCAAATGTTTGTCATTCCTCGTGGGCTTGGCCCACGGGGAATCTGCTTTTGGGATTTGTCTGCAGTCTCTTCAGCCGGTTGCACACTGGATCGATTTCGACTTAAACGATGTTTAGACGTCTCTACATTGGCGCCTTCGTTATTGGTACGTACGTGTGCAAACTGCTTTCCAACTCTTCTTCCGACAAAGCGTGAAGGTCGATCCAGCCCTCCACCGGCAGCGAGTCTGCCGGCAACTGGTCGCGCCAGATAGCAAACCGTAGCCGGATGCGGCTGCCCTCTTGCGCTCCGATCAGCTCAAACGGCACCCGCACTTCAAAGATCTCTCCGATGGCGACCTCAACTCCCTTGGTACCGGTGTTCCCGTTGTTGGACGCATAGCTGGCGAGCTTGTTCCGCTCATCGCCGTTGCTCAGGACCCACTGCAGCAGGTTCTGTCCTTGGGCATCGACCACCAGGCGATAAGAATCGACTTTCGAATTGCTGTCCTTACTGTCGCGAGTTACCTCGAGGTTCACAATCAACTGATACGGCCCGCCTGGCACGCTCTTGCTAAAATCGAGCCGTCCCGACACCGAGTCCGCGTCGAGCCCGGCGTAAACCGCATCCAGCAGGAACTGTTTGCCGTGCATCGCACTGGTGCGTTGGTCCGAGGTGTAACTCGCCGCCCCCATCCATTCGAAGTAGCCGCTGACCGCGCCATCCACCTTGGCCCGCACATACGCGGTCTGCGGATGGTGGCTCGGCCGCACGATTCCGCTGGCAATGGGAATCGTCAACTCCTCCGGTGGCACGCCTTCCAGTGCGATGTACACATTCGACAAATGCTTGCGGTACAACTCGTCGAAGTCGCGATCGTTGGCCGAATGGTGTTCCGGACCGTACCACCAGTTCCAGTCGCTGCCTTCGGCGATCAGCAGTTCCTCCCACGCCAGCCTGCGCTGCGTGGCTGACACGCGGTTGGAATGGCGGTCGTAATAGTCGCGCGCGTCGGCGAGCAGGTCCCACGCCTTGTTGTCTTCCGGAGCACCGATCCACACGTTGAAGTTGGCATTGATCCACGAGCCCGGCACCAGCCGGTTCAGGCGGTTGAAGTTCCCTTCCTTGTGACGGGCAATGGCCTCACTCACAGTCACTGCTTCAATCTCGGGATCGCACTGCAACCCGTCGTAGAACCGCCGCAGAAACTCGCGGCCCGATTCCGGGTAGTATTCCCAGGCATTCTCGCCATCGAGGATAATGGACACGACCGCATCCCGGCCCCGCTCCAGCACTGGCCTCGCCGATTCTCGGATGCTGTGGATGAGATGGTTGGCGGCATCCTGCGCCGGCATTCCCGAGTACACGAAACCGATCAGGTCCGACAGCGTGTGATCGCGAAATACCATGTGCATCCGCGTGTCGCCCTTTTCGTAGAGATGGATGTTATACAACTGCTCGGCGCTGTCTCCGTGCAGACGCCCACCGCCGTCGCGGTGAAAGCTGTAACCGATCGTGCGCTCCAGCACTCCCTCGTCGGTTGCCATCCACTGGATGCCCTGCCTGTGCGCCAGTGCCAGCGCATCTTCTGAGACGCTCCCCTCCGAAGGCCACAATCCCACCGGACGCGATGCAAAAGTCTTCTGGTGCGATTCGATCGCCCGCTGGATCTGAAGGCTCGCATCCTCGGGCCGCCGGAAATGCCGGCTGGGAAGCGGCAACCCTGGCGTGGACTCCGCCCCAGCATTGGTGTCGCAAATCAATGGCAGGATCGGGTGGTAATAGGGCGTCGTCGAAAGCTCAACCGAACCATGTTTTTCCGCTTCCGCGTAGGCCGGTATCACCTTCGCGAGGATCTCTTGCTGCTTCGCCAGCATCACCAACTGATCGCCGCGGCTGAAGTCCTTGCCCTTCTGGATTAAGGCGGCAACTTCCGGGTCGCCAAGGAAATACTCGTCGAACCATGCCAGTTGCGACAGAACCTGCAGGTCGCCGTAATCCCGGGTCCCGAAATACGATTCCGGTCCTTCCGGACGGTCGCTGGTCGCACGGTAACACTCCAACAGTTCTCGGTAGCGCGGGTAGCGTCCGATCATGTTGACGGGGTTGGCCTGGAAGAGGTACTGCAGCGCGAAGCGTCGCTCACTGGCGGTAAGTTCCGCCGCTGGTTTTGCCACCAGGTCGAGGAAAGGGTCGTGTGCATTCCCTGACGCATAGTCCTGTATCTGGTTAACCAGAGATGGAACTAAGTTGAAGTTCTGATGGACGTCGGGAAACTCCTCCGCGAGCCTCACCATCCCGTAGTAGTCCTTCAACGCATGAAGTCGTACCCAGGGAAGGCGGTACTCGCCGGTGACCATGTCCTTGTAGAAAGGCTGGTGCATGTGCCACATCAGCACCAACCGGATTTTGGGCCCGTTCTCGCTCATCGCTTCCTGAATTTGCGAATCAAGTGTAACAGGGGACTCATGCAGATTGAATGCGCGAACGTGGTACGGCATCACACATTGGTGGAACGACTTACGTGCTACCGTGTACCTACACGCAAAGGGGCTAGCGCAATCAGCCACTTAGGAGGGATTCCCACAATGACTTCGCAGGAGAGTCCACGCTAGAACTCAACGATCGGTGTTGCGACGTAGGAACCCCACGCCGTTTCTGTGGGAATACCCGGTGTCCGGGTGATTGCCCACTAGAAAACTCCCGGTATCACAGGGATTTGCGACTTGCAGAAGACCAGCCGCGCAGCGGCGGCTCGGAAGTAAGGCCGGGTCGCAAGCACCGGAGTAAGCGCGAAATCGAGCCGCGACGCGGCGACATTGTCATCGCCTACCATCACGCAGCAGTTCAACTTCCATTACACTAGCAGTTTGTGCGCATTCTCACCCGCTACATCCTGAAGGAAGTAAGCTCCCACGCTCTCCTCGGCGTGTTGCTCTTCACGTTCGTCATCTTCATGCGGGACCTCGGACGGCTGCTGGAATTGGTTGTCCGCAATAGCGCTCCTCTGCCGAGCGTGGCAGAAATTTTCCTTTACACGCTACCCACTGCCTTCACCATCACGCTGCCCATGGGCGTGTTGGTCGGCATCCTGATTGGATTGAGTCGCCTCTCCGCCGATAGCGAAGTGACCGCCATTCGCGCCAGCGGCATGGGCGCCGGAATGTTCGTTCGCGTTATCTCGATTTTCGCCATTGCCGCCTGGGCATTGGGCATGATCAACAGCGTCTATCTCGCTCCCAAATCGGCCGTCTCGCTCAGCGGTTTGCAGGACCGCCTCAAGGCCTCGCAAGCCTCGTTCGAGATCCAGCCCCGCGTCTTTTATGAAGAATTCAAGAACAGCGTTTTGTACGTGCAGGATGCCGTTCCTTCCAAGGGTCAGTCGTTGTGGCGCGGCGTCTTCCTGGCGGACGTAAGTGATCCGGCCTCGCCCAAGATCACGCTGGCTGAGCGTGGCGCACTGCTCAGCGAATCCCCCGAAAAAGTCCGCTTCCATCTCGAAGATGGGACCCAGCAGGAGCTGATTCCCAAATCAAAAGACCAGTACTCGATCACGACATTCGAGAGCACTGACATTCCCATCGAGGTGCCCACGGCTTCGGAACATGGCCCGCGCGACTTGCTTCCGGTGACCGAATTGAGCCTTCGCGACCTGCTGCGCAATGCCGAGCGCGAACGTGCCGCCGGCGCCGCAACCGTGAAAATCGACCGGGGATCGTCGTCTTACGATTACCTTAAGGCACGCTACTACGAGATTGAGTTCAACCGCCGCCTCGCACTGCCTGCAGCCTGCCTCGTCCTGGCACTGGTCGGAATTCCGCTTGGGCTCTCTGCCCGCAAAGGCGGACGAAGCGCGGGTTTTGTCCTGACCATCGTGCTGGTGTTCGTCTACTACTTCTTTTCGCTGGTCGGCGTATCGCTCGCCCGTCAGGGCAAGGTACCGCCCTGGATAGGAGTGTGGGCCGGCAACTTCTTCTTCTTGATCTGCGGACTGCTCCTCTTATGGCGTGTCGATCGCATGCCGCTCGACTTCAGCTTTTTCAATCGCGCGTGGAACTCGCTGGTCGAGTGGATCAGTGCGTTCAGCACACGCCTACCCGGCTCCCGCGAAAGCCGTTGGACGCGCAACAGCCTTCGCCCGCCCAAAAAGCGCTACGGTGCCCGCTTCCCGCTCATTCTCGACAACATGATCCTGCGTGATTTCGCCATGTACCTGGCGATGATCCTCGCCTCGTTTCTGCTGCTCGCGCTGGTCTTCACTTTCTTCGAGTTGCTGACGGATATCGTTCGCAACCGGGTTTCCTTCATCCTGCTCGCCGAGTACCTGCTCAACCTCAGTCCCTCGCTGATTTATCTGATGGCTCCCATGTCGGTGCTGCTGGCGGTGCTGATCACCTTCAGCCTGCTGCAGAAGTCCAGCGAACTCATTGCCATGAAGGCCACCGGCTTCAGCATTTACCGCGCCACCCTTCCCGTCATTGTGTTGTCCGGAATTTTCGCTGCCGGCCTGTTCCTTTTTGACCAGTCCTACATACCGCACACCAACAAGCGCCAGGAAATCCTGCGCAACCAGATTAAGGGCAAGCCTCCGCAAACTTACTTGCAGGCCGACCGCAAATGGATCTTTGGCGAGAGCAACCAGATTTACTACTACCAGGTCTTCGATCCCGATGTTGACCGCTTCGGCGGCATCACCGTTTTCGAGTTCGACCCTGCCACCTTTCAATTGACCCGGCGCATCCATGCCGACGGCGCCCACTGGGAGCCGACCCTCAAAAAGTGGATATTTGAAAGTGGTTGGGTGCGCTCGATTAATGCGGCTTCCATTCAGGAATACCGTACCTTCGACGTTTCAACGTTCAAGGAACTTGGCGAGGACCCCAGCTATTTTAAGAAAGAAGTGCGGCAATCGTCCGAGATGGATTACGAGGAACTCCGCAATTACATTCAGGACTTGCAGCAGAGCGGCTTCGATACCGTTCGCCTGAAAGTGCAGTTACAGAAGAAGTTCGCCTTCCCGCTCATTACCCTGGTGATGGCGATATTAGCGGTCCCCTTCTCCGCCCAGGGACGCCGCGGTGGGGCCTTGGCTGGAATAGCCATCGCCCTTGGCATCGCCGTCGTTTATTGGGTGACCGCCGGACTCTTCGAGGCCATGGGCAACGCGAATCAACTGCCCGCTATGCTGGCAGCTTGGGCTCCCGACGTCATCTTTGCTTTAGCGGGTGGATACCTGCTGTTGCGCGTGCCGACGTAACGGGATTTGTTGGCGAATCTGTTTAACGGGCTCGTCATCTAACCTTCTTCAACGTTATTTGTTATGTTCAAAACCCTGCGCCCGCTGTTCCCGTATCTTCGCAAATACCAATCCACTTTCTGGATCGGCGCGCTTTGCGTGATGTGCAACAACGGCGTCTGGATCTTGTTCCCTCTGGTCATCCGCCGCGCCATCGACGACCTGAACCAGGGAGTCACGCGTCACAAGCTCTTCACCTATGCAGCGCTGCTGCTCGCTGTCGCCGGCGTCAAGGCCATTTTCCAGTATCTGACTCGCTGGATCCTCATCGGCGTTTCGCGCGAGATCGAATTCGACCTCCGCAACGATCTCTTCACTCACCTGGAACGGCTCTCCTACAGCTATTACCAGCGCACCCGCACCGGCGACATCATGGCCCGCATGACCAACGACTTGAACGCCGTTCGCATGCTTGTCGGCCCCGGAATCATGTACACCGCCAACACTGTGGTGTTCACCGTCGGAGCGCTGGTGTTCATGTTCAGCATCAGCCCCAAGCTGACCATCTTCGCTTTTGCCCCGCTTCCAATCGTGAGCATCGTGGTGCAATATTTCGGACGCAAGATTCACGAGCGCTTCGAACGCATCCAGGCCATGTTTTCCGACATCTCCGCCCGCGCCCAGGAGAATTTTTCCGGCGCGCGCATTATCCGCGCCTATGTCCAGGAAGAGGCGGAGATCGCGTTGTTCGAGCGCGAGAACCAGGAATACATCGCGCGCAGCCTCAAGCTCGTTCGCCTCATGGGAATGTTGTGGCCGACGCTCACCACGCTGCTCGGAGTCGCCATCGTCATCGTGCTCTGGGTCGGCGGCATCGAGGTCATCCAGCATCGCATCACCGTCGGCAGCTTCGTGGCCTTCAACACCTACATGGTGCAACTCACCTGGCCCGTCATCGCTCTGGGGTGGGTGATTAACATCTTCCAGCGCGGCACGGCTTCAACCCTTCGCATCGAGTCGATCCTCGCCGAACCAGTCGAGATTACCGATGCCGGCGTGCCCGCGTTCGGTGCGCCTATGGATGTCGCGGGCGAGATTGAGTTTCGCAACTTAAGCTTTCACTATGGCCAGACCTTGCAGGCCGCGGAGCGAGGATCGGGTCGCCACCATGGCGACGAAGACGTCCTGCGGAATGTGATCTTGAAGGTTCCTGCCGGCACCAGCCTCGCCATCGTCGGTCCTACCGGCTCAGGAAAATCCACGCTGGTTTCGCTTATCGCGCGCATCTACGACGCCGCCCCGGGCTCGGTGCTCATTGACGGCCGCCCGATTCGCGAATTCCCCCTCGAGGTTCTTCGCAAGAATATTGGCTTCGTGCCGCAGGAAACTTTTCTGTTCAGCGACAGTATCCGCGAAAACATTGCCTTCGGAGCGCTGGACGCAACCGACGACGAGGTGCGCCGCGTCGCCGAAGCCGCCAGCATCGCAACTGACATCGAAGGTTTTCCCGAGGGTTATAACACACTGGTTGGCGAACGCGGCCTGACCCTCTCCGGCGGACAGAAGCAGCGCACCGCCATCGCCCGAGCGCTGATTCGCAATCCGCGCATCCTGGTACTCGATGATGCCCTCTCCAGCGTCGATACCCAGACCGAAGACCGCATCCTCAATCACCTGCGCGAAATCATGCAGGGCCGCACCACCATCTTCATCTCGCATCGCGTGTCCACCGTCCGCAACGCCGATCGCATCGCCGTGCTCCACGACGGCCACATCGTCGAATACGGCACCCACGACGAACTCATCGACCGCAACGGCTATTACACCGAGCTCTACAACAAGCAGTTGCTGGAAGAGGAGTTGGAGACCGTGTAACAGTCGGCAGAATTTGGCGAAGTTCCAGTTGTTTTGAACGGGAGCAGTTTTAGCTTTTTAGTGCGGATTCTTTGTTCTTGTCATCACGAAGGGGCTTTAGCCCCTGAGGGATCTGCTTTTCGACAGTTCCTGCAGACTCTTAGCCCGGGAAATGCCTTCTTTCTTGCTCTTCCCGCAATCTGGTTCCGTCCTCAACCCAACTTCTTCAGTACCCCCCTCACCGCGTCCACCGCCAACTGCGCCGCATGTCCCGACGCTTGAGGTAGCCCGCCAATTTCCTTCATTACTTCTTCTTTGCGGATTGCGCCGGCCTCTGCAATCGTTTTGCCGGCGATCAATTCGGTGATCAGCGACCCGCACGCCATCGCTGGCACACACCCTTTGGCCAGAAATCGCACTTCCTCGATTCGCCCTTCAACCACTTTGATCGACAATTCCAAAATATCGCCGCACGCCGGGTTCTCCACCCGCACCCGCGCATCCGCCTCAGCGAGTTCCCCCCCGTTACGAGGATGTTCGAAATGATCGAGCAATTGCGGCGAATACATTCAACACTCTCAATTCAAATATGTTACATAGACAATTGTTTGAACGGCCACAGCCTCCGACTGTGCTGAAAAAGCCGTGCCCGCAGTGTCTTGAAGGGGCATGGCTTTAGCCGTGCCGTACAAGCTATCTATTTTGTCATTCCGAGCGGGCTTTAGCCCGCGAGGAATCTGCTTTCGTTCCTTCGTATAATCGACCTACCCATGGTTTCGATCTACACACCGCAACGTGTCGTCTGCCTGCAACCCAGCGCCACCCTGACTCTGCGCGACCTGGGCCTGTTGAATCGCGTCGTCGCCTGTACGAAATACTGCGCAGACGTGTGTCCGGAAGCCGCGGATGGTTCGCGCTTGATCGTCTCAGACTCATGGACTGCGCAAGCCGAGCAGATACGAGCAGCTAATCCCGATCTCGTCCTTGCCTCCGTTCCGTATCAACTCGATGCAGTCGCAGAAATCCTGAAAGCAGGGGTACGTTTCCTCGCGCTCGCTCCCCGGACCTTAGCCGACATCTATGCCGACCTCGTGGCCGTCGCTGGCATCATGGGCGTCCCCGATCGGGGAGAGCAAGTCGTCTCTGGCATGCAATCGGCAATCGAGGAGGTCCGCACTCGCTGCGTCACCGGCAAACCGAAGCCCCGGGTTTTCTGCGAAGAGTGGGGCAAGCCGGTCATCGCCTCGCAACCCTGGGTTGCCGAATTGATAGAGGTCGCGGGCGGCACCTTTATTGGCGCGGCCGGAACGACCACACCTATCGATGAAATCGAACGCGCCCAACCGGATGTTCTCTTGGCGGCCTGGTGCGGCGCCGGCGATCGCGTTCCGCTGGAGAAGATCGTGGAACAACGAGGCTGGAGCGGCCTGCCAGCCGTATGCAAACAAAATGTATTTTGCATCAGTGACGAGTTACTCAACACTCCCGCAACCAGCTTACTCGGCGGACTGCGCGCCATCGCCTGGGCGCTTCATCCCGATCGCTTCCCCAGGCCATCCGGAATCAGGCAACTCGGCGAGCTGTGATTAAATGAACCTCATGCCCGCGAATTACCAGACTCTGGCTGACGAGCTTACCAACCTGGCGAACTCCGCCGACAACGCCGAGCATCTCATGACCATGATTGTCGAGCGTCTGCAGGAACTCGTGCTCCACTACAACTGGGTCGGCTTCTACATGCTCGACGAAGCCGGCAATGGCGCCGAACCTATGCTCGCTCTCGGCCCTTACGTCGGAGCCGATACGCCCCACAAACGCATTCCCCTGCAACAGGGAATCTGTGGCGCGGCTGTTTCCTCCGCTCAAACCGTGGTCGTCGACGATGTGAATAGCGATCCCCGCTATCTCGCCTGCTCGCTCGAAACCAAATCAGAAATCGTCGCCCCGGTGTTTGTAAAAGGCAAAGTTATCGGAGAACTCGATATCGACAGTCATCAACTCGCGGCCTTCACCGCCGACGACCGCCAACTCGTCGAGCATTGCGCCAGCCTGGTAGGGCGATACCTGGAGACGGCCGCATGATCACTGCCGATCCGAACGCAACCGCGAGTACGAGGCTCTCCTCTTGACCAAGCAAGTAGTAGCCGCTTTGATCGTGCGCGGTGATGAGATCCTGTGCTGTCAGCGCACCGAGCACCAGGCCCTCGCACTCAAGTGGGAATTTCCCGGCGGCAAAATCGAGGCCGGCGAAACTCCTCCCCAGGCCTTACGCCGCGAGCTCGAGGAAGAGCTCGGCATCCTTGCAGATATCGGCGCCGAAATCACGCGCATCCTGCACACCTACCAGAATGGCAACTCTGTCAACCTGCACTTCTTCGTCGTCGAGCGCTACCAGAACGAACTGCAGAACCGGATCTTTCGCGATGTTCGCTGGGTAAAACGCGCCGACCTGCCAACCTTGGACTTCCTCGACGCCGACAAAGAACTGGTCCGCCAACTTGCTGCCGGAGACCTGCTCTAGCGTGGTCCTGCGATTTGTATATCCCTGGAACTGTTCCTCTATGCAGCGTTTTGAAGGGGCATGGCTTTAGCCGTGCCGTCAAGGCAACTTATTTGTTTGTCATTCCGAGCGGACTTTAGTCCGCGAGAAATCTGCTTTTCCACGACCTCTGCTCTAGCTTCCCCCGCCCGTCACAAACCACGCAATCGTCAGCCCGATCATGATGATCGTGGTCGCCCACGCAATCGCGTTGAACCACGTGCCGTTGATGTGCTTACCCATCAGCTCGCTCTTGTTCACCAGCAGCAGCATGAAGATCAACACGAACGGCAGCACGATGCCGTTCACCACCTGCGACAGAATACTGATTTTCACTAGCGGAATATTCGGGATCAGGATCACCGCTCCGCCCGCAATCAGCAACAGGGTATACAGCCAATAGAAAACTTTCGCTTCAGCGAATTTCTTTCCCACTCCAGACTCAAAACCCAATCCTTCGCAAACTGTGTAGGCCGTCGAGATCGGCAGTATCGAAGCCGCAAACAGCGACGCATTGAACAATCCAGCGGCAAACAAAATGTAGGCAAATTCGTTCGACAGCGGCCGCAATGCCTGGGCCGCGTCGGCGGCATCGCGAATCTGGCCTACCCCATGCGCATATAAAGTCGCTGCGCACGCCACCACAATGAACCACGCCACGATGTCCGTAAACAGGCACCCCAGGATCACATCCCAGCGCGAAGCCCTGTATTCCCGCGCTGTGATTCCCTTCTCCACGATCGACGATTGCAGATAGAACTGCATCCACGGCGCAATCGTCGTTCCCACCACCGCAATGATCATGTAGATGTAAGCAGAATTGTGGAACGCCGAGGTGTGTGGAGGCTTAAACGTCGCCACAAACGCCTCCCTCCAACTCGGCCCTGCCAGCACACCCGCGATGATGTAAGAAAAATAGAAGAACGATGCCGCCAGAAAAACCTTTTCGACGCTCTTGTACGTTCCCTTCACCACCATCAGCCAAACCACCAGTCCCGCCGCCGGAACGCTGATGTACCTCGATATGTGAAAGAGTTCCAGACTGCTGGCAATGCCCGCGAATTCCGCAACAATGTTGCCGAAGTTGGTGATGATCAGACCCAGCATCATGAAAAACGTGATGCGGAAGCCGTACTCCTCGCGGATGAGATCGCTCAGTCCCTTGCCGGTCACCGCGCCCATGCGCGCCGACATTTCCTGCACCACCACCAGCGCGATGGTCATCGGAATCATCACCCACAGCAGCAGGTAGCCGAACTGCGCTCCCGCGGCCGAATAGGTATAGATCCCCCCGGCGTCGTTATCGACGTTCGCCGTGATGAATCCCGGCCCGATCACGGCCAGGAACATCAGCAGGCGTATTCTCCAGACTTTCAGACGTCGCGCTTCGGACATGACACCGGGGCTTGAGATGAGATGGTGAAGACGTTCCAGAATAACTGTCTGGGATGAATTGCGCCAACTCCGCGATGAATATTGTGCGAATCCGCGCGAGGGTTGATCTCACAAATGCCATTTGAAAGGGCACGCCTTCAGCCGTGCCGCTCACGGCCTCGTAAGCATCGGGCTTTAGCCACTGAGGGAAATCGAATTCCCTCACTCAGACTATCTATCAGGCGGCTTGTAGTGCGGTGCTTTCGGGTTTGTGTAAGGACCAAGTTTGTGTTGCGACAACGGTGCGAACCACGAGAAAACCAGCCCCGAAGGGGTGAAAGATCTTAGCCCAGGACTTCAGTCCTGGGTACGTTACGCCGGAAAGGTTCCGAGTCCCGAAGGGACGGCAGATATTCTCACATATGACCGCGCTACAGCTTCGCCCTCAGCATGTTGATCACGTCGTCTGCCGTGATCACGCCGGTCAGCACGCCTTCGTCGTCGATGACCGGCAGCGTCAGCAGGTTGTACTTGTCAAACAGTTCAGCAACTGCTTTTTCATCGGCTCCAGGATGGATAGTCGGCATGTGGCTCGAGCTCAGCATCATCAACCGAGTGTCATGGGTCGCAAGTGCAATCTTCGCCAGCGGAACCTGCCCCAGCAACTTCTCCCGCTCCCCAATGATGTAGATGGTGCTCATGCTTTCCAAGCCACCTTCAAAGTTGCGCAACATCTCAATTGCGTCCGAAACCTTCGCGCCCGACTTCAGTGCCATGTACTCGGTGGTCATGCGCCCCGCCGCCGTGTCCTCCTCGAAGGTCATCAGCTCGGTGACCTCGGCGCGCTCCTCCGGCTGCATCTCGGTCAGAATTTCCTGGGTCGCCTCCGGAGGCATATCACCCAATAGATCGGCAGCCGCGTCCGGATCCATCTCCTCGACGATGTCAGCCGCACGGTCCGAATCCAGCGAGCTGAGGATCGACACCTGCATCTTGGGATCGATTTCCTCCAGCGTCAGCGCGGCAACTTCCTCGTCCAGCGTCTCGAACACCGCCTCGCGCTCTGTCGGAGCCAGCTCCTCCACGATGTCGGCAATGTCCGCCGGATGCAGTTTCGCCAGCCGGTCGAGCGAGATCTTCAGCTTCACCCGCCGAGCCGGATCGGTCTCAATCAGGTCCACAAATTCCCACGGAATCATCCGCGGCGGAATCCGCTCCATCATCGACCGCAGCGCCGCCGACGGAACCACTCCCCGCAGCAGCCGCCGCATCGCCCCGCGCGCCCCCACATCCACCGCAGCCAGCTTGAGCACGATGTGGTCATGCCCCAGCTCCTCATGGATGTCGACGTCATTCACCCGCACCACCTTGCGGCCGTACACGTCGATGATCTGCTGGTCGAGCAGGTCGCGTTCCAGCAGCAGCATGCCTTCGCCGCTAGAGTAGGGTGACCAATCAGCGGCCATGCGGTCGGAGCGCACGCCGCCATTCACCGACTCGACTGACTTGATCGCCAGCAGCCGCTCGCCCTGGCGCGTCTTCACCACGAATCCCGATATGCGGTTGGGATCTTCCTGCGGCGATATCGCGACCTCGCGCACCTTTCCCACGGGCGACGTGCCCGACGGATCATACACAGGCGCACCAATCAATTCCGAAAGTGCAAGCGACGGCATCACTGCCAATATAGCGGAACCGCAGCCAGGATATTCAGTTGTTTTGCAGTATCACAATCCGCTTGCGAAATATATTTGGTCTGCCGTTGATAGGAAGCGCAACGCATTCACCGATTGCAGAGGGACACTGAGGATGGAAGCTCTGGCCTTCAGCCCAGCGTCACGCCCGCGCTAAAGATAACTTGCTCTTCATACTCTCCATAGCAACGACGTCCGGGCTGCGACGGTGCCACAAACCACCAGAATCCCAGCCACCAGGGGGCGGGGACATGACAGCCCAGCACGCAGCTCGCGCCAGCCAGCGGAGTGCTGGGTACGGCCGCAAAACGCATCGAGTCCCCCGGGGACGCCACATACCCCGAGGGGCTTCAGCCCCCGAGGTCGCTGGGTGCCCCACCCTTGTCGCGCAGCGACAGGGTGGGACCTAACGCCCTCTTCCCCACGCCCTCCCGCCTCTGCGAAACTACCCACGTGCCCACCTTCCACGTCAACGCCATCCTCTTCGATCTTGACGGAGTCATCGTCGACTCCACTCCCTGCGGCTCCCGCATCTGGACGGCCTGGGCCAACCAGCACCACCTCGACGCCGCCTACGTCGTCCACATCGGACACCGCCGCCCC
>Ga0207927_1000169_pt1 | contig 26848 bp, 25 predicted proteins | sample NGESurdeep072012_2_FD_184456 | JGI IMG/M metagenome (GOLD analysis project Ga0207927, IMG submission 184456) | Arctic peat soil microbial communities from Barrow, Alaska - NGEE Surface sample 210-2 deep-072012 (SPAdes) | ecosystem: Environmental > Terrestrial > Soil > Wetlands > Peat ... | reverse complement strand
CCACCCCGACTCCCCGGCCGACCGATTCGGAGATCGCCTGCCAGACCTGCAGCGCGCCCAGACTGAGCTCGCGCGTCGCGCTCGGCTGCTCGGCGCCGACCTCCACGAGGTGTCTCGCGAGGACCTGCGAGAGACGATCGCCGGCGGTCGAGAGCTCGTCGCCGAACCTTGCGTCGCCCGGAAGGAACACCTCCCGCGTCGCGCGCGTCACCTCCACCAGCGCGGGGTTCGCGTCAACTCTGCGCGGCGCCCTCGCGACACGGGCGAGCCAGCGCCTTCGGCGGTCACCGACCCCCGAAGCCTTCAGAGGATCGCCCTTGATCGGCTCGCGGCCCATCGCGCTAACGCTATCGGTTCGCAGCTCCCGAACTTAAGCTGCTCGCAGGATCAGGATCGGTCCTCCTCAGCACCTACGCTGCCTTCACCGGCACGCTCTCGCCCGGCAACAGGGGCAGCTCTCGCGACGGCACACGCTACGGCTCTCCTCGAACGGTGGAGCTTGGTCAGGGGGTGAGTGGTCCTGCGATTGTCTTGCGGCCGGCGCTGCCCTCTGGGGTGGGGGAGCCTCGTGGAAGGCGATGGCGACGCCTTGGCGGTCGGCCTTCTCGAGGGGACGGTGCAGTCGAGCTCCTTGGAATCGACGCCCACGCTCGCGACGATCCCCTGACCGCAAGAACAGGGGGTAGACGTGCTGGGCGCCGGGACGAGTCGGACGTTCAGCTCGACTGGAGTCCGACGAGCCCGCTCGTGCTTCCTCCGGTAAGCAGTAGCGATCGAGGTCATCCGCGACGCTATCGCCCGGGACGAGCTGCAGTCGTGCGAGCACAGGCTCGCGACACGATCGCTTAGGCCGGGCGAAGCAGGCGTCTTCCGACCCTCGGCCGACGCGCTCGGAGGTCGTCCGATCCAGGAGTGTGAGCAGGCACAACGTAGGGTCCACGTGGCACACGGGGCGCGAGTGAGCCGCCAGTGACGAGCAAGGGCAGCCGGGCGGCAGGGCTGCGTCCGGCCAGAATGTCGACGGAGGCAGCAAACCCCGCCGCCTGGGCGGTCGCGCGGACCTGCGGTCGCCCACGGCCGCTCGTGCATCATGTCGATCGCGCCGACTACTGCGACGTAGGAACGTTGCTTGGTGCTGGTGGCCCAAGATGCCAATGTGTTGGCGAGACCCACGGGTTTCCGTCAGTCGGAACTGAGTAGTCTGCTTGCGAGGATGACCGCGAAGCGAGCGCCGCCAAGCTCCGAGCCGACCAAGCGGACGCGTCGCAAGCCTGGCCTCGCGGGGAGTGAGTCTGATTCTGAGCCGGGTCTAATCGGGCGCGTTTCTGAGCGCCGTTGGCTGCTAGCACTGGCGGTCTCGTTCTGTTTCGTCTTGCCGGTCGAGCTGCACGCGCGCCACGGCCGTGTCGGAGTTGCCATTCTCGCGTGGTTGATCTACGGCGCGATCATCCGACTCGCCATCTTAATTCTCGACCGCGCTCCGGAAGGTAGGACACGGCGCCCCTCTCCGACGCGTCAAGCACGAACCTGGACGGTGCGCTACGCGGTGCTCACGTTCCTCGCTGTGATTGCCATGTCGCTGGGCGTAGGGGCTGTCAAGTCTCTAGCGGGCTGGGGGTGGCCCGAAGCCACAAGAGGAGTCCTGGTTCTCGATGTCCTGTTTGTCGTCGCTTTGATCCCGCTGTATTGCGCCGGACGCCTGGGCCTGGCTGACCTCGGCATTCGTAAGACTCCGCGCAAGCTCGGCGTGGGACTGTTCCTGCTCGGCCTGACCGGAACCATCGTTTTCAACGCGGTCTGGCGCATGATTGTCAGCTTGCCCCGCATCGAAGACGGCCTTGGGGGCCTGCCCCACCGAAGCACACTCGTCATCGTCCTCACGGGCGTGGTCCTGTGCCTCTCGGCGCCGATAGTAGAGGAGATCTTCTTTCGCGGCTTTCTCTATCGGAGCCTGCGTAACCGATTGCCTGTCCTTCCCGCCGCGCTCATCGTCGGGGTCGTCTTTGGGCTCGGCCATACGCAATACCCGTTGCTTGAGAGGCCACAGCAGGCCGCCTTCGGCATCATCGCTTGCCTTCTGTACGAGCGCAGCGCCTCGCTACTGCCCGGCATCGCGCTCCACATGCTCATAGACGCGTCCGGGTTCGAGTTCGCCTTGACCGGCGCGGCATGGATCGTCCCGTCCGTGTTTCTCGTCGGAGGAGTCGTGGTCTTGTACGGCGCACCAACGGCCACCCGTATCACACGCTCGTTGGCAACGAGTAGGTAGCGTCAAAGGCCACGACTGTCCGTCAAAGCGCGTCCACTCCAATAAGGGGTACTGTTGTGAGGTGTCGTTTCTGGCCAAACAGGGCATCCGCTTGGGCATGGTCCGGGTAATCCGCAAGGCGGCTCCATTCGCAGCTTTCATCCTCGGCGCTACCGCGGCCCTCACCCTAGGAGCGAGCGCAAGCGCCAAAGCAGTCCTGATCAGCAAGGCGCAGGCGACCTCCTACGCTCGCGATGTCAACCTGACAGCGGCTGACTTCCCCGGATCCAAGGTCAATAAGCCGGAACACGAAGGCAAGCCACCCTCGAAGGCCGATAAGGAATTCGCGCGGTGCGCCGGCGCTGTGGACCCCGGCCGACGGCTCGTCGACGTCGACTCCGCGACCCTCGGAATCGGTAAGCCAGGCAAGCCCGCGGAGGTGAAATCCTCGGTCGAAGTGATGCCGACGGCGGCTCTCGCGGCCCAGGACTTCGCCGCAGTTCGTAGCCGCCGTGGCCGTGCCTGTCTCGCTCACCGGCTGCCGCAGGTTGTGGAAGGGGTCGCTACGAGCGGAGGACGCTTCGGGCGAACCACCGTCTCGGTCCTGCCCAACCTTTTGGGCGCCGGAAAGCAGAGCTTTGGCGTGCGTGTCAGCACGACGTTCACCACGAAATCGGTCACGGGGCAAGAGGAGCGAACCCCGGTGTTCATCGATGAGTTCGCCATCCTCGCCGGACCGGGCGAAATCAACATGGGCGCCCTGGGTCTCGTCCATCCCGTTGCGACGGCTACCGAGCGCCAACTTCTTTCAGTTCTCTACGTTCGAGCTCAGGCACACAAGCTGTAGCGCGCGCGTACCCGCGTTCTGGCGCCTCGTTATCCGGGTGGGCGCCCTGCTCGGACTCTCGCTGTCATGCGAAGGGGACACGCTTGGGGGCGCGGTGCTGCGAGAATGCTGACATATGGACCACCGCTCTGATGAGACTCAGCCAATGGCCGACTCACCGGCATCAGGCGACGACTCCTTAGGTGCTTGGCAACGTACAGCGCGGCTTGCCTCGAAGCACGTGCTTCTGGGCGACGGCCTTTTCGCGCTTGCGCTCTGGATCGTCGCCGTGATGAAGGACACCACATTCGCCTATGTGGTCGCGGGCTTGTGGACGCTCAGACTTCCGATCGATGCAACCCGGGGATGGGCACGGTCCGCGGGAATGCCGGAATGGAGCGCCAACGAGGCGTCCATCACTCGCTGGCGCCGCTGGCGCCGGTCACGGCGAGCAGGCAACTGAGCGGCGGCGACCGCACCGACGGATGAAGGGCACACGCCCGCTTACGCCGCGCGGAGGAGGCAGGATAGGTCGTCAACGGCGGCGCCTCCAAGTCGTCTCTATGAAGGAGGGCTGGTTGTCAAGTGGCGTTTTGTGGTTTGGGTGAGTCTTCCTTTCGCGGCTGTTGGTGTTGGAGCGACGCTCATGTCTCTATGGCCTCCTCGTCGGGAGGATCAGGTGAAATTGGATGTTCGCTCGGGCGCAAGTCCGAAAAGGGCGGTCAGGCCGCCAGACGAGAAGCGGCGCCTCGGGGAGCGCGCCCGGCCATCCGACACTGCCGGCGTGGGCGAAAGCCAGGAGCCGGCAGCTCCCTTGATCAGCCGTGTCGCATAAGCCGCGACGGCCGGGATGTCGCCCACCACCAAGCCACGAGCGTCCGACGGCAATCGCTGCTTACTCCATTAGGCTGGCCCGCGTATGGGATCGACACCTGCCATCGACTTGGACCGGGCTCGCTCGGTTGGGGACATCCTGCGCTCGACGCTGCAGCTATACAGCGCCTACCCGTGGCTGTTCTGGACTCTCGCTCTGGCCGTCATGGCGCCCTGGGACTTGGCCAAGCTGGCTTTCACCGGCGTTGGGCCGTTTGGCCATGCACACCACGAGGGTTTCTTGGAGCGCGAGTCGCTCGGGTTGCTCGGTGCCACGCTCATCGTGGCGTTGATCTCGGCGCTCCACGTGCATGCGGTCGTGGTGATCGGCGAAGGCCGACGGCCTCGCCTCGGCAGCGTGGCGTGGAGTGGGGTGCGCGTCCTACCGATCGTTGGAGCGGCGGCGGTCATCGCAGACGCGGGAGTCAGCCTGTTGCTCGGCCCCGTCTGGATCGTCGGCCCTGGTGCGGCTGCTGCGCGACCCCGAGCTGCGCTGGTGCCGTGCGCTCGGCGTCGCCTACCTTGTCCTCGCCATCGCGTTCATCGTCACCGGGGGCAAGCCGTACTACCTCGCCGGCATGTTCCCGCTGCTGCTCGCAGTCGGTGCCCGTCCGGTTCTTCGATGGGTGCGCCACGGCCGACCCCGCGCTAGACGAGCGCTGCTCATCGCCGCGGTCGCGCTAGAGAGGACCAGGAGCAAGGCGTTATCTGCCGGTGGCGCCGCCAGGACAGCGATCTGATCCTTGACGCAATGCCCTCGGACCCGACGCTCCTCGGGTTCGAGAATCGATGGCAGGGCGCCTCGATCCCGCATGCGGTCGAGTGCGCGTTGCCGTCTGGCTCGACGATACGCGCGGCACCACCCGCCTATATGCTGGCCACCGCTTCGCTCACGCAAGCTTGTGGTACTGGGCGGGAGCCCAAGCCAGCAGGGCGAAGACCTGGACCATCGCGGCGTGCTTTAGGAGCCTCGGCCCGCCTTTCGGGAAGAGGTTGTTGCTGTCGCGCCGCGTCCGCCAGGCCTGGTCGGCGTAGGCGCTGACGACATCGATGATGCTTTGCTTGAGGGCGGTGTCTGCGGTGGCATGGTGGAGGAGCAGCAGGTTGCGGAAGAGGATCGCGTTGAACTGCTCTGGCTGCGCGGAGTACTTGCCCGCGAAGTGCGTCATCGCCTTGTGCGCGATCGCTTCGGCGCGGGGGAGGTACTGCGCCTCGCCGGTCAGGCGGTGCTGCAAGACGTTCGCACCGATCATCACGCCCTGGTTGTAGGTCCAGACTGTCTTGTCGATGTTGCCGTCGAGCTGCATGTTGTCGAAGTAGAGGCCCGTGGCCGGCTGGGCTGTGGCCCTGCTTTCGTCCAGCGCCTCGTTGACCCAGTCGTACATGTTGCGCGCCCCTGTGTGCTGAGCATCCCCGTCGAACGCGGAAGAGCCCGTCAGCTCGTGGAGGTGGAAGCCGAGCTCGGCGTTCGGGGCGTTGGAGATGGTGTGGCGGGTGTGATCGGTGAGGCCTCTGCCCGCTCCTTGCTTCACCCAGAAGAGCCCTCCGGGCGAGGGATGCCTTGGATTGGAGTCCCAGCCGGTGAGCGCGAAGGCGAAGAGTTCCGCCGCCCGCTTGCGAGAGCTCGCGACGCTGCGCAGGCGATCGTGCTGCACGAGCGCGAGCCCCACCCAGGCGTTGTCGTCGTAGTACTTGTCCCCGCCATGACCATGCGGTGGGGTGACGCCGGAGTCATATGCCGCGGGATTGCCGTGGGCATCCCAGTAGTGGCCGAGGCCCTTGAGGCGATCGACCATCGAGCGGTAGGAGTTGAAGCCGGGGAGCAGCGCTCGCTCGACACCCTCGAGATCGAGCGTCGCGGCGAGCGCCCGTGTGAAGGGCCACAGCGCGGCATATGCCTTGGAGCCCTCCCCGCGCGGTGCTTCGTAGTACAGCGAGGTCCCGTCCTTGACGTAGAAGTGAGCCTGCATCGCGTCGTACGCAGTCAGGGCGCGCTTGGCGTTCTCACGCTGGAGCGAGGTTGCGCCGGAGTTCGCGGTCTCGCCGCTTGCCGGGCTCGGGACTGGCGGTTCGGGAGCCATCGCTCGCAATATACTCCGGGCGACAGCCTCGAGTGGGTCGTGATCGTGACTGCTTCACCATGGAAGCACTCACGATCACGCGGTCGTCGATGTCCTCCGGATCGTGCGCGCGGTGATCGTGCAGAGCGGCCCTCCGGTCGGCTCCAGGTGCCCGGAAACGCATTGCCGATCGAGAGGCACCACGCCGCCGCCGCCGTCATCCCGCGGGCGGCTTCGGGTTCTGCCCGTTGGGTAGTGTTGCCTTGCTCAGGGTCACGGTGCCGACGATGACCGATTCGTGGGGTGCGCCGGCCGAGGGGCCCTGCTGGTTCAGGTAAGTGACTTCGAACCCCTCGTTCGACGCGCAGGAGGGCGTGAGCACGAAGAGCCCCAGCGAGGTGGTTCTGAGTGTTTCGTGCGCTCTGACGTTGCGGTAAAGGCCCCAGCTTTCCCCGGGGCGGCCACCGGCCTTGCATGTGGCGAACCCCTCGATGGAGTAGACGGCGGCCGCAGAGGTGACCGCGTAAGGAGCCGTGAACCCGACCTCGCCCTTGTAACACGGGTAGAGCAGGAACGCGGCGTTGCACGCTGCGCGGGGCTGGGGCAGGAGCGTGAGATGAATCCTCGCGTGCAGGCTGCGTGTCGGGTTGGACCGTCTCTCCTGTTCGACAATGCGCCTCGGTAGCGGTGCGGGGTGCGTGCCGGGCGGCTCGTGGATCGTGATGCTGCCGAGGGGCGTGGGTTGTGGCAGGCCGCCCGCGAAGCTGACGTATTCGACGGTGAACTTCACCGCGCGGCTGCATGCCTCGGAGAGCACTCCCCCGACGGGTATGGTCACGAGCGCGCCGCGTGCGACGTCGGCGCGAGAGCCTTCTCCGGCGAGGCCGCGGTGGCAGACCGGCGCACTCACCGAGTAGGACTCATCGGCATTCGTGACGGGGTAAGGCGCGTGGAAGCTGATCTGCGCGCTCGTGATCACGTGGTTGTGGATCTGCAGGTGCGCGTGCAGCGGCTCGCGCACGATGGGCAGCGCAGCCGGGCGAGGTGGCGGCACTTCCGAGAGTCCGCACGAGGCCAAGCGCAGGTTGCCCCGGTCGACGCACGACCGTCCCGCGTAGCTGTAGGTGATCGCGGTCAGCGCTCCGTTCGGGCCGGCCGGTCGGCTGTAGTTGCCCGGTTCGTCTCTGCCGTCGGTCTCGCTGGCGCTTCCCAGCGGCCTGCCGCTCCTGTAGCGCTGCACGATCAGATAGGCGCCCAAACCCGGGAGCACCGGCTGGGTGCGTGTTTCCGAGCCTTCGCGGTAGGTGACGCTCACCGCGTGCACTCCGAGCAGCCCGAAGGAGATCTCGCGGCGGTCGGCGCTCACCCCAGCGCTCTGGCGGGGGCTGGTGGCCGCGCTGAGCTCGAGCCCCACGCTGTCGCCCGCGTAGATGTCTCCCGGACTCGCGCAGTTTCCGGCCATCCATCCGACTGCGTTCGCGAGGACGTCTGGGAGCGCGTCTGTGGGCAGCGGGTGGAAGCGCCCGTCGTTGTGAAACGCGCCGTCGACGCCGAGCTGTCCGAGCTGGTCGTCATAGACGCGGCCGATCTGCACGCAGATGAGGCCGCGCGTGGTGTGGATGATCTGCATTCCCCACGGCAGGCCGCCCGCCGGGTCTGGCGCTCGCAGGGGGAGCAGCCGCGCGCCGCCCGGCACGGGGATGCCCTCGCCGGCGGTGGCGATCGGAGCACGCGACGTGCCGACCGGCGCGCCCGTGAGGATCACTCCGGTCGCCGCGAGCGTGATCGCGGCGGTGGCGAGCACGAGCGCGAGTGCGACGAGTGCGACGCGCACATGCGCGGATGCTCGGCGTCGCGGTGATGTACGCGGGAAGCGTGTGCCGAAGAGCGCCGGCAGCGGCCGCCGCCCGGCGTGTCGGCGCCGCCCGGCCAGCACCAGTTCCTGCCCGAACCTGTCGATCGCGTCCATCCTCAGGCCTCCTTCATTCTCGTGCGGAGCTCAGCGAGCCCGCGGCTCACGCGCTGGCGGACCACCGACTCCGAGCACCTCAGGCGTCGGGCCAGCTCGTCGTATTCGGTTTCTTGGAGTACCCGTCCTTCGATCGCGCCGCGCTGCTCAGCTGACAGCCGCTCGAGCTCGAGCAGCGCGGCGCCGCCGTCCGCCGCCGCCGCCCGCTGCTCCACGCGCTCGATGTCCTCGTCGCTGAATACGAGCGGCTCGAGGCCCAGGCGCCTGCGCGCCCGGTCCTCGACCTGCCCGCGGCGGATCGAGTCCGCCATCTTGTGGTGTGCGATCGTGAACAGCCACGCGAGCGCCGAGCTCCGCTGCGGGCTGTAACGCGGCAGGGCCGACAGCGCCGCGGCGAACGTCTCCGCGGTCAGGTCAGCGGCGAGCTCGCGGTCGCCCGTGCGCCGCAGGAAGAAGGCGAGCACGGCGTCCACGCGCCGTCCGTAGAAGAGCCCAAACGCCTCCGCGTCGCTCCTGCCCGCAACAAGAAGCGCCTCATCAGCATGGTCATCATCGACGCCCACAACCAGTACATCGTGAAGGCCGGCAGTTTGTGACGCGAGAGCGAGGCTGATCTTCCGCCACTAGCCGATGGCGGTTACGTGGGTGGCGGCCTGTGGCTCACAGCACCGGCGACCACTCGACCCGTAAGTGCTTTGCGGGCATTGCGAGCGTCAAGCCAGTCCCGAGGCACGCTGGCGCAATGGACGAGCCGCAGTCGTACCGGCGCAGGCTCGCGACACGATCGCTTAGGCCGGGCGAAGCAGGCGTCTTCCGACCCTCGGCCGACGCGCTCGGAGCTCGTCCGTTCCGGTCGTCTGCTTGACCTGCGCTTGCACGCTCGGTTTGGCCGCAAAGCATAAGCGCAGCGAGAGAGTGGCGCGTGACCGTAGGCACGGGCCACTATTCCGACCGCTCCACCCGAGCTACGCGGTGGAGCCGGAGTCCGCGGGAGGGGCACCTCGTTCTGCGATGCCCTCAACGCCGAGCTTTCGTTTTACCTCCGGGGATGGCCTACGCAACTCCGGTCCGATATTGATGTCTTAGCTGTCATGAGACGAGTTCTGGCGCTAACTGTCTGGATTGCACTGTCTGCCGCGAGCAGCGCCGTTGCAGCGCCAACGTTGATCGCGCCGCTGCACGGGGGGACCACCATCGAGTCTTTCGGCGACTTGCAGGTGTGGAGTGATTACAACGCGACCGACAAGAGCTGGCACCTTGTCGTGGACAGCGACGGCCTGATCTCGACGCCGCCTGTCCCTGCCGCCACACGTACGATCGAAGCCGACGTTGGTCCTGGTCCATCCGGCTCACCGCTACTCGTCTACAAGGTCTGCCCAAGCGGCTGCCATCTTGTCGTTTCAGGAGTCGATGGGAGCGATCCTCGTGCGGTCCCCGGCAGCGACGCGGCTCGGGAGCCGACGATTTGGGGCGATCGGGTCGCTTGGGTGAGGGGCGCGAATCAGGTGATGACAAGCCTGCTCGACGGCAGCGGGCGAAGAATGCTCGGCGGCGCGCCGCGAAGGCTGTGCCAGCCAGCAAACAAAGAAACGCGCGCGAGCTGCGAAACCACGACGAACCGCAGCGTCACCGGTCTGCAGCTGTACTACGGGCGGCTGGCGCTAACCGACTCGTTCTACACCAGAAATGGAGGCGGGAACGGCGAAGGCGAGGTCCTGACCGAGTCGGTCAAGGGCGGTCCGCAGCATCTCATCGCGCTGCAAGGGGTTGAAGAAGGCGGGGGAGAAACGTTCTGGCTCGGTCCCTCCTGGTCAGAAGGAAAGCTCTACTTCTACGCGGACGGTCTCTCTGAGTGCGTCGAACACTGCATCTACGTGTTTGGATTCGATCCGACGCACGATACGTATGTTCGAGCGACTGCGTCCACCGAGCTGACCGGATTCGCGATGGCAGCAGGGCTTCGGGCGTATGAAGCGACCGCTCCCGGCAACGGCGAAACCACTCCGAAGGCCTGTGCAGAAGCACTCAAGGGCGAACCGGCCGGGGAATACCTCATTACGGTGATTCCGTGCGTCGTACGCCTGAGCGGTCCGATTGCGTTCAGGCCAACACGCCCGCCCATCTCGTTTCCCTGATTATCAGGCTCCGGGACCAGGACGGCCCTGAGGCTGGCTCCCGGGCCGGTTTGCCGCGGTAAACGGTGTCTGGGGGGCGTGTCAGCGCAGACGAGCGCCGTCGCGTCGTTCGGGCTGGCGCGGAGTAGCGTCCTGAGCGGCCTGTCGCTTTGGCTCGGGAGTGGTGCTTCCTGCTACAAGCGAGCGTCCACGCCGCGACCGCGCAGGCACCCGCCTTGGACGACAAGCAGCGCGCTGTCTCGGCACCGGACGGGCGCCTGCTGGCCGCCAAGAGCCAGCGTGTCCGTCTGCCGAATGCGTCGCCGAACTTCCGAGTCAGGGCACTAAGCCAGCCCCATCGCGTTCGGAGGCTACTCGCAGCTGACGTGGGCCAGGGCGCACTTCGCGTCGCTGAGGGTCGACAGCCAGACGCTCTACGATCTCGCCAGCGCGTAAGCTTGGAGCTCTGGGAGGCGAGCCGCAATCTTCCGGCTGATTTCCTTCGGATGCTTCCGCCGCCGCAGGTCGAGATCGCCGCCTAGCATTCCGTTCGGAGGCGCCCCACGGCTTGTGCTCGTCATTCGGGCCGAGGCAGCGTGAATCGCAGTTCGCCAGGTGCCGTTCGAGTTCCGCCTTCTACCGCATGTCGTCTGCTGCGCGCGTCTCCCGGAGCGTTGCCGGGGATCGAGGTAATTCAGCGCGCTGGGGGCAAGGAGTTGACCATTTCGGCGACGATCTGTTCGGCGGTGCGGCGGTCGAGCTGCATGTCGCGGCGCAGGAGCTTCCACACGAGCAGGTCCGTCGCGATGACGATCGCGGCCAGGCGCCGTTCGCGCGAGCGGCCCCGCAGGCCGTGCAGGAGCGGCTGGAACGTTCTTGCCGCCCAGTCGCGGTGGTAGGCGCGGCCAGCGTCGGTGATTCGGCGAACGGCGGGTATCCGCTCCTCCTCGGAGAGCATCCGCAGGACCGTGTTCCCATTGGCCTCGTAGCGGTCGAAGAGGATCTCGATCGCCTCACACACCTCTCCCACGGGCGCTTCGTCGCGTCGCGCCATCTCCTGACGGCCCCACCGTAGGGCCACGGCGGTGAACAGCTGCTCCTTGGAGCCGAAGTTCGTGTGCAGCGTCTGCGGGGTGACCTCCGCCTCGGCGGCGATCTCGCTCAGCCGGACGTTCTCGTATGGACGTGTGGCGAAGTGTCGCCATGCCGTTGGTCTGCGAGGCACGATCGGCGCACAGTCAAGTAATCCGAGTGTTCTGTCGATGTCTAACTGGTGGAACACGCCCTCACGAGCAGGCGCTTTATCGGAGCAGTGGGCGTGATCGTGTTCGCGACCGTCGTGTGCGGGGTCTGGATCGGACTGCGCATCGGCGGCGCCCAGGCAACGCTTTGGGTCGACGATGCAGCCACGCCGCTGGCGGCGCTGGTCGCGTGCGTATTGTGCTTTCGTGCCCGTGCTCGCCACAGCGGGCAGATGCGTCTGTTCTGGACGCTGCTGGGCTGCGCCACCGCGTGCTGGACGTTCGCTGAGGCTATCTGGGGCTACGACGCGCTGATCCTCGACGTCGAAGTGCCCGCGCCCTCCTGGGCGGATCTCGGGTATCTCTCGGCGATCCCGCTCACGGTCGCGGCGCTGGTAGCACACCCGGCCACGAAAGGCAGCGGCACGCGCAAGGCTCGCTCGGTGTTCGACGGACTGGTGATCGCCACGGCGCTGATGTTCCTCAGCTGGACGCTCGTCCTTGGCCCGCTGTGGCACACCGCCAACCTCAGCACATGGGCGGGCGCCGTGAACCTGGCCTACCCGTTCGGTGACGTGGTGATCGTGTTCTTCATCGTGCTCGCCATCCGCGGGATGACCGGTCATGGCCGTCTATCGCTGTGGTGCCTGCTGGGCGCCCTGCTGGTGATGGCGCTGTCGGACAGCACCTTCACCTACCTGAGCGACGTCGCCAGCTATAGCAGCGCGAGCGCGCACCTGATCGACACCGGCTGGATCGCGGCATATCTCGGGATCGCGCTCGCCGCGTTCAGCTCGCGGTCAGACGGCGCCGTGCCGGCCAAGGCCGAGCACGCAACACCATCGCTCGCGTCACTCGTGGCCCCGCTGCTACCAGTGCTGCTCGCGCTGACCGTCGCCGCCGTGGAGATCAAGCTCGGCCATCACCTGGACCGTGCAGCTTGGCTGATGGCTTTCGGGCTAATCGCGCTGGTGCTGGCGCGTCAGGGGCTGGCGATACTCGAGCTGCTCGCGCCCGGCCGCGACACGCGGGCCGGCCTGATGCAGAGGGTCACGCGTGCGGCTCTGGGTGACGCGAACGCCGAGCAGCCGCCGCACTCCGGCTATCGGGACAGCGGCTATGAGCCACTTTGACCTGAGCCCGGGACAGTACAGCCACGTGGGTTTCACGCCCGCGAGCGCACCGGACGTCAAACTGATTCGCCCAGACAGCCAGGCCTACCTACCCCCGATGTCACAGTCGGGGGCCACCGAGCGCAGCGAACGGGCGACCGCCCGGATCGTGATCGTGCTGACCATCGCCTGCACAGTCCTTGCCCTCTACGACCTGTTCCTACTGGCGGCGGGTACCTGAGCCGAGCTCACGACCTGGAAGCCGCTTCGGAGCTTCTTGATATCCGGTACATCCTGCCCCCGCGGCGTATGCTCGTCCAGGCCAACGCACCTTCACCAGGGTTTGACACCCTCGGCACACGGTGGTGGACTCCGCCTCGTGTCGCGTGCCAGAGGCGGCTCCACCACCACCGTACAGGTTGAAGACGTTCGGCACGGGCAGGACCTACCCGTCAGGTTGTCGCTTTGCGCGAACAGCGGCACTCTCGCATTGACCGCGCAAGACGACCGCTTCGGACGACCTGCGAGCGCTTGGGGAAGTCCCGGACGCAGGCGGTCAGACGACCGCTTGCGCGGAGCAAAGCAGCAGTCTGCGGTTGGCCGCCCGAGGCGCGAGCGCCCAGCTCGACGCTCGCGCTCTGGGCGTCCGTGTTGTTCAGAGCTGAAGGCCCGCTGTCGCGGACATCATGGGCGCTCGGCGTGCGTGCACGGTCGAGATGATCTCCTCGATGTCGATGCCCTGCAGGTAGATGCTGGTGGTGCCGAGGTTGGCATGTCCGAGTTGACGCTGGATGACGTTCAGCGACACGCCCTCGCGTGCGAGCTCGACGGCGTGCGCATGGCGCAGCTGATGGGGTGCGAAGCGTCGTCTGACGCCCGCTTCGGTGGCGTGGCGGCGAAACTCGGTGCGGACCGCTGCAGCTGACCAGGGTCGACCGTGGGTGGGGCCGTCGATCACGCAGAACAGCGGGCCGGCGGGGAGCTCGAGGCGCTCTGAGAGCCAGGGCCGCAGGTTCTCCCAGCCCCATCCGTCCATGCCGACCTCGCGCCGGCGTCCGCCCTTGCCGTGGCGCACGAGCACCGACCCGCGTTGCGCGTCGAGGTCGCGCTCGCTCAGCGCGAGCGCCTCCTGGACGCGCAGCTCGCCGCGCCAGAGCATCACGATCATCGCGCGCAGCCGAAAGCCGTGGGGGTCCTCGTTGGCGTGGCGCATCACGCAGACGATCTCCTCAACGGTTGGCGGGTCCGCTGGGTAGAGCATGCCCTTGTTGCGAGGTGGACGACCGGCGTGGTAGCCGGGGAGCGTCGCCGGTGAGCGACGCCGCCCGGCAGAGTCGAGCGCTGCAGAGACGGTCATTGGGTTCTCCTTCCATCGCACGGCTGATAGTGGTGCTGCTCTACCAGCACCGCCAGCCCTGCTGGAGTGAGAGGGACCGACGCTCGCTCAGCCAAGGCGATGCGGAAGCGTCCGCATCGGTGGGCGTCAGTGCTCGTGTTCGTCCCATCCAGGCGTCTCGACCGAGCAGTCTCGAAGTCTTGCTTTCGGCGGAAAGCACCAGTCTTCGCCGAGAGTGTTCCCCTTCCCACCACATGATCACGATCCGCGCGCTCTTCGCACGGGGGGTTGTTGGTCGAATACGATCGCGCCCGTGACGACGGAGGACTACCGCAGGGCCAGCTATGAGGTCTGGCAGGCGATGGCGGCGGGCTGGGACCGCGAGCGGGGCTGGACGTGGGAGGCCTCGCGCCCGGTCTCTGAGAACCTGCTCGAAGCGTTGGCGCCCGAGCCCGGCCAGACGATCCTCGAGCTGGCGGCTGGCACAGGCGAGACGGGTTTCGCCGCTGCCCGCGCGGTTGGGCCGGAGGGGCGGATGATATCGACCGATTTCGCGCCCGAGATGGTGGCGGCCGCGCGGCGCGAGTCTGAGCGCCTTGGTCTCGCCAACGTCGAGCATCGCGAGATGGACGCCGAGCGCATGGACCTCGAAGGCGACAGCGTCGACGGCGTGCTCTGTCGCTGGGGCTTCATGCTGATGGCCGATCCCGCGGCGGCGCTGGCGGAGACCCGGCGGGTGCTTCGCCGGGGCGGGCGGGTGTCGCTTTCGGTTTGGGGCGCCGCCGAGCGCAACCCGTGGGCTTCGCTACCGGGCCGGGCGCTGATGGAGCACACGGGCGCGCCGCCGCCGAATCCGCAAGACCCGGGCATCTTCGCGCTGGCGGACCCCGAGCGGGTGCGCTCGCTCTTGCGGGGCGCGGGCTTTGGTGACCCGCGGCTCGAGGAGGTCGAGGTGAACTGGCACTTCGAGCGTTTTGATGACTACTGGCGGTACGTCACCGAGCTGGCGGGCGGGATCGCGATGGTGCTGCAGGCGATGCCCGAGGCAGATCGCGAGGCCGTACGCTCGCTGGTCGAGCGGGCCGCCGGGGACTTCCGCGCCAACGGCGGTCTGGAGCTGCCGGGCGTAGCACTGAACGCGTCGGCGGACTGACGCCGGCTGTCCCGAGACCGACGCGTCCACCGCGCCGTCGTCTCCACGCCCGGACTCATTCGCTCAGCAACATTCCCACCATGGACCCTTGCGCGACAAGCGAACGACCGCGAGCGCGCCTGCCAGATGCTCGCTCCGGGTGATCCGCGATCGCGCCCGCTGAGGCTCGTCAGACGATCGCTTACAGCTGGGCGAAGCAGGCGTCTCGCCGGCCTCGGCCGACGCGCCTGAGCCACGGCGCGGGGGCTGGATGACGGCTGCTTCCGCTCCTGGTCGAAGGCGCACTCTCGCTTGGCGGTATGCAGACCTCGTTGGCTAACCTAGCCTCGTGGACGCGATCAAGCACCTCTGGGCGAGCACGGTAGTCACCCGCCCGGGAAGAATCGTGGAGCCGCCGGCCGCGCCTCGCCACCTCGTGTCGCCGTGAGCGAGCAGCCTTCGGCCGGGACGATGTGGGAGCAGCGATACGGTGGCGAAGGCTACCTCTACGGAACCGAGCCCAACGATTTCCTGCGGGAAAGCATGCCGCTACTGCCCACAGGTGCGGCTCTGTGTCTCGCCGAGGGAGAGGGGCGCAACGCCGTGTTCCTCGCCGAAGCCGGCTACGAGGTGTCGAGCGTTGACCTCGCCGAGGCGGGCGTGCGAAAGACTCGTCAGCTCGCTGAGCGTCGAGGGATGCACGTGACGGCCGTCGCGGCAGACCTTGCGAAGTACGACCTCGGCGTTGAGCGCTGGGATCTCGTGGTCTCGATCTTCGCGCACATGCCGCCCGCGATCCGGGGCGACTTGCACCGGCGCGTGGTTGCCTCGCTCAAGCCCGGGGCGGTGTTCCTGCTGGAGGCCTACACGCCCGAGCAGATCGCGCGCGGGACGGGCGGGCCGCCCTCAGCGGAGCTGACCATGACACTCGACGCCCTAAGGAAGGAGCTCGCGCCGCTCGAGTTCACGCACGCAGCCGAGCTGGAGCGCAGCGTGCTGGAGGGAGCTGGGCACACGGGCCCAGGGGCAGTCGTTCAGGTCATCGCGCGCAGAGTCTGACGCGCGACCCCTGCGGAGGCCTCGGCAGGTCACGCGGCGCGCACCTCGCCGCGCGCGAGGATGAATGCGGCGCCGAGGCTGCCAAGCCGCCGGGCGCGGCGCTCGAGCGGAATGGCGCGAGCCTGCAGCCAGGAGGGGGCGCCTGGCGGTAGGTAGGCGGCCGGGCGCGTCCGCACCTCATGCGTGCCCGCGCGCCGCAGCAGGGCGGCGAGTTCGCCGGGGGTGAAGAAGTGGGCGTCCTTCCAGGTGTCCGACTCGGGCGCATTTGTTCCAGAAATACGGCTTGCTAGAGCCAACAACACGGATCTTGCGAGACCGCGCGGCCCCGCACGGATGGCGGTTCGATCCCTGCGGTCAATCTCTCCGCCCGTCGGATATGGTGCCCCTTCGCCGACAGGACAACCGCGTGGAGAGGGAGGCTGCAATGTACGTAGTCGTTCGTAGCTATTCAGGGGACGGTGCATCGGAGCTGTTCGACCTTCTCGGGCAGCGCGCTGAGGACGTGAAGAACCTCATCGGCGGGGTACCTGGCTTCGTCAGCTACGCAGCCTCTCGGACCGGCGCGGACAGCGGCGTGACCGTGACGGTCTGTCAAGACAAGGCAGGCACGGACGAGTCCTCTCGGCGCGCCGCCGAGTGGGTCAAGGACAACGTCAGCACGACCGGCAACCCGCCCGTGGTCACCGAGGGCAGCACGGTCCTCCAGTTCACCTCCTAAATGTAGTTCCCGGTGGTTCCGTAAGAGCCGTTGTCCATCCGGGCCTCATTCGGAGGCTGGGTGGTGTTGGGCGCTGCGCGAGTTGCGAGAGCTTGTGTCTCGGCCTCCTGCCAATTGGCTCAAAGGAACGCTAACCCCCCCGACCACGAGCAGCGAGAAGATCCGGCTTTGGAGGACTTGCGAGCCTCCGCTATTGCTGGACCTCAAGGAGCCCGAGTAGCTTCTGCCGTAAGCTGCGATCTGGCTCCCTGACTAGCATTGCAACAAGCACCTCGATCCCAGCTTGACGGTTTGAACGTCGTCCACTCGAGCGCATGAGAAGAGTCCTGCTAAGTGGGGCTCTTCTGCTTTCCGGATCGTTTCATCGCCGTCCGGGACTAGTGTTCGGATTGTTGCGAGTGGCAACTCCGAACAGTTTTCCGAACATCGCGGGATCCCGCACTAGGCCGGTCACCACGCTCGCTACTGGGGCGTGTCGACGTACTGCTCTCGAACGGTCGGGTCGAGGACGTCCAGCAGGCGCTGCAAGTGTCGGCAGAGCAACTCGAAGTCGCTCCCGCCCAGCGCACCGGCCCAGTCGACTTCGATCTCCGCGATCAGTCGCCGGCCCTCGCGGATCGCTTGCCACCCGCTCTCAGTGAGGCAGATGAGCTTCGCGCGTCCGTCGCTCGGGTCAGGCCTTCGCTGGAGGTAACCGAGTTGCTCGAGCCGATCGACGAGCTCGGCCATGGCCGACAGTGACAGCCCCGAGGAACTTGCGAGATCGGTCAGCCTGGAGCCGGCCGACTTGATCGCCCCAAACACCTGCAGGTGGGCAGGTCGTATCCCCTCGAAACCGGCGGACGCCTCTCCGCGAACGGCGAGCTCCGAGCGAAAGAGCCGAATCAGGTTCCCGAGCAGTTGACCGACCGGCAGCCGCTCGGAGCGAGTTGTCGTGGAGGTCACGCGACTATGCTACGGTATCCGAAACTTCGGAGCCCGTTGTACTTTAGGAGGCGATCGGTGGCACACCTGGGCCAGCAAATCACGAACACGCGTACGGGGCAGCGAATGACCTTCGTCGAGCTCCGGCGGGACTCGCTGCGGATCGACAGCGTCAATCCCCCGACCGACGAGCGCGAGCCGTTGCACGTCCACCCCAAGCAGGAAAGCGGTGCGGAGCTCGTCTCGGGCTCGCTCGTCTTCGAAGTCAACGGCGTCCAGCGCAAACTCGCCCCGGGCGACTCGATCTCGATACCTCCAAACACCCCTCACCGGTTCTGGAACGACGGGCACGAGGACGCCCACTCGATCGGGTTCTTTCGGCCCGCGCTCGCGATCGCGGAGTTCTTCGAGACCCTCTTTGCACTTGCCAATGCGGGGAAGCTCGACGCGAAGGGGATGCCGCGCCCGCTGCAGCTCGCGGTCATGGTGCCGCGGTTCGGGGACGAGATTCGGACGGTCAGGCCGCCCTGGCCTGTCCTGCGGGCGGTGGCAATGCTCCTGAAGCCGCTTGCGCGAGCCCGCGGCTACAGGAGCACAATCGCGGCCTAGTCCCGATCTGCCTGCGGACCAGGCACTGTGTTGTCACCACGCTGATGCTTTAGAGGCATTGCGAGCGTGCCGCGAACCGGGTGTGACGCTGTCGCTCTGGACGACAAGCAGCGCTCTGTCTCGGCACCGGACGGGCGCCTGCTGGCCGCCAAGAGCGAGCGTGTCCGTGCCGAATACGTCGCCGAACTTCCGTGCCAGAGCACTTAGGATTCGTGCAGCTCATGTCGCCAGCGTCCAGGTCAGCGACAGCAGCGTTGCTAGCGCCAGCCACGTCAGCGACGCGACCGATGAGTGCAGCACCTCGATGGCGTGGCTGTCGCTCACGCCAACGATGACGAAGCCGAGACCCGCCAGGACGCAATAGAGGACGAGCACCGCCGCCGCCGCCCACTTGATCGGCGCCACGCCCGCCCGATCACGGCGGCTGCGCAACAGCACCCACAGGGCGAGCACGAGCAGCGCGCCCGCCCAAACACGGTGGATGAGAGCGATGACGACCAGGTGGTTCAAGGACGGGAACAGGGATCCGTTGCATAGCGGGTACCCATGACCGCATGCGCTGTCGGAGCCCGCGTTGGCCAGGGTCGAGCCCGCCACCAGCAGGCCAAAGCTGAGCGCAACGAACCATCCAATCAGTCGTGAGAACGAGTCGTGCGGCACCGGTTCAGCGGCCGGGAAGGCGAGTCGTACGGCGACGAGCGCGATCGACCCCACCAGCAGCGCAGCCCCCCCGTAGTGGGCGACGACCGTCCAGGCGACGTTGCGAAGCAGCACCGTCACGCCGCCCAGGACAACCTGGAGCGCGAGCAGCGCGAGCATCCAAACCACTGGGCGAGTCAGCCGACGCTCGTGGCGGTAGCCGCGGAACACCATCACCGCCAAGCCGACCACACCGACGACGAGCACCGTTGCGACCCAGCGATGGAGCTCCTCGATCAGGGCGTGGTCGCCACCTGCGACGAGCTGGCCATGGCACGCGGGCCAATCGGGACAGCCAAGCCCGGATTCGGATGCGCGCACGAACGCGCCGATGGTCATCATGGCCCACCCGAGCAGCGCCATTGCCGCCGCCCAGGCCGCAAGCCGGCGTCGCCTCACACGACCGAGCCCTGCACTGCCCCAGTGTGCAGCCGCGGAGGCCTTGTAGGTCGGGGGGGTCATGTTCATCATCGGTTCAGCTCGCTCATCGGCTGCCGAGATCGGGTTCTTGTCCACACGCAGCCCACCATGGGTATCTCGGGTTCTCGAGAGCACGCCGGACTAGGGCAGGTCCGCCAAGATCTCCGCGAGAGGCTTGCGGATGCCAGTGATGAACGGCAGCTCGTTGTTGGTGTAAAGACGCGCCTGCGCACCCCGTAGGTGGCGGATCAGGTCGAGGATCCGTACCACGTCGTCACACTCGAAGGCGAGCAGCCACTCGTAATCGCCAAGCCCGAAGGCGCTGACCGTGTTGGCGCGGACGTCGGGGTACTCGCGGCCCATACGGCCGTGTTCGATGAGCAGGGCGCGTCGTCGATCAGGGTCCAGGAGGTACCACTCGGGGGTTCGCACGAACGGATAGGCACACAGCCATCGCCGTGGAGGCTCTCCGGCAAAGAACGCGGGCACGTGGGACTTGGAGAACTCTGCCTCGCGGTGTACTCCGACCGCCTGCCAGAACGGCTCGATGGTGCTGCCGAGCTGCGTTCTACGCAGCGCCACCTGTGAGGCCTGCATGGCCTCGGCGGACGGTCCGGCGAGCCATAGCAGCAGGTCGCAGTCGGCACGCATGCCCACCGTGGAGTAGGAGCCGCGGATGGCAACACCCTCGGCTTCGGTGAGTGCCGCTTCGGCCTCTGCCGCCAGGTCGGCGCGCGGGCCGTGGGAGAGCGCTTCAGACACGCGAAAGGCTGCATACGCGGTGAAGGCGAGGCCTACCGGGAAGTCGCCCGTCGTCTCGGTCTGCTTGCGTGGAAGAACGGTGGACATGGCTGTGCTCCCTTTCGTCAGGGCTAACTAGGTAGGAGTCGGGGCCAGGCTCGACGGCGCCATCCGCTCAACACTGTCGGGCCTGCCGGACAGGGCCGCGAGGACGCCCTCGGCGGCCACCTGGCCGTCACGGATACAGGCCGCCACGCCAACACCTCGGTAGGCGGCGCCGCAGAGGCTCACGCTCGGAAGCGATGCGAGCGCGGCGTCGACGCGAGCGATTCGCTCGAGATGACCGACGGCGTACTGCGGCAGCGCGCGCTCGAAGCGGAACACCCGCTGCTCGAGCGGCTCCGCGCGGAGCTTCATGGCCTGCGTGAGGTCTGCGCGCACAGCATCGACGAGCTGCTCGTCGTCGAGCTCGAGTGCGGCGCGGTCGCCCGCGTGACCCGCGGAGCACTTCAGAAGCACTGTGTCGCCTGTCAGGTGCGGCCACTTCGCGGAGGACCAGGTGCAGGCGGTGATCGTGCGCCCGCGACCCCGTGTCACCAGGAATCCGCTCCCGGCCAGCGGGCGGTCGAATGCCTCGACTGGATAGGAGAGTCCAATCGTCGCCACCGATGCGTAGGGGATCTGCTCGAGCTCGGCCGCGGCCGCCGGGCAGGCCTCGCCGAGGACGGCCGCGGCGGCGAAGGCGGGCAGGGCCAGGATCACGTGGTCGGCGCTCAGGACCTCTCCACCGGCCAGCGTCAGACGCGCGCCGCCGCCGGGCAGGGCTTCAAGGCCCTGCAGTCTTGAGCCCGTGCGGAACTCGACGGTGGGCAGGCGCTCGCGCAGCGTCCGCACGATCTCCTCGAGGCCCCCGCTCAGCGTCAGGAACGTCGGCCCCGTCGGGGCCGGCAGCGACCCGCCGGAGAGCGCGCGCAGTCCGCGAACCAGGCTGCGCCGCGCCTTCAGAGCGGCCTCGAGCTGGGGCGCAGTCGCACGCACGCTGAGCTCGTCGCAATTCCCCGCGTGAATACCTCCGAGCAGTGGGTCGATGAGCCGCTCGAGCACCTGGTTGCCGAGACGACGCCGCACCAGCGATCCGATCGAGACGTCGTGTGTCAGAGCACGAGCAGGGGCGATCAGGTCGAGGCCGGCACGGACAAGGCCGGCGGGCGAGAGGATGCCGGAGGCGATCACGGCCTGTGAACCGTCGGGCACGCCGGCCATCAGCCGCGGCGGCAGCGGGCGCAGACGGTCTGTCCACACGTAGGGCTGGTCGCTGGCGGGCGCAACCAGATCATGCTCGAGCCCCAGCTCATGACAGAGCTCGCGTCCCGCCGGGACGCGAGCAAGCAACGCCTCAGCACCGACGTCGAGCGGGCGCCCGGCGAAGACCTCAGTGCGGATCTTGCCGCCGAGGCGGTCGTCTGCCTCGAGCAGCGTGATCTGTGGGCCGGCGGTGCCCGTGCGATCGGCCGCGCCGGGCACCCCGGCCAGGCGGTGAGCGGCGGCAAGCCCGGCGATCCCACCTCCCACGACGACGACTCCTCGACGCTCGCTCATCGCCGTTGTGAGCTACAGGTCATGGCGTCGCCGCGCCGTCGATGACGTGCTCAAGAACTACGTTTGCGAGGGTGCGCATGAAGCGCGGGTCGGCGTTCGGCGAAGCGGTTCGGGCGAACGCGATCCCGAGCTCCCGCGCGCGGGCTCGAGCCTCGATGTCGAGGTCGTAGAGGACCTCGAGATGGTCGGCGACGAAACCCGCCGGGCACACCACGACGGCGTCGACATCCGCGGCGGCCAGGTCGCCCAGCACCTCGAGGACGTCTGGGCCGAGCCAGGGCTCCGGGGTTCGCCCGGCGCTCTGCCACGCCACCGACCAGCGGTCCAACCCCGCACGCGCCGCCACCGCAGCGGCGGTCTCTCGTAGTTGCATAGGGTAGGGATCCGATTCGTCAAGGATTCGTGTGGGGAGGCTGTGGGCGGTGAACAGGACGTGTGCGCGCACGCCAGCCTCTGCCGGCAATGCTCGGAGGGCGTCGCCGACCGCCTGCGAGAGAAAGTCCAGATAACCGGCTGCCAGGTGCCAGGAGCGAACGACTGACACTTCAGGCGCTCCGGGCGCGGCCGCCCCCGCGGCGCTCGCCCGCTCGGCGTACTCGCCGACGCTCAGCTTCGAGTAGTGAGGCGCGAGCACCAGGCCGAGAATCCGGCGCGATCCCGTGACGGCCAGTTCCGCGACCGCGTCCTCGATAAAGGGCGGCGCGTGCTTCATCCCCAGTGCAACTCGGACATCCGGGTGGCCCTCGTCGGCAAGCGCGCGTTCCAGCCCTGCGACCTGGGCGCGTGTCAGCTCCAGAAGCGGAGAGTGCCCGCCGATCGCCTCGTACCGGCCGCGCAACTCGGCGAGCAGCTCTGAAGTCGGCGGTCGACCGCGGCGGATGTGGGTGTAGTAGGCCTCGAGCTCCTCCGGCCCCGCCGGTGTCCCGTAGGCCATCGCCAGGACAGCCGTGCCGCTCATGGCGAGAGATCCACGTGCCGCGCCCGATGCGCGTGCACGAGTTCGACGATATGCGTGAGCGCGCCCGGGTCGGTCGTCGGTGGCACGCCGTGGCCCAGGTTGAACACGTACCCTCTCGCGGGAGCCCGAGCGAGCACCTCGGCTACCTCCGCCTCGAGCACGGGGCGAGGCGCCAGGCAGGCAACCGGATCGAGGTTCCCCTGCAGGGCCACCTCGGGGGGCAGGCGCATGCGACCCTGCTCGAGCGGCACCCGCCAGTCGAGCCCCACGGCGTCCGGGCCGGCCGAGCCCATCGACTCGAGCAGGTGGGTGGCGCCGAGCCCGAAGTAGATGCGCGGCACCCGCAAGGCGGCGAGCCCGTCGAACAGGCGCCGAACGACGGGCAGCACGTGCGCCGTGTAGTCGCGAGCCGACAGCGACCCAATCCAGCTGTCGAACACCTGCACGGCCTGCGCTCCGGCCTGCACCTGCACGGTGAGCGAGGCCAGCGCGATGTCGGCCAACCGCTCAAGCAGAGCCCGCCAGGTGACGGGATCGCTGAGCATCAGCGTCTTGGCGCGCGCCTGGGCCTTGGATGGGCCGCCCTCGACCAGATAGCTGGCGAGCGTGAACGGGCCACCGGCGAAGCCGATCAGCGGCACGCTCAACTCTGAACACGCAAGGCGCACACCTTCCCCCAGCCACGGCGCGTCCTCGTCTGGCTCGAACGGGCGCAGTAGACGCAGATCGCGCGAGGTGCGAATCGGCGTGCCGATCACGGGGCCCACGCCGGGACGAATCTCAACATCCACGCCAATCGCCTCGAGCGGCGTCACGATGTCCGAGAACAGGATCGCCGCGTCAACGCCGTGACGACGCACGGGCTGCAGCGTCACCTCGGCGGTGAGCTCCGGAGAGTGCGTGATCTCCATGAGGGTCGCCCCTCGACGGACAGCGCGATACTCCGGCAGCGAACGCCCCGCCTGGCGCATGAACCAGACGGGGGTGCGCTCCACAGGCTCACCACGCAGGGCGCGCAGCAGCGGAGCATCCAAGAGGCCAGCGGTCTCGCCCACGGCCTCGGTCGCAAGCATCCCGCTCGGCACAGCGTCAACCGTAAGAGTGCACGCGAGCCTCCACAAGCGGGAGAGCCACACGTGGGATGGGTGCTTACCACGGTGAGGCTCCCCGTAGTCTCCACGGAGAGGCCTTGCCAAGCACCCGAGACGCCGGTTGCGAGATCAGCGACCGAGCACGCGGGCGCGGGCGCGGGCGCGGGAGACCTGAAATCTCCACGGATCGAACCCACCACGCGACCGCGACATCGCCACCGTTGAGCCCGGCGTCGCTTTCAACGGTTCCCTGGCCAGACCGGCAGTCGACCGATTGACAGGCCGTGATCGCCGCTGCCATAGCTGTGTTAGGGTGCCCGAATTAGGGTCACCTAACACAAGGGGGCAGGAGGCAGCGCATGAACGCAACCCTCGATCATCGCCAGCTCTATCGTCTGCCGTGGTCGCTGCCCGATAACGCCATCGCTTGGCTGGAGCCGACCAAGAAGTGCAACCTGGCGTGCCTCGGCTGCTACCGGGAGAACGACCCGCGTGGGCACAAGACGCTCGATGAGGTCCGTCATGATCTCGATGTCTTTCAACGCTTTCGCACAGTGGACGGCGTGTCGATCGCGGGCGGCGACCCGCTCGTCCATCCGGAGATCGTCGAGATCGTCCGAATCGTCGCGGGGGACGGCCTCAAGCCGATCGTCAACACGAACGGCCTGGCTCTCACCGAGGAGCTGCTGGGCGAGCTCAAGGACGCCGGGGTGGCCGGCTTCACGTTTCACATCGACTCCAAGCAGGGCCGCCCGGGCTGGAAGGACGCGGATGAGATCGAGCTATGCGAGCTGCGCCAGCGCTACGCCGAGATGGTCGCCGCGGCAGGAGAGATCGGCTGTTCGTTCAACGCGACCGTGTATGAGGACACGCTGCGGTACGTGCCCGACGTGGTGGAATGGGCTCAGCGCAACATCGAGATCGTCAACACAGTCGTGTTCATCGCATTTCGAGCAGGCGTGGTGGGCGGCGGCTTTGACCACTACGTGAAAGGCACTCGGGTCGATTTCTCCGCGATGCCCTATGCCACCAGCGAACAGGCTCCACACGAGATCCAATCGACCGAGATCGTGGCCGAGATCCGCAAGCGCTTCCCCGACTTCGCCCCCGCCGCCTACCTCAATGGGACCGAGCAGCTAGACACGTTCAAGTGGCTGCTCGCCGGTCGCCTCGGCACCAAGGAGCGGATCTACGGCTACGTTGGGCCGCGCTCCATGGAGCTGGCGCAGACATTCCACCACCTCACAACAGGCAGATATCTCGCCTACACGAGACCGGAGACACTGGCACGTGGCAGGGCGATGCTGCTGCTGTCCACGCTGGACCCGAAGCTGCGGGGCGTCGCCCGCCGCTGGCTGGCCGCATGCACCCGCAAGCCCTCGCGCCTGCTCGAGAGGCTCCGCTTCCAGTCGGTGATGATCATCCAGCCGGCCGACATCTACGAGGATGGGCGCCAGAACATGTGCGATGGCTGTCCCGATATGACGGTCTGGAACGACCGCTTGGTGTGGTCGTGCAGGCTGGAGGAGCCAGAGCGCTTCGGCGACTTCGTCCAGATGGTGCCCAAGAGCGGCTGATGGATCGGCCAGCACCAGCGTTCTCTCTGACCGGCGCGCCCTCGTCGAGCCTTCGCCCCGACGTGCGAGCTGCGCGTGCGTCGCGCGATAAGAGGCTTAGCATGGTCGACTTCGACCTCGCACCATTCACAATCGCATGGGAGGTCACGCGCGCATGCGCCTACGCGTGCGTCCATTGTCGTGCCGATGCGCAGCCCCAGCGCAACCCGCGCGAGCTCGACACGATCGAGGGCAAGCGTCTCATCGATCGGCTTGCTGGCTTCGGGCGTCCCATCCTCGTCCTCACGGGCGGCGATCCGTTGATGCGGCGCGACCTCTACGAGCTCGCACGTCATGCCGATGAACGTGGGTTGCGAGTCTCGCTGACGCCCACGGCTACTGCGCTTGCAACCCGAGCACGGATGCATCAGGCACGCGCCGCGGGCGTGCGGCGAGTCGCCTTTAGCCTGGACGGCGCCAGCGCTTCAGTCCACGATCGATTCAGAGGCTTTGAGGGCTCGTTCGAGCGGACGCTGACGGGCATCGACAATGCGCGGGCTGAGGGCATGCCGCTCCAGATCAACACGACCGTGTGTGCCCACAACGTCGGGGAGCTCGAGCGGCTCATCCCATTGCTCGAGCGGTGGGCGGTCGTTCAGTGGTCGGTCTTCTTCCTCGTGCCGGTCGGGCGTGGCAGGACGCTGCCGATGCTGACCGCAGAGCAACACGAGGAGGTGCTCGGCTGGCTGTGCGAACTCGGGGAGTCGGCCTCGTTTGACGTCAAGGCGACCGCGGCGCCGCAGTTTCGGCGAATCGTGCGCCAGCGATCCTCCCGCCTTGCCGGTGCTGGATTCCGCTTTGCCGACGGGCTGGACCGCCCCGGTCCCGCCAAAGGTGTGAACGATGGACGCGGCTTCATGTTCGTCTCACACCTGGGAGAGGTGATGCCCTCTGGCTTCCTGCCCCTGTCCGCTGGAAACGTGCGCGAGGGGGATCCCGTCGCGCTGTACCGCGAATCGCCGCTGTTTCGCGAATTGCGTGACCCAAAGGTACTGAAGGGCAGGTGTGGTCGTTGTGAGTTCCGTGAGGTATGCGGCGGCAGCCGGGCACGGGCATTTGCCGTGACCGGCGACCACTTGGCCTCCGATCCCAGCTGTCCGTACCTGCCAGGGCGCCCGTCGGTAACTTCACGACCAGCAGGGCTTCGATAGATCGAATGAAGGAAGGGCTCAAGGCTGGGGTCAGCCGCGTGGTCGCAGTATGCCGCTGATTCGAATTGAACGCCGACAGGGCACTGACCTGGCGCAGGCGCTGCAACCGGCCGCTTAGCGCGAGTCGTTTCGCCGAGCCTGGCCGGCAGCGCACTTGCTAGCAAGTGCAGACGATCGGCGGTCATCAGATCAGATCTCGCACTGCATCAACGGCCCGCCGCCGCGCTTGCCGAGCCACCGGCTCCATAAGGTTCTGACAGGAAAATAACGTTCAGGCTGCGACTGCTTCCTGCAGCGTGACGGTGTGTCCGAGCGCTTCGAGTGGGGCGATGAGGCGTTTGGTGGTGCGTTG
>Ga0207927_1000168_pt1 | contig 26910 bp, 21 predicted proteins | sample NGESurdeep072012_2_FD_184456 | JGI IMG/M metagenome (GOLD analysis project Ga0207927, IMG submission 184456) | Arctic peat soil microbial communities from Barrow, Alaska - NGEE Surface sample 210-2 deep-072012 (SPAdes) | ecosystem: Environmental > Terrestrial > Soil > Wetlands > Peat ... | reverse complement strand
ATCATGGCGGAAATCGTCAGCAGCGAGAATCTCACTTTGACGATCGTCTTCAGGTAGACGGAAAAGATCTTTCCGATCCCGAATCCCATGATGACTCCGGCGATAATCGCGGACAGGAAAATGCCGGTTCCGGTCGCACTTAGCCAATTGAACCCGAAAACTGCGGGCTCTTTTGTGGGTTTGACAACCACCGGTGGCATGCGCTCTACAAGCTTGTTTAGAGTGGTCACCGGGAACTGAGGATTGGTGATTTTGCTGGGCGGCGTACTCCAGCTCGCCATCGATGTGAACACCTTCTCCGGCGTGTTCATGTAAGCCTTGCCAGTCTTCGTACCCCATGTGAAAACAATGACGCTGAGGATTAGCCAGGGCAACCAGGCACGTGCAACTTCTCCGCGGCTGTAACCGTGGCTGGCTCGGTGTTCGGTCTTCGTCTCTTCGCCTTCGAACGTCCAAACGCGCTTGGGATGCCAGACCATCAGGAAGGCGATCAGGCAGACCATCGATACGACGGCGGAGATGACGTCCACCAGCCATGGCCCGTGGTAGTTGGAAATGAGGAATTGTGAGGTCGCGAAGGACGCTCCCGCCACCAGAACTGCCGGCCAAATTTCTAACATTCCGGCGAATCCTACGAACGCCCAGATTAACCAGAACGGAACCAACAACGAGAAGAACGGCAGGATGCGTCCGGCCATGGCACCGAGGGTGAATTCGCTGAAGCCGGTGACTGCGGCCAACGCGATGATCGGTGTACCCAGTGCGCCATAAGCTACAGGAGCGGTGTTGGCGATCAACGACAATCCAGAAGCTTGCAGCGGTCTAAAGCCCAGTCCGATCAACAGCGCAGCCGTCACGGCTACGGGGGTTCCGAATCCCGCCGCGCCTTCGAAAAATGCGCCGAAACTGAATGCGATGAGCAGGAGCTGCAGCCGACGGTCCTGGGTAATGCCAGTCAAGCTGTGCTTGAGCACCTCGAAGCGTCCAGCTTCCACCGTGAGCTGATACAGAAAGATGACATTCAGTACGATCCAACCGATGGGAAACAGCCCGTACATCAGACCATAAACCGTAGTTGCGCCAGCCAGGCGCGCGGGCATATGAAATCCCAAAATGGCGGTCAACAGTGCAGTAGCAAGTCCAGCAAGCGCCGCATAGTGCGCCTTGACATGACCGAACGCGAGAGCGCCCAACAACACAATGACTGGCAACGAAGCGATGATGGTGGACAACCACCAGTGCCCCATGGGGTCGTATTGCTGCTGCCAGCTCGTAGCCAATGCTGACAAACGCAGAATCAATACGGCGACAATTACCGCCACTAGTGTGAGAATGAGGCCCACCCAACCCATTGACGCCGGCGGTGGGGCAGAGTGACGCGTTGGGGATTGGGACGGCTTTGAGCTAGCGGAAGGACCTGTCATGCATGTGCCTCCTGGAAGATCGCCTTAATGCGTGCGAGTTTGTGGTATCGAAATATCGCCCGAATCTTACTCGCGAAACATTAAGATAGCTATCTTTATGTGCTGGCGGACATGGCTCACTGGCCGTTGTGACGTACGACACAACTTGGGGTCATTCAGCGTAATTTGAGCCATTTTACGGGGACCAACCTACTGAGAAGGATGGGATCCGGTGTCTGGTCCGGTACTCCGAACGCTCAATAGCCATTCGCTCACGTCCCGCACACGAACAGAGTTGGAGCCCGACAAAACGATGGCACCGAGGGGATCGGTCGCTCCGTTGTGGCCAGGGTTTCGAAACCGTAGGTGCCGCACGCCCGCGGAGAGAATACTCACAGGACGGCATCACTGCGGACCTATTCGCAGGCATCCAGGAAATCTCGCCAATTCAGTCCATCCAATGCCGTTCAAGTTTGGGGAACCTTTCCTTCGCGAAGCAGGAAATCCATACGAAGAGCAACAAGCCAGACGGCGGGAAATGCGCGAGCCTGTGGCTTCCGAAACAGCTTATCGTTTCGCGGTGTGCTACAAGTCTTTACGTCGTGTTACCAGACTTTACCGTCGAAGTCGTGCGGCGAGTGTTCCTAGAAGTGACAGACGAACTGTCGAAACCACGAGGAGTTAACAGCATGAAGACGAAGTGGATGGTAGTTGCAAGCGTACTGGCGTTGCTGTTGTGTGGCGCCGCAATGGTCGCCTACGCCCAGGGGCCAGGACCTGAAGGGATGGGCGGGCATCACGGCATGGGCGGCCCCGGGCACGGCATGGGATTTATGGCTCGCGAGCTGAACCTGAGCGATGCGCAGAAGGAACAGGTCAAGACGATCATGAAGGCGAATCACGCCAACATGAAACCCATCATGCAACAGATGGAACAGAACCGGCAGGCGCTTCTAACCGCGACCGCCAACGGCGCGTACGATCCGGCGAAGATCCAGGCGCTGGCCAACCAGCAGGCCCAATTGCAGGCGGCAATCACCGTCCAGCATGAGGCGCTGAAGCACCAGATTTACACCCAGGTGCTGACGTCGGAGCAGCAGGCAAAGGCCGAGCAGCTTCGTACCCAGGAAATCAATCGCATCACTGAACACCTGCAGAAGATGGCGACTGCCACCGACGCTGCGCCCCCATCAGAGTAGCCACTCGTACAATGTTGTATTGCTGGGCAGGATTTCGATCCTGCCCTTTTTTCATTGCCGCGCAGATCATTGCCTTCGCAATCGGAAACAGATGTTTGCGAATTTTTCTGTCGCAGAATGCTTTGTAATAGTTTTGTCATATCGATCAGATTGCGTCACATGTCACGGACATCGCACGGCCGTATTCCTACCATGGATACATGGTTTCGATATCAGGCCCTGATTCAATTACTCCGCATCCCAAGGGGACCCAGGCACGCATTCTGCTGAGTTCCGTGTTCGGCCCATACGCCCAGGACGATCAATACGGCAGCCGCGCCATCAATCCGATGGAGCTGTATCACAACCAGGTAACCCGTGAGCAGGGCAGCTTTTCGCTGCGTATGTTCCATCGCTCGTGGGGCCTGATGATGATACAGAAAAATATCTCGGCTCCAACTACACTGCTCGACTTCCCCACCCTCGATGCCTTTGAGCGCGAACTCACTGCTCATCAATATGACATTGTCGGAATCTCGGGCATCATTCCCAATTTCGGCAAAGTCCGCGAGATGTGCCGCCGCGTGCGACACCTCTCTCCTAACTCCACCATCATCGTTGGAGGCCACGTTGCCGGCATTCCTGGGGTGGAGAACATGCTCGACGCCGATCACATCGTGCGCGGCGAAGGCATCGCCTGGATGCGCCGCTATTTGGGTGAAGATACCTGCGCACCCTTTGTCCATCCCGAGATTCTCTCCGGCTTTGGCTTCCGCATTCTTGGCATGAGCGTGCCGGACAATACGCGTGACACGGCGGCGACGATTGTTCCCTCGGTCGGATGCCCGATGGGCTGTAACTTCTGCACGACGTCCGCATTCTTTGGCGGCAAGGGCAAGAGCTTCCACTTCTACGAAACCGGCGATCAACTCTTCGATGTAATGCAAGAGATGGAACAGAAACTGGGAGTGCAGTCGTTCTTTGTTATGGACGAGAACTTCCTGCTGAACCGCCCGCGCGCCATGCGCCTGTTGGAGCGCATGCAGGCAGCCAACAAGGCTTGGGCCTTGTACGTCTTCTCGTCGATCAATGCGATCCGCAAATACTCCATGGAAGAGTTGGTGCAACTCGGAGTGTCGTGGATCTGGGTCGGCCTCGAGTCTCCGAAGTCGAGTTACGCCAAGCTGAAGGATGCCGACACCCGCGCGATCGCGGCGGAGCTGAGACAGCACGGCATCAAGATACTGGGATCGACCATCGTAGGACTGGAACACCACACCCCGGAGAATATCGAAGAGGAAATCGACTACGCAGTCTCGCATTGCACCGACTTCCACCAATTCATGCTCTACACCCCGGTACCGGGCACGCCTCTGTTCTTCCAGATGCAGGAAGAAGGACGCATGCTCGAAGGCATCGATCTCGCCGACATTCACGGCCAGTTCAAATTCAACTACCGGCACGCGGCAATCTCGCGGGATGATTCCAAGCGCTTTCTGGACTGGGCGTTCCGTTACGACTTCGAGAAGAATGGACCAAGCCTCTTCCGCATCTGCGAGACCCTGTTCAATGGATGGAAGCGGTATCACGACCATCCCGATGCCCGGATACGGACCCGCTTTGCCCACGAAGCCGGGAAGCTGCGCACGACCTACAACGCGGCACTATGGGCGATGGAGAAGCGGCTGCGGCACAGCAATCCTAATATCTCCACTCGCATACGGGCACTTCGCCTGGAGATCGAATCGGCATTCGGCCTGTCCGCGCGCCTAATGCGCATGGTGGTTGGCCCGGTGCTGTTTCTGACGTCGAAGCGCGAAGATCGCAGACTGGCTAAGGGCTTGACCTTCGAGCCACCGTCCTTTGTCGAGCGAAGCAATTGGGTCGAGGCAGACGTGCAGGCCCGCGAAGCGAATGTCAGGACCATGAAGCCGCGGGTGGCAGCGCCTGTGATGGATACGATTGCTGCGCAGGTCGGGCTGCCTGAAGAAGTCGCGGTAAGTGCGAGTGGAGACTGATCCGGTAAGCAGAAATGAAAAAGCGGTACTGTCGCGTCGCGCATGAGCGCAAGCGATAGTACCGCATTATTGTTAGATCGCCGCGCAGATTGCCTTCACTTCGGTATACAGTTCCAATACTTCGTGGCCCATCTCACGGCCCCAGCCGGACTGCTTGTATCCGCCGAACGGCAATGCAGCATCGAACACGTTGTAGCAGTTGATCCAGACGGTCCCAGCCCGAAGCTTGTGCGCCACGCGATGCGCCTTGCCGATGTCGTTGGTCCAGACACCGGCGGCGAGTCCGTATTCGCTATTGTTGGCTTCAGCCACGATCTGGTCGATGTCGCTGAACGGCGACGCCACCACCACCGGCCCGAAGATTTCCTCGCGAACCACTTTCATGTTCGGATTGGTCTTGACCATTACAGTGGGCTCGACGAAATATCCCGGCCCTTCTTTCTTCTTGCCACCGACCACCGCTTCCGCTCCCTCGCTCAGCCCTGACTCGAGATAGCCGCAGACGCGGTTGAACTGCTCAACAGAAACCAACGGGCCCATGCTGGTGTCGGGTTCGAATCCCGGACCGACCTTGATCTTCCTGGCCTGGTCAGCGACCCCTTCGACCACCTGATCGAACATGTCTTTCTCGACATATAGACGCGAGCCCGCGCAGCAACACTGACCGTGATTGAAGAAGATCGCACTGGCCGCGCCCGGGACCGTCGCCCGCATGTTGGCGTCGGAGAACACGATGTTGGGAGACTTGCCGCCTAGCTCCAGCGAGACCTTCTTCAGGTTGCCCGCCGCGGCCTGCAGAATCAGCTTGCCCACTTCGGTTGAGCCGGTAAAGGCAACCTTATCGACATCGGGATGTGACGCCAGTGCCGCACCTGCCGTCTCGCCATAGCCCGTCACAACGTTGACCACTCCCTCGGGAAATCCAGCTTCTGCAATCAACTCCGCCAGCAATAGTGCTGATAACGGAGTCTGCTCTGCCGGCTTCAAGACCACGGTACAACCTGTGGCCAAGGCCGGACCGAGCTTCCAGGCGGCCATCAGCAGCGGGAAATTCCAAGGAATAATCTGCCCGACGACACCCACTGGTTCGCGCCGGGTATACGCAAAGTATTTTGTCTTCTTTGTGCCGGCCGAGATCGGAATCGTGTTGCCCTCGATCTTAGTGGCCCATCCCGCCATGTAGCGGAACAGGTCAACAGCGAGCGGGATATCAGCAACGCGCGCAACCGCTAACGGCTTCCCATTGTCGAGACTCTCGAGCTGAGCGAACTCTTCCAGTCGCTCCTCCAGCAGGTCGGCGAGTTTCCAAATCAGGCGTCCACGCTGGGAGGCCGGCATATCCGCCCATGCGTCGCTCTCGAAGGCCTTCCGCGCGGCCTTCACCGCGCGATCGATGTCCTCGCGATCGCCTTCAGCGATCTTCGCCATCACTTCTCCCGTTGCCGGATTGTAGGTTGGGAACGTCTTGCCGGACGCCGAATTCACAAATTGATTGTTGATGAACATCGGCCGCGGTTTGCTGAGGAACTCCTCCACGCGGCTGTGCATGGTTGCGGTGCTGGTTGCGGTAGCCATTGCCATCCTCCCACGGCGAAGTGCGTCTGCTGCGTCAATCCGCCGGTACTGAAGTGTATTTCTGTGTGAGGTCAGCCGGTCGCGTCGGCATCTTGTCCGAAACGCCCGGGTCTCATCCCGCGCAAGAGTTTATCAGAGACTCGCCGCTCGCGTGCGCACAAGCCTCACGTCGCAGCCGGCACCTCTCGTTTGCGGAAACCAGAATCAGGCCGGCGAAACGACCACCGTCTCCGGCGTTAACTTCTCCTTCAAGTCAGCCGCAATCGCCTGCCCATGGAAGCGACCATTTTCAATGAAAATCTCGCTGGTCCGCATGCCCGCAACGATCACGCCGGCGAGGTAAATGCCCGGTACGCTGCTCTCGAGAGTCTTAGGATTCACCACCGGCTTCTTGTCGTCATCGCCGCGCAGTCGGCATCCCAAGTTGCAAATAAACTCAAAATCCGGATGATACCCGGTCAGGGCAAAGACCCAGTCGTTGGCCAGCGTCACTTCGCCGTCAGGTGTCTTAAGCACCACGTGGTCCTGCGTGATCTCCTTCACCGTGCTGTTAAAGTACGCTTTCACCTGTCCTGCTTTAATACGGTTCTCGATGTCGGGCTTGATCCAGTACTTTACCGAGTTGCTGATTCCTTCACGCCGGTGCACCAGCGTCACCCGAGCACCGTGTCGCCACAACTCCAGGGCTGCAATCGCCGCGGAATTCTTTCCGCCAACGACCATTACATCGAGATTGAAAAACGGGTGCGGCTCGCGGTAGTAGTGCAGCACCTTGGGCAACTCTTCGCCGGGGACGTTCATCAGGTTGGGGCGATCGTAGTATCCCGTCGCCAAAACGAGTTTGCGGGCGTGGTATTCGCGATCGCGCCCGTGATGGTCGAGTGTGCGCACCGCGAAGTTGCCATCGCTGCCCTCGATACTCTTCACGCTCTCATACTGGCGTACGTCAAGCTTGTAATGCTCCGCCACCTTGCGGTAATACTCCAGCGCCTCCTGCCGCGTGGGCTTCTGGTTGGGACTGGCAAAGGGAATGTCGCCGATCTCCAGCAGTTCCGGCGTGGTAAAGAAGGTCATGTTGCTGGGATAGTTGTACAGCGAGTTGACCAGGCAACCCTTGTCAATATTGGTGACGGTGAAGCCGGCGCGCTTGGCATCAATGCCGCAGGCCAGTCCAGTCGGCCCGGCGCCGATTACTACCACGTCGAACGTGGACTGCTCTGCTGTATCCGTAGAGTTACTTTCCATGTCTCTTAGGATAACGTGGGCCACAGCGCCAGAATCGTTAAAGTGAGCTACGTCACTGGTGATAGGCCCCGCGCTTTTGTATGCTGTTGAGTACGCCAATCTTGCTTCCTTCGCGCGAGGCGGTCATGACCATCATCCGGCAAGACGATCTCATCCAGAGCGTAGCCGACGCCCTGCAGTTTATTTCGTACTATCACCCAGTCGATTTCATCCAGGCGCTGACTCGTGCCTACGAGAAAGAGCAGTCGCCGGCCGCGCGCGACGCCATCGCGCAGTTGCTGATCAACTCGCGCATGTGCGCCGAAGGGCACCGTCCCATCTGCCAGGACACCGGCATCGTGAGCGTCTTCCTGAAGGTCGGCATGAACGTACAGTGGGACGCGACCATGAGTGTCGAGGACATGGTGAATGAGGGCGTTCGACGCGCCTATCTTCACGCCGACAACAAGCTGCGCGCCAGCGTGCTGTCCGACCCGGCAGGTGCGCGCAAGAACACCAAGGACAACACTCCCGCTGTCGTCAACATGACGATCGTTCCCGGCGACAAGCTGGAAGTGATCGTCGCCGCTAAGGGTGGAGGCTCCGAGGCTAAGTCGAAGTTCGTCATGCTGAATCCCTCGGATTCGATTGTGGAGTGGGTGCTCAAGACCGTTCCCACCATGGGCGCGGGTTGGTGTCCGCCGGGAATTCTCGGGATCGGCATTGGCGGCACCGCAGAGAAGGCCATGCTGCTCGCCAAAGAAGCTTTGATGGAGCCGATCGACATCCATGATCTGATTGAGCGCGGGCCGTCGAATCGCGCCGAGGAGTTGCGCCTCGAGCTCTATAAGAGGGTCAACGCTCTCGGCATCGGCGCGCAGGGACTCGGCGGACTGACCACCGTGCTCGACGTGAAGGTGAAGGACTACCCGACTCACGCCGCCAATCTTCCCATCGCAATGATTCCCAATTGCGCGGCTACGCGGCACGCCCACTTTGTTCTTGATGGTTCAGGTCCCGTTGCCCTCGAGCCGCCGTCCTTAGATGACTGGCCGCAGCTCACGTACGATCCCATGGGCTCGGGAGCGCGCCGCGTGAATCTCGATACGGTGACGCGCGCTGAAGTTGCGACGTGGAAACCCGGTGAAGTTCTGCTGCTCAATGGGAAACTACTCACAGGACGCGATGCCGCGCACAAGCGCATGACCGATATGCTGAATCGCGGTGAAAAGCTGCCGGTGGACTTTACCAACCGCTTCATTTATTACGTCGGTCCGGTCGATCCGGTGAGAGAAGAAGTTATGGGCCCTGCCGGTCCAACGACTGCCACTCGCATGGACAAGTTCACTCGCCAGATGCTCGAACAGACTGGGTTGCTCGGCATGGTGGGCAAGGCCGAACGCGGCCCCACTGCCATCGAAGCCATTCGCGACCACAAGGCGGTGTACCTGATGGCGGTTGGCGGCGCAGCGTATCTCGTCTCCAGAGCCATCAAGAAATCGCGGGTGCTGGGTTTCAACGATCTCGGCATGGAAGCTATCTATGAGTTCGAGGTGCAGGACATGCCCGTCACCGTGGCTGTCGATGTGAACGGCAACGCGGTACATCAGTCAGGCCCGAAGGAGTGGCAAGCGAAGATCGCGGAGTTGGTCGAAATCGGGTAGTGTCTTATTGCCAACGAGTCAGCCGCCAGTCCACGAATCCGGCGGCTTGCATTCGCCTCTCATCGGTAACCATTGTGCGATATCAACAAGGCCGATGTTAATCTGACTGCGATATGGACCTGCAACAGACGCTGACCGCTCTTGCCAACACCGACGGCCATTACCAACGGGAAGCCGTGTCAGAAGCATTGCTCCGCCGTGATGAAGTCACTCCCGCCCTGCTGGACATACTCGAAGAAGTAGTCCGCGATCCCGAACCATACATTCAGGATCACCGGCGTTTCGACCACATTTACGCGATGTATCTTCTGGCGCAATTCAGGGAGACTCGTGCATACCCGTTGCTGTTGACAATCTTCTCCACTCCCGGCGAATTCGCATTTGACTTGGTCGACGACGTGGTTACCGAGGGACTTGGCAAAATCCTGGCCTCGGTTTCCGGCGGTGACATCGGCGGAATGACCGAGCTCACTGAGAACGAGAAGACTAACGAATTTGTGAGAGCCGCGGGTCTGACTGGACTGGTGACCTTGTGCGGGTGCGGTTCACTCAGCCGCGACCAGCTTGTTGCTTATTTCAAGGGCCTCTTCCAGAAATTGAAGCGCACATCTGATGACGTATGGGGATGGTTGGCCAATAGTTGTGCTGATATCTGGCCCGCGGAGGTGATGGAAGACATTCGAAAGGCTTATGACGACGACCTGATCGATCCCAGAATGATCGGCTGGGACGACGTTGAACGAGCGCTGGCGCTCGGCGAAGAGGCTGCGATGGCCAAGCTTCGGCGGAACAATACCCTCGTGTCCGATGTACACAAGGAGTTGTCCTGGTGGTATTGCTTCCGCGAGAATCAAAAGCCTTCCGTTCGGGATAACCTTCTTACACCTCGCGAATTTTCGCGGCCGGACCCTGCGGTTTTTAATCCGATCTACCGAGCGGAGCCGAAAGTCGGCCGCAACGAACCGTGTCCCTGCGGCACCGGTAAGAAGTTCAAGAAATGTTGCGGCCGTTAGGGCACTTCGGGTTCTGCGAGTATCTCTTAGCCGTGGGTGCGCCGCGCGAGCCTGCGAGCCAAACACGGCCAGAACCCTTCCTACCTCCGTTATCATCACTAGTGCCGGAGGTGACCCCTCATGTCGAAGCCGTCCACCCGCACCGAGAAAGATTCTCTCGGCTATAAAGAAATTCCCGCTGACGTCCACTACGGAATCCAGACTGCCCGTGCCGTCGAGAACTTTCCCATCAGCGGACTGCGGGCGCATCCATCGTTGATTCGCGCCATCGCTATGGTCAAAGAAGCCGCAGCCGAAGCCAATCGCGAGTTGGGACTGGTGGACGCGAAAACCGCCGAAGCGATTATCCAAGCCGCCCAAGAAGTGCAGCAAGGTAAGTGGAACCATGCGTTCGTGGTCGATGTATTCCAGGCCGGAGCTGGCGTCAGCTTCCACATGAACACCAACGAGGTCATTTCCAACCGCGCCTCGGAGTTGCTCGGTGGGAAACTCGGCGAGTACAAGCACGCACACCCTAACGACCACGTTAATTATGGCCAGTCCACCAACGACGTCTTCCCTACCGCCATGCGATTGGCTACTCTGCTCGAATTGCAGAAGCTTTCTCTCGCACTCGAAGGCCTCATTACGGCGTTGGAGGCCAAGGGCAAAGAATTTCATCACATCCTGAAGTCCGGGCGGACGCACATGATGGACGCCGTTCCCATGCGACTCGGTCAGGAGTTCACTGCCTATGCCGGCGCGATCGCACGGGCGAAAAAGGCCATCGAGCAACAGTCAGAGCTACTGCGCGAACTCGGACTCGGAGGCTCGGCCGTCGGCACCGGCATCAACACCCATCCCGATTACCGCGAGAAGGCAGTCGCCAACCTCGCACGCATCTCCGGCCAGAAGCTAATGCCGGCCGATGACATGCGCTATGCGATGCAGTCGAATCTGGCGATGGCATCGGTTAGCTCCGCTCTGCGCAATCTAGCATTGGAGGTCATCCGCATCTCCAACGATCTCCGCCTGCTGTCGTCCGGTCCCAACACTGGACTGGCTGAAATCAATTTGCCTGCGCTCCAGCCCGGTTCGTCAATCATGCCGGGGAAGATCAATCCCGTGATGGCCGAGTTGGCCGCAATGGTTTCGTTCCAGGTCGTGGGCTACGACACCGCGGTCACGCTGGCCGTGCAGGCGGGGCAACTGGAGCTCAACGTCATGATGCCGACTATGGCCCACAGCGTCCTCACTTCGATCACCATCATGACCAACATGCTGCGGCAGTTGACGGAATTCTGTGTCAAGGGCATTACCGCCAACGAGAAGCGTTGCGAGTTCTACGCCCAGAGCACGGTGTCGCTGGCCACGGCGCTGAATCCCTACATCGGGTATGCCAAGGCGGCGGAGATTGCAAAAGAGTCGGTCGCGACTGGGAAGACAATCATCGAGATTGCTCGTTCGAAGGGATTCTTGAGTGAAGAGCAGATCAAAGAGATTCTCGATCCCGCGCGCATGAGCGAGCCACAGCGCCCTCTGGCAGCCGCGAAAGAACGGGAGAAAATCAAGAACAAAAGTTAGCCGAAGTCGCTCGTCGCTGTTAGCTGACTTAGTAAGCCCAGCGAATCAGGGTCGCTCCCGAAGTGAACCCTGCGCCTACTGCGGCTATCAGAACCAGGTCGCCTTTCTTCAGCCTGCCGGTTTCAATCGCGGTTTGCATAGCCAACGGAATCGTCCCGGCCGTGGTGTTTCCGTAGCGGTCGATGTTGATGATGACTTTGTCCATCGGCATCTTCAAGCGGTCGGCAGTGGCCATGATGATGCGCTTGTTGGCTTGATGGGCGATGAAGCAATCGATGTCCGCTCCGGTCAGCCCATTCTTCTGCAGGACGCGCTCCGTCATCTCGGCCATTTTCTTAACGGCATACTTGAAGACTTGCTGTCCATCCTGATGAATATAATGCATTTTCTTGTCAACTGTCTCGTGAGACGCAGGATTCAGACTGCCCCCGCCCGGCATGTAAAGATACTGTCCGCCCATGCCTTCGATCTGGGCCGCATGGTCGATAATTCCCTCTTCGCCTTCTTCGGCCGGCTCCAGCAGAACCGCTCCTGCGCCGTCACCAAAGATGATGCAAACCGCACGGTCGGTGAAGTCTGTCATGGACGAATTCACGTCGGAACCGATTACCAGCACTTTCTTGTACTGTCCCGATTCGATGAACTTCGTGCCCGTGTTCAGGGCATAAACAAAGCCGGAGCAACCGGCGGAGACGTCGAAGCCCCAGGTGCGCTTGATTCCCAGCTTGTGCTGAACCAGGCACGCAGTAGACGGATACATCATGTCCGGCGTCACCGTGCCCACCACGATCAGGTCGACTTCCTGCAGATCGAAGGGATGGCTCTCAAGCAGGTTCTTGACCGCACCCACCGCCAGGTCGCTAGCTGCGACGCCCTTATCTGCCAGGTGACGCTCGCGAACGCCGGTGCGTTCCAGAATCCACTGGTCGGTGGTCTCGACCATGGTTTCGAGGTCCTTGTTGGTGAGCACCCGCGGCGGGACGTAGGTTCCGAGCGCAGATATCTTGGCGCGACAAACGTTAGCCAATACAGTTCTCCAGACGAGGTATCAGATGAAATGAATAACCATTCATTTTGAACGATGCACCCACGAAAGTCCATTGGGAGTGCCGAAGACGTAAGCGCATCTTGTCGAACGCGAGACTAAATCAAACGCTGAGGATCGGACAGCAAAAAAGCCAGGCGCCAGTTGACCGCTGCACACGCACTGGCCTGCTACCGTTGCTGCCTTCCGGCCCTGGCGGGTTTCACAGGATTGCGTTGCGCGGGACCAGCGCCCGACCTGCTGCATCATAACATTTCACCGCGCGGCATCGAACGCCGGGAGAGGCCCCGCGCAATCGCAGGGAGTTGGCCGCGGAATGCTAGAATAAAGGGATTCCATGCCTTTGACTAACGATTCTGTAGCCGTGTTGAGCCCTGCCGAGGAGACAGTCGAAGCTGTTGCTCCCAAGAAAATTGGCTTCGTGAGCCTAGGTTGCCCCAAGAACCTGGTGGACAGCGAAGTCATGATGGGACTGCTGTCGCAAGGTGGAGCTCAGATCACCGCACGCGCCGAAGACGCAGACATCATCGTGGTCAACACCTGCTCATTTATCGACAAGGCCCAGCAGGAATCGGTGGATACGATTCTGGAAATGGCGCAGCACAAGATCGCGGGCAGAGCACAGAAACTCATCGTTGCCGGATGCCTGGTCGAACGCTATCGCAACGAGATCCAGAAGAACATTCCTGAAGTGGACGCCGTGGTCGGCACGGGTGAGTTGCAGAAGATCCTCACCGCCGCTGGAATAGCGCCTCAGCAAGATGACGCCGGCCCCTTCGTGATCTTGAGTTCGCGTTCGGAAGGCGACGCCCGAGAGGCCGCCGGACGCTTCTCCAAAAACGGATGGGACGGCGCCATCGCCGATCTTCCCAACTACTTATACGACGAGAACACTCCGCGCCTGTTGGCTACTCCGAAATATTCGGCATACATCAAGATTGCCGAAGGCTGCGATCATCCCTGCTCGTTCTGCATCATCCCGCAGTTGCGCGGCAAGTTTCGCTCGCGGCGATTCGAATCCGTGATCGCCGAGGCGCAGCGATTGGCCAGTCAAGGGGTTCGCGAAATTACGCTGATAGGACAGGACACGACCTGTTACGGCGAAGACCTCGGCTTGAAGGATGGCTTGGCTCTGCTGCTGGAGCGGTTAGCGCAGATCGAGGAACTGCGCTGGGTGCGCTTCCTCTACGCCTATCCCAACAAGATTACCGGTAAGCTGCTGGAGACCATCGCTGCCAATGAGAAAATCTGTTCCTACATCGATGTCCCGCTGCAGCATGCTTCGCCCACGGTGTTGAAGAGCATGAAGCGTGGCGCGGGAGCCGAGATTTTCGTCAAGTCCATCGAGAAGATGCGCCGCGAGATTCCCGGCCTGACGCTGCGAACGTCGTTCATCGTCGGCTTCCCCGGTGAGACCCTGGGGGATTTCGAAACCCTCTGTGACTTCGTGCGTGAGGCCCAGTTCGACTGGATGGGCGTGTTCGGTTACTCCGACGAGGAAGGCGCGCAAGCCTTCGCCCATGAAGACAAAATCGCTCCCCGTGAGATCGAGCGCCGCCGCAAGAAGCTGATGTCGATCCAGAAACAGATCAGCCGCAAGAAGAAACGCGCCCTGATTGGCAAACAGTTTGACCTGGTGTTGGAGGGCCCGTCGGAAGAAACCGAGTTACTCTGGCAGGCCCGTACTGCAATGCACGCTCCGGAAATCGATGGCACGGTGTACGTCAACGATTTTGGCGACCACGAAAACGTTTGCGAGGGCGAGTTCTACCGCTGCGAGATTACCGAAGCGCACGACTACGACCTCGTGGCCCGCATTCTCTAGGTGAGCCGATGGCGAAGAAACGCTTTGTCAGCTTACGTTGTCCTACTTGCAGGAAGATCGTGCTCCGCAAGGACCCCGACTTCCCTTTCTGCAGCGATCGTTGCCGTGTGATCGACCTTGGCAAATGGGCGAGCGGCGCATACGTCATTTCCGCTCCGTTGAACGATCCGGAAGCCGACGACGCCACCTACTCCAATGACCCCGACAAAAAGTCCGACTGAGATCGCCGTCACCACGTCGTCCGCACCGAGGTGGGCAACCTTGGTGGCGACGTTTTTTGGCGCAGGGCGCCTACGCCCCGGACCCGGCACTTGGGGATCGCTGGCGGCGGCGCTGCTGTGGTGGCTGCTGGCGGCGCAACTTCCGCCATCAACTCGCACTCCCGTTATTCTTTTCTTGATCATCTTGGCTACCGCTATCGGGATTCCCGCCGCCACGCTCGAAGCTCGTGGTTGCAGGAAGAAGGATCCGCAGCACGTGGTGATCGACGAGGTCGCCGGGCAACTGGTCACCCTGATCGCCTGCCCCATCCTTTGGAAACCACTGCTTGCGGGCTTTATACTTTTTCGTGCGTTCGATATCGTGAAACCTCCTCCGATTCGGAGTCTTGAAAAACTGCCGGAGGGCACAGGCATCGTAGTGGACGATCTCGGTGCCGGGATCTACGGATTGATCGTCATGCAGGTGTTACTGCACTTTCACTTGTTGGGCTGATTGATTTTGATATGGGCGGCGTACAGTAATAGCGGGCGGCAAATCCTGAGATGACTTCACCAGACGTGAACGGCGCTCCTCAAATCGAATCCATTGAACCCAATTGTGCTTTGCCCGGTGGCGAAGTCCGCATTACCGGTCGCGCCTTGCGTCCGCAGGAACTCCAGCGACCCGAAGTTCGATTCGGCAACGTCAATGGTTCAATCGTCATCAGTTCCGAACAGTTCATCGTGGCGCGGGTGCCTGAGGGAGCGTCGTCGGGCGATGTGGTCGTTGCCACCAACGGACATCGCAGCAATCCTCGCGAGGTGCGAGTTGCCGTGCCGGTCGCGGAGAACCTGCATCCCGTCGCCAATCCCGCGGTTGATGCCGAGGGCAATATCTACGCTACGTTTTCGGGATCTCGGGGACAGACGGTTCCCGTCGCGATCTTCCGCATCGGTCGTAGTCAGGAAATCACGCCCTTCGTATCCGAGATGATGAACCCAACGGGCATGGCCTTAGGACACGATGGCAGCCTGTACGTCTCGTCACGCTATGACGGGTCCGTTTATCGTGTCTCAGGAAATGGCTCGGTAACGTCTTTCGCCGAGGGTCTGGGTGTCGCGACTGGTATCGCTTTCGATACTGAAGGCAATCTCTACGTGGGCGATCGCAGTGGCACTATCTTCAAGATCGGTCGCGACGGGCAGATCTTCGTCTTCGCCATGATCGAACCGAGTGTCTCGGCTTTCCACCTGGCGTTTGACAACGACGGTAATCTCTACGTCACCGGTCCCACGACCTCGAGTTTCGATGCAGTGCACAGGGTCGATCCCCAGGGCCATGTCGAGGTGTTCTATCGCGGCCTGGGACGCCCGCAGGGACTCGCCTTCGACGTGCAAGGGAACCTCTACGTTGCCGCCTCGCTGCACGGCCGGCGCGGCATCGTGAAGCTGACTCCCGATCGCCAGGCATCGCTCGCCGTCTCTGGCCAGAATCTGGTGGGACTGGCATTCGGACCAGGCGGAACCGCTGTGCTCGCCACCACCAGCGGCGTGCTTTCGCTGGCGTGTGGCATCCAGGGCCGAACGCTCATTCCGAGCATCTAGGCGCGCCTGCCCAGCATTTCCCCAATGCTAGACTGAACGGGTGATCGCTGAAATCATTGCGGTCGGTTCGGAGATGCTCACTCCGTACCGTCAGGACACCAACTCCCTATTTCTCACCAAGCAGCTCAACGATCTGGGAGTCATCGTCGCGTTTAAGACCGTGGTCGGCGACAATTTCGACCACCTCACTGGAGTTGCGCGCGCGGCCATCAGCCGTTCTGACATCGTCATTGTCACCGGGGGGCTTGGTCCCACCGAGGACGACCTCACGCGCGAGTGCGTGGCTGCAGCGCTCGGCGTCGAAGTCAAGCGTGATCACGACATTGTCACTGCGATGTACAAGCGCTTTGCCGAGCGGCGCATTTCCATGCCGCCGAACAATGCGAAGCAAGCCGACGTCATCGAAGGCGCTATCGTCCTTCCTAACAAGCGCGGCACCGCACCTGGCCAATACCTGGAGACTGACGTTGACGGCGAGCCGCGCATCATTATTCTTCTCCCTGGGCCTCCACACGAACTCGAGGCGCTCTGGAAGCATGAGTGCTTGCCACGCGTGCGCGAATCGGTGCCTCCCGCGGCCATCGCGACCGCAGTGCTGAAAACGGCGATGCTGCCCGAGTCGGCCGCTGACGCTCGCACCGCGCCAATCTACAAGAAGTATCCCAATGTTGAGACGACGGTACTTGCCGGCCAAGGCCAGGTGGAGTTTCATCTCCGCGCAGTCGCGTCGACCGAAGAACAAGCCCAGGCTGCGGTGGACGAGCTTGCGGGCGAACTGGAAGAAGAGCTGGACGATGCTGTCTTTTCCACTGGAGGCGAATCACTCGAAGAAATAGTTGGTTACTACCTGCAGATGCGCAATCTCAAGCTGGCGGTTGCTGAGTCCTGCACCGGAGGCATGGTCGCAGAACGCATTACCTCTGTACCGGGCAGTTCGCGATTTTTTCTCGGTGGAGCGGTGGTTTACTCCGACGATTTGAAGACCCTGTTTGCGGACATCCCGCCTCTCATGATCGAGGCCCACGGGGCAGTCAGCAAGGAAGTTGCCCTCGCGCTGGCGGAGAATATTCGCGAAATCTGCAATGCGGATATAGGACTGGGAATCACCGGCATCGCCGGTCCGACGGGAGGCACCGAGGAGAAGCCTGTCGGTCTGGTCTATATCGCCGTGACCGACGGCAACAAGAACGAAGTTGTACAGCGCCGGTTTCCGGGCGATCGCGAGCGCATCCGGCGTTGGGCCAGCCAGCAGGCGCTTGACCTGGTTCGCCGCATCCTGATGTGATCCCATGCGACTGTTCATCGCCCTCGATATCGATCGGGACATTCGCGAACGCATCACCGCATTCCGCAATCAGATGCGGCAGCTCGCGCCGGACGTCCGCTGGGTAGGACCCGAGACATTTCACGTCACACTGCAGTTTCTCGGCGAGACCAAGAAGCTGGACGAGATTCGGCAGGCATTGCGGCTGGTGAATTCACCTCCATTGCAGATTGCATTTCGCGGCGCCGGGTTCTTGCCCAATCCCAAAGCGCCACGTGTCTTCTGGATCGGGATTGAAAGCGACCAGCATCTGCAAGACCTCGTCACCACCATCTCGGAGGCGATGACTCTCTTAGGATTCAAGTGTGAACCTGGCCTTTACACACCGCACCTCACCCTGGCTCGATCGGGCAGCGGAAGACCGCGACCGGTTCCCGGTGGGCGTCCCGCACCTGCCTTGCAACAGGTACGTGCAAAACTTGAAGCGCTTCCGCCTCCTGAGTTCGGTACAATGACGGCGCGCGAGTTCATTCTGTACGAGAGCCACTTGTCGCCAGCGGGACCACGTTATGAAAGGCTTGCGGTCTTTCCTTTGCGCAAGCCGCTCATTGATCCCCAATTCTGAAGACGACCGTTGATTTATAGCACGCTCATTATCGTCGTCACGTCGTACCTGCTGGGTTCGATCCCCTTCGGCTACCTGCTCGTCCGCATCTTCCGCGGACAGGACGTACGCCAGACCGGAAGTGGCAATATTGGCGCCACCAACGTCGCCCGCACCGGATCGAAGGGATTGGCGATTGCAACTCTCTTACTAGACGCAGTAAAAGGTTATGCGGCGGTCGCGATCGCATTATGGTTGCCTGGTCACTTGGCGGTGCCAATTTCACCTACGACACATGCTACGTTTGAGTACATTGATCCCAATTCGCCGTATCTGTTGGCCGCCCTCGCCGCATTATTTGCAATCCTAGGCCACATGTTTCCTGTGTGGTTGCGATTTAAGGGAGGCAAGGGAGTCGCTACTGCGCTGGGTGCTTTCCTCGCACTAGCTCCGACAGCCGTTATGGTTTCGTTTGTACTGTTTGTCGTGGCCGTCGCGCTCACCCGCTACGTTTCATTGGGCAGCATCCTCGCCGCCGCGATTTTTCCTTTTGCGGCGTGGTGGCTGAATCCGTTTGTCCGAACCGCGGGGACAATCGTTCTCCTCGCCGCCAGTTCCCTGCTCATCATCATTCGGCACAAAGACAACATCAGGCGTCTGCTCGCGGGCACCGAAAATCGTTTTCGCTGAGAGAGGTTTCTTGTGGGTAAGATCGCCGTTATTGGCGCTGGAGCATGGGGAACGGCCATCGCCATCGTGCTGGGCCGCAAGGGCACACACGAGGTCATCCTGTGGGCGCATGAACCGGAAGTCCGCGAGAGCATCAACGCACGCCACGTGAATGATCTCTTCCTGGCGGGCCATCTCATTCCCGAGACCGTCATTGCAACCAACAGTCTCGAAGATGCACTGAGCAATGCCAGCATCGTGGTTAGCGTAATGCCTTCGCATCACACTCGCCGCGTCTTCCAGGCAATGCTGCCGCATTTGCATCAGGAAATGTTGCTTGTCAGCGCCACCAAGGGCATCGAGAATGACACGTTTCTGCGCATGTCGGAGGTGATTGCCGATGTTGTTCAACATTCTCCCAAGGGATTTACTCCCCGCATCGGTGCGCTGAGCGGCCCCACGTTCGCCAAGGAAGTCGCGGAGAACCATCCCACGGCGTTGACCGTGGCTTCTACCGACCAGGAACTCGCGAACGTCGTACAAGTCGAATTCAGCGATCCGCGTTTCCGCGTGTACACCAACAACGATGTCGTGGGAGTCGAGCTGGGCGGCGCGCTCAAGAACATCGTCGCCATCGCTGCTGGCGTTTGCGACGGATTGGGTCTGGGACACAATTCCGTCGCTGCGCTCATCACTCGCGGCCTAGCGGAAATCACGCGCCTGGTGATGGCCTGTGGCGGGCGACCCGACACCATGGCGGGACTCGCAGGCTTAGGCGACCTTGTCCTCACTTGCACAGGGGGTCTGTCTCGCAATCGCACCGTCGGCGTGGAGTTGGGCCGCGGCAGAAACCTGAACGACATCATCGCCGGGATGCATGGCATGGTCGCAGAAGGCGTGCTGACCACCAACGCTGCGATTGGATTGGCCCACAAGATGGGCGTGGAGATGCCGATCACCGAACAGATGCATGCCATCCTGCAGCAGGGCAAGTCGCCGCAGCAAGCCATTCGCGACTTGATGGCGCGCCCCTCCACCAGCGAACTCGGCATCTACCGCAATCGCTGAGTTGGGCCGATCTCTATTTCGCAGACTTCTTTTTCGGAGATGAAGTCAGGCTGTCGATGAAATTCGACATGATACCCCGCACATCGCCTTCCGGCATCATGGCCGGATCGAGCATGTGTTCCAGCGCCAGCATGTTGCCGAGAGCAGCCATCGATACTCCGGTGGCGTAGGCCGAGGCCGGAAGCTGGCGACCGATCCCGCTCATGACCTCTTCCAGAAATCCAACTCTGGGTCCCACGAAGCGGCGATGCATGGCTGCCAGCCGCTGCTTGACTTCCGGATGTCGCACTGCAAACAACTTGAATTCCAACGCCAGCAGGCACCATCGCCGGTCCAGCGCCTTGCTAAGGAAAAAATCTCGCATGGCCTTCAGCTTCGCCTCCGGATCGCGGACTTTATCCATTTCTCTTTCCAGGTTGGCGATGCGACTTCCAATTTCCTTCTCCAGCAAGGCAAAAAACAAATCTTCCTTGCTGTCGAAGTTGGCGTAGAACGCCCCTCGTGTGTAGCCGGCATCCGCGGCAATCTGTTCCAGCTTTGCCGCCTCGAATCCGTCGCGCGCAAAAACCTTTTCTGCCGACTGGATCAATCTGGCCCGGGTGATTTCTGTGCGCCCCTGTTGGCGCGAAGGTGTGGCCGTCTTGTTCATTTCAGCTCGGACCGTCATACACGAACCCCTAAATCCACAGAATCGATTTTTGCAACCGATTTCTCGTCGGTTACATCTAACGCTCGTGTAAGATTTAATACATGCATGTATGTATTAGATACACCATGAAACGCATGCGACGCAACATTTCGATTCTCGCTACCTCTCCCCGGCGTAGAGCTACTCTGCTTGCCGCGACTTGCGTGTTGTCGTGCGGGCTTCTGCAGGCGCAGGTCACAGATGGCTCTGTGCTGGCGCCGTTGCCCACGGCGGAGTCGGTCATCAACCGCAACACCAACAACTTTTCCGGTTCGATTCCGCAGGGCAAGGCGACCGGCGAGACCATCGAGTTGACGGTCGAAGACGCGCTGGATCGCGGGCTCAAGTACAACCTTGGTCTCTACCTCAGCGATCAGACGACCGCTGAAGCTCGCGCTGCGCGACTCCAGTCACTCAGCGCTTTGCTGCCTAATATCAGTGGAGCCTTCGCGGAGGAGTTACAGCGCATCAACCTGAAGGCGTTTGGCTTCAAGTTCGCCGGCTTCCCCAGTTCGGTAGGGCCCTTCGGATTGACGGCGACCCAGGCTACCGGATCATGGAGCCTGCTGAACCTGGCTTCGATCGACAACTACCGCGCCTCAGGAGAAACGGTTAAGGCCGCTGAGTTCAACTATCGCGACGCGCGCGACACGGTGGTGCTTGCCGTAGGGGCGAATTACCTGCTGACCATCGCGCAGGAGTCCCGGGTAGAAGCAGCGCTAGCCCAATTGAAGACCGCGCAGGCACTCTACCAGTTGGCAAGCGACCAGGAAACCGCCGGATTGGCGCCCAACATCGATACTTTGCGGGCCCGCGTGCAGTTGCAGGCCCAGCAGGAAGCTGTGATTCAAGCGCAGAATGCACTGGAGAAGCAGCGCATCGCCCTGGCCCGCGTGATTGGCTTGCCGATTCGCCAGAGGTTTAAGCTGGTCAATCGAGTGCCTTATGCTCCGGTGCCGGACATCGCGCTCAACGGCGCCTTAGAGCTGGCGCTCGCTACTCGCTCCGATTTCAAGGCAGTGCAAGCCCAGTTACGAGCCGCAGAATTCCGTCACGCTGCTGCGTGGAAAGGCCGGCTTCCTTCGGTCGGAGTCTCCGGTACCTACGGGGTTCTGGGATACACACCCGACTCGATGGCCCCGAACTACACGGCTGCCGCCACGCTCAACATTCCCATCTTCCAGGGTGGCCGAGTGCAGGCCGACATCAAGGAGTCGGAGGCTGTCCTGAAAGAGCGTCAGGCCCAGGCGGACAATCTCAAGGCACGCATCGAGCAGGAAGTCGAAGACTCCATCCTGGATCTGAAAGCAGCGGCCCAACAAGTAGAAGTTGCCAGGACCGGACTGGATCTCGCGCAGCAGGTAGTCGCCCAATCGCAGGACCGTTTTGCGGCCGGCGTAACCAACAACGTTGAAGTTATCCAGGCGCAGCAGCAACTGGCCTCAGCCAACGATCAGTTCATCGCCAGCCTCTTCGCGCATAACGTCGCCAAGGTGCTACTGGCTCGTTCGATTGGCAACGCCGAGCAGATGGTGAAACAGTACATGTCGGGCAATAGTGCCCTGCCGCCGTCGGTGGTTGAACCGACCCCGGCGCCTAAAAACGATGCTCCGGCCCCGCCCAATCCACAGCAACCAAATTGATAGGTGAATAATAGATGAGCCCCACTAGCACCGAGCAAAACGAACTGCATCCGCCCGATGCCAATGCTGCCGCGGGAGACCCAAATCACGACCACGAGAACAATCTCGAGGTCGAGGATAGCCGCAGCTTTGCCCAGAGAAACCCGCTCGCCAAGCCCATCGCTATCGTTCTAGTGATTGTCGCCATCCTTGCGGTTGGCTGGTACTGGTGGGACAGCAGCCATTGGGAGAGCACCGATGACGCCGAGATCGACGGACATATCTACCCGATCAGTGCGCGTGTCGGCGGACAGGTTATCAAGGTCAGTGTCGATGACGGCCAGTTTGTGCACAAGGGCGATGTGCTGGTCGTGACTGATCCGACCGACTACAAGGTCGCACTCGACCGCGCCACCGCCGACTACCAGGAAGCGCAGGCGAGCGCCCAGGCGGCGCAGTTTGGTGTGCCCATTTCCAGCGCGGGTTCATCGCAGCAGATTCGCTCCGCCGCCGCTGATATGTCGGGCGCGCAGGCTGGCGTATTGGCCGCGCAGAAGCAAGTGGAAGCTGCGCAAGCGCAGGTGGTGGAAGCCCAAGCCATGGCACAGAAATTGAATGCCGATGTCGAGCGCTATCGCATGCTGCTCGACAAGAAAGAAATTTCGCAGCAACAGTTTGACCAGGCAACGTCCTCTGCGACTGCCGCCAACGCGACCGTCAAAGCGCGTGAAGCGGCTCTACTGGCTGCCCGGGCGCAGGTGCAACAGGCGGAATCGCGCATCGAACAGGCGCATGCCGAGCTGCAAAACGCCCAGGTCAGTCCTAAGCAGGTGCAGGCTACCGAGGCGCGCGCGAAGTCGGCGGATGCACAGGTACTCCGCTACAAGGCCGCGCTGGACCAGGCTCAGCTCAACCTTGGTTACACGACGATTGTTGCTCCTGTGGATGGAATTGTTGGCAAGCGTTCCGTGCAAGTGGGCCAGAACGTTGCCCCTGGACAGGACATGATGGCGATCGTTCCCTTGCGCGACATCTGGGTCACGGCCAACTTCAAAGAAACCCAACTGGAGCACATGCTGCCCGGGCAACCGGTGAAAGTTAAGGTCGACACCTACGGCGGCCGTAAGTGGGACGCGCATGTCACCAGCATCGGGGCCGCCACCGGAGCCAAATACAGCCTGCTTCCTCCCGAAAATGCCACCGGCAATTACGTGAAGGTCGTGCAACGCATTCCGGTGCGCATCGATTTCGATAACAACGATAAGTCCGACTTCAACCAGGATGGCTTGCTTCGTCCCGGCATGTCAGTCGGACCCAACGTGAACGTTTCCGTTCGCCCCGAGAACAACAACTCCAATAAGTAGCGCGTACCCAATCGAGGATGTAGTCAACAATGGCGGACGCAGCAACCTATGCGGCTTCCACATGGAAGCCGCGCTATAACCCGTGGATCATCGCACTGACGGTGACGCTGGCAACATTCATGGAGGTGCTCGATTCCTCCATCGCCAACGTGGCCTTGCCGCACATCGCTGGCGGCTTGAGCGCCGGGCAAGACGAATCCACCTGGGTGCTCACCAGTTACCTTGTGTCCAACGCCATCGTACTGCCCATGTCGGGCTGGCTGACCACCGTCATTGGACGCAAACGCTTCTACATGACGTGTGTCGCGCTGTTCACCATCTCGTCAATTCTCTGCGGATTCGCGCCCACTCTTCCGCTACTGATTTTCTTCCGCATTTTGCAGGGCGCGGGCGGCGGAGGCATGGGACCCAGCGAACAAGCAATCCTCGCCGACACGTTTCCGCCAGAGAAACGTGGATTGGCATTCTCTGTTTACGGAATGGCGGTAGTGGTCGCGCCTGCAATCGGTCCGACGCTCGGAGGTTGGATCACCGACAACTACGACTGGCGCTGGATCTTCTTCATCAACGTGCCCGTGGGATTGCTCTCGCTGTTCCTCACTTCGACGGTAGTTGAAGATCCGCCGTGGCTCAAGAAATTTAAAGGCGCTGGCATCAAGATCGATTACATCGGATTGTCACTCATTGTTCTCGGCATCGGATGCCTGCAGGTAATTCTCGACAAAGGTCAGCAGGACGATTGGTTCGGGTCGGGGTTCATCGTTACGTTCGGCATCATCGCCGCTGTAGCGCTGGTGACACTCGTGATCCACGAATGGCGGACGCCTCATCCCGTCCTGGAATTGAAGCTGCTGAAGAACCGCAATTTTGCAGCCACGGTGTTGTTCAATTTCGTGCTGGGCGCTGTGCTGTTCGGTACCACCGTGCTGATCCCGCAGTTCCTGCAGATCATGATGGGCTACTCTGCCGAGAAGGCCGGAATGGTGCTGTCCCCGGCCGGATTCATGCTCATGGTGCTGTTTCCCATTGCGGGACTGTTGTCCACCAAGATCGACCCGCGCTACATGATTGCCGCCGGTTTCGCCATGACTTCGCTCGCTCTCTATCACATCACCCACCTCAGCTTGGCCATTGATTTCCGCACCATCATGCTATGGCGGATGTACCAGATGTCAGGGCTGGCCTTCATTTTCATTCCCATCAGTATTCTGAGTTACGTCGGAGTTCCGGCTGACAAGAATAATCAGATCTCCGGCATCAGCAATTTCGTTCGGAATCTCGGAGGCAGCGTCGGCATTTCCATGCTGACCACCTTTCTGGCGCGCCAGAGCCAGATACACCAGACCAATCTGGTGGCGCACGCGACAGCCGCTAATCCGCAGTTCAACAATATGGTGCACGGTTCCGCCGCCAATATGGCCAAGTCGGGCTCAGATCCTGTGCTTGCCATGCAACAGGCCTACAACCAGGTGATGGGGCTGATCCAACAGCAGGCCGCGCTGCTCTCGTACGTCAACGCATTCTGGATGGTGTCTGTAATAGTCGCCTGCCTGGTCCCGCTTCCCTTCCTGCTGAAACGTCCGAAGCCGGGCGAGGCGCCGGAGATGGGAGCACATTAGATTAAGTTGATTGCGAGAGACCTGGGGCTGATGATTGGTCTGTGCTCCGATTAGCAGCGTCCGCGTAATTCGCGATTGCTTTTTGCCTTCGCCTGATCCGTGAGATCCGCGAGATCTGTGGCTACCACATGTTTACAAGTCGGGGTGTGGCGGACCACTCGCGCCGCATGCGATACTAAATTCCCAACCTCTTCCCACGCCGGGATGGCGAAACTGGCAGACGCAGCGGACTTAAAATCGTATTTTTTACTTCTCGTAAATCAATCAACTTGCTGTTATAAAACAACTTATTGACATAATGCACCGCCTCGGATAGCCTTACACAACTCTTTCACAGTTTCGCATTTTTGAAGGAGTGCGGAGGTCATCCGCGATGGCAGAACAATACACCATCCTCGGTGGCAAGGTTCACGTCTACAAACGCCCGAACAGCAGCCACTGGCAATGCTCCAGCTATTTCGCCGGCAAGAATCGCCGGACCAGCACAAAGGAAGACAGCCTCTCCAAAGCAAAAGAGATCGCCGAGGATTGGTATCTGCAACTGCGCGGGAAACTCCGCAGCGGAGAAATCAAAACAGAAAAAACCTTCCGCGAAGCATCAGAACTATTCCTCCGTGAATACGACATCATCACGCAGGGCCAGCGCAGCAAACTCTACGTCCAAGGCCAGCACTGGCGGTCGCAGGTTCACTTGGTGCCGTTCTTCGGCCAGTTGGGCCTTTCAGAAGTTACCGCCGGCAAGATCCAGGACTACCGCATTCATCGCCACGAAGAGGCGATGGCCAAGCACGGCAAACCGCCGGCCCACAACACCATGCATCAGGAGGTCGTGGCTCTTCGACAGACCCTGAAAACAGCCATCCGCCACGGATGGCTCGATCATCTTCCCGATCTTTCCGAGCCGTACAGATCAAACCCGAAAATCTCGCACCGGGCGTGGTTCTCCCCCGAGGAATACAAAAAACTTTACGAGGCCACAAGAAAACGCGCGCATGAGCCCAAGCAGGCGCGCTTCAAATGGGAATGTGAACAACTTCACGACTACGTTTTGTTTTCGGCCAACACCGGCCTGCGGCCTGATGAGGCGCGGCGCCTTCAATTCCGGGACGCGACAATCGTTGAGGACGAGGCGAGCGGCCAGACGATCCTTGAAATCGAGGTGCGCGGTAAACGCGGAGTTGGTTACTGCAAAAGCATGACCGGCGCTGTGCGCCCGTTTGAGAGACTGAAAGCCAGACTACGTCCGGCACGCGCATACGAAGAGGGCAGGGGCGAGAAGGGGCCGAACACCATTAACAACGGCTCCGAAAAATGGTGCCTTCCGCAACTGACAGACCTCATTTTTCCGAAATGGCAGCGCGAGCTTTTCAAGACGATTCTGGACGAAGAAAATCTCAGGTTCGACCGCGAAGGCCGGCCGCGAACGGCCTACAGCCTGCGGCATACGTACATCTGTCTGCGCCTGATGGAAGGTGCCGATATCTACCAGATCGCCAAAAACTGCCGTACCAGTGTCGAGATGATCGAGAAATATTACGCGGCACACATCAAGACCAATCTTGACGCCGCCGCGATCAACGTCATGAGGCCAAAACCGACAAAGAAGCAAAAACCAGCCGGAAACTGAACGTGTAAATCCTGCCCGGCTGCTCTATGACATCCGAAAACACTGAAGCCCAATCACAAGCAGTGAAGGGTA
>Ga0207927_1000167_pt1 | contig 26950 bp, 21 predicted proteins | sample NGESurdeep072012_2_FD_184456 | JGI IMG/M metagenome (GOLD analysis project Ga0207927, IMG submission 184456) | Arctic peat soil microbial communities from Barrow, Alaska - NGEE Surface sample 210-2 deep-072012 (SPAdes) | ecosystem: Environmental > Terrestrial > Soil > Wetlands > Peat ... | reverse complement strand
CCGGAGCCATTCTCCGGCCAGACAAACCCCCGCGAGGAGTGTCCGGCCTACCTCCGACGGTCAACCCGACGGGCGACCTGCGGCATAGGGTCTAGGCCGGCCCGTCGCGCTCGAGCCAGCGGCGCAGGCCCGCCGCGCTGGGCCTGGCGAGCGCTGTGAAGTCGTAGTCCTCGGCCTCGCTCGTGCCCATGCGCGCCCGCAGGTACGCGCTCAGATGCTCCACGAACGCCTCCTCGCCCTCGCGGGCCCAGCCCTCGTGTCGGTCGAGGGCCTCGCGCAGCTGGCCCAGGTGCGCGACCGGATCCTCCACCAGGCCGAAATGGGGGAGCGCCAGGCGTGCCGCTCGCCATCCTTCGAGCACGCTCAGCGAGCTCCGCCAGGCTTCCAGGTCGATGTCGGGCGGTGGCGTCGGGGGGATCACCACGGCCGGGGCCAGCCGCACCCCGGCGACGTCGCCCGGGAACGCCCAGCGACTCTCCTCGTCGAGGAAGGCCACGTGGTGGGAGGCGTGCCCGGGCGTCCAGGCGGCCCGGAAGCGCCCGATCGGCTGGCCGTCCTCGATCGTGGCGAGGTTGGCCTCGGGCACCGGCACGACCTCGCCGAGGAGACCGTCGAAGCGCTCGCCGAACACTCGACGCGCGCTCGCCACCAGGCGGGATGGATCGACCAGGTGCGGGGCGCCGCGCGGGTGCACGAAGACCTCGAGGTCGGGCCAACGCTCCACCAGGGCCCCGGCCGCGCCGGCGTGGTCGAAGTGGATGTGGGTGAGCAAGAGCTGTCGCGGTCGCCGCTCCCCGAGGCCCGCCAGCAACCTCGGCAGGCAGGCGCTCGGACCGCAGTCGACCAGCACATCGCCGCTGATCCACGCCCCGAGCGCGCCGCTGCGCCCGCCGTAGTGGAGGTCGATGATCTCCCCGCTCACGTCCGCTACCCGAGGTGCTGCGCCCTGGCCCGGGAGAGCAGCAGCGTGTAGAGGTGCTGCTCGGCGGCCGCGGGAAAGGGGACTGGTATGCCGGAGCTCTGCAGGATGACCTCGGTGGGCCCGTAGACGAAGCCGAGGATGTCCAGGTAGAAGGGGATGCGCACGGAGCGAACCACGATCGCGGCGCTGATGCGCAGGCCGAAGCTGCCCGTGACCCCCTGCGCCGGAGGATTGCCGTGGGCGACCGACACGGGCCCGATGCTCGATCCCTGGCCCGCCGCGCCCGCGAACAGGCCGTTGAGGTAGTGGACGAAGCACGAGCGCGCGTGGGCGCTGCGAATCTCGTTCAGTTCCCTTGTCGCGATCGTGGAGGAGCGCGCCACGGTGACCTCCGAGCTGACGCTCTGCTGGGCGATGGACGCGCGGCGCTGGAAGCTCGGCGAGCTCTCTTCGGCCACCGGCTGCCCCCCCGCCCCGCCGCCGCCCACGCACTGCTGCAGTTCATGGCTCAGGCGCTGTTCATGCGCGGTGGACCGCTGCCTGCCCTGCAACGAGGCGCGCAGGCCGGGGACGTCCTCTGCGCGCAGGTTCACGGCGCGGGCGAATGCGAGAGCCCGGGTCTTCGTCATCTGGCTCTTGGGGGCACCGCTCGCAGGCGGAGTCGAGGGGGGCGTGGCGGCGGCCTTCACGGTCACCGTCCGGGTTCTGGTCTGGCCTCCCTTGCCCGCGCAGGCGGTGATGAGGCAGGCGCTGGCCAGCAGCGCGAGGATGACCGCGATCGCACGCATCGCCGGCCATTGTGTCAGTGCGCCGCTCGCCGGTCCGGTGGGCGAGGGCGCCCGAGGCGCGGCGCCCTGTCTCCCTCTGCGCCTATCCTCGGCCGGCGATGGCCGATCTCGATCCGATCCTGCACCGCGTCCCAGATCGCTCCGGTCCGGCCACCCACCGCCAGCTCTCGATCTTCGCCCGGCGCATCGCCACGCTCGCCACCATCGCCCTCGGCCTGCTCGTGGCCGGCGCGATCGGCCTGGCTCTGAGCGAGGGCGTGGGGCTGTGGTACGGGTTTCGCTGGGCCCTCGACACGGCGGCCACCGTGGGCGGCTTCCCCCAGCCCCACACCACCGCCGGGCAGATCGTCCAGGTCGCCATCACCGTCCTCGGCGTCGGTACGCTCTTCTACGCGCTGGCCACCGTCACCGAGTTCTTCGTCGCCGGGCACCTCGGCGACCTGCTGGGCGCCAGGCGCATGCAGAGGATGATCGACTCGCTCACCGACCACCACATCATCTGCGGCTTCGGCCGCGTCGGGCGCCAGGTGGCCAGCGACCTGAACGCCGCCCGGGCGCGCTACGTGGTGATCGACGCCGACGATCGCAACCGCCACCGCGCGGAGGCGCTCGGGATCAGCTTCATCGAGGGCGACGCCGCCGAGGACGAGGTGCTGATCAATGCCGGGATCGAGCGCGCGCGCTCGATCCTCGCCTGCGCCGACTCGGACGCCGACAACGTCTTCATCACGCTCACCGCCCGCGAGCTGCGAGCCGACATCCCGATCGTCGCCCGCGCCGCCAACGAGGACACCGAGAAGAAGCTCAAGCGCGCAGGCGCCGACCGCGTCATCTCGCCCTACAAGGCCAGCGGCACCGAGATGGCGCGCCTCGCCCTGCACCCGCAGCTGAGCGGCGTCGTCGACGTCGACGCCGAATACCGCCTCGAGGAGATCCGCCTCGACGAGGGCTGCGGGGCGGTCGGCCAGACCGTCGGGGACATCCGCGGCGGCTCGATGATCGTGGGCGTGCGACGCGGCGCCGACTTCCAGCCCCAGCCGCCCGCCGAGACGCAGTTGAGCTCCGGCGATGTGATCCTCGCGATGGGAACCCCCACCGCGCTCGAGCGTCTGGAGGAACTCTCCGCTGCCCGCTCCAGCCCGCGCTGAGAGACGCACCCGCGCGGCAGCCAGAAGTCCCCGCCCGCGCGTGCCGCGCGCCGTGGACCCGTACACTCACGCCCATGCGCGCCCACCATGTCCACATCGAGCACGACTTCGCCAAGGCGCCCGAGCTGATCTTCGCCCACCTGGCCGAGCACGAGAACCTGGCCGAGGTGTTCGGAGCGAAGGTCACCCGCCTGCGCGACGGCGAGGGCGGCGAGCGCAACGGGGTCGGCTCCGTGCGCAAGCTCCAGATCGGGCCGCTGCCGCCGTTCGAGGAGACGGTCACCGAGTTCGTCGTGCCCGAGCGGATCGTCTACCGCATAACCAAGGGCAGCCCTCTGCGCGGCCACGTCGGCGAGATGACCTTCGCGCCCACAGCCGGCGGCGGCACCCGCTTCGTCTACGACATCCGCCTCGCCTCGCCGATCCCCGGGGTGGCAGCGATCGTGAAGGCATCCCTCACCCGCTCGATCAACGGGAGCCTCGCCAAAGTCGAGCGCGACGCCTAGCTCAGGCCCCCGTGGTGAGCACCATCCGGAAGCGCGCCTCGCCGCTCAGCATCCGCTCGTAGGCCTCCGTGACCCGCTCCAGCGGGAAGGTCTCGATCATCGGGCGCACGCCCGACAGGGCGCTGAAGTCGAGCGTGTCCTCGGAGTCGCCCGAGTGCCCCGAGGCGTGCCCGGCGATCGCTTTGCTGCCGCCGATCAGCATCGCCGGCGGGATCTGCATCGGCTCCATCGAGGCGCCCACCACGAGCAGCTTGCCGCGCACGCCGAGCCCGCCGAGGACAGCCGTCATCGCCGGCGCGTTGGTGACGGTCGCGAGGATCACCCTGGCGCCGCCCAGCTTCTGCAGCTCGGCCGCGGGATCCTGGGCGGTGCTGTCGATGTAGTGGCGCGCGCCCAGCTTGCGGGCGAGCTCCTCCTTCTCGGTCCCGCGCGCGATCGCCACCGTGTCGAAGCCGAGCTTGCTCGCGAACTGCACGCCCAGGTGGCCGAGGCCGCCCACTCCCAGCACAGCCACGAGGTCGCCCGCATGTGCCCCGCTGTGGCGCAGGGCGTTGTAGGTGGTGATCCCCGCGCACAGCAGCGGCGCCGCCTCCTCGGCTGAGAGCTCATCCGGGATCGAGGCCATCGCTGAGGCCTTCACAACCACATAGTCGGCGTAGCCGCCGTCGAAGGTGATCCCGGGGATGCCCATGTTGGCGCAGTTGATGAGGTCGCCGCGGCGGCATTGGCGGCAGTAGCCGCAGTTGCCTCCGAACCAGCCCACGCCCACGCGCTGGCCGACCTCCCAGCCGTGCACGTCCTCGCCGAGCGCCGCCACCTCGCCGGCGATCTCGTGCCCGGGGACGTGTGGCCAGGAGAGGCCCGGGAAGCCGCCCTCTTTGGCGAACATGTCGCTGTGGCAGATCCCGCACGCGTGCACGCGCACGAGCGCCTCGCCGCGCGCCGGCTCGGGCACCTCGCGCTCCACCAGCTCGAACGGGCCGCCCTGCTCTTTGACCTGCACCGCTCGCATGCTCGCCATGTTGCTCGCTCCTCGAAGTTGGGTGATCACCGGACACGATCACCCTATCCACGCTCGACCGCCGGCCCGAGGGCATCCCCGGCGGGGCCTATCGTGTTGAGCTCGTGTCCCCGCTGCCCTTCTCCGCTGAGCTCGCCCACGAGGAGGCCGTGCTGCGCTTCCCCTACGACGAGGGCCTGCGCCAGCTGCTGCGCGCGATCCCCGGCAGGCGCTGGGATCCGGGCCAGCGCGCCTGGTGCATACCGCTCGAGCCAGACCAGGCCGAGGCGCTGGCCCAGCTTTTTGATGGGCTGCCCTTCGAGCCGGAGCTGAGCAGCGGGCTGGAGCGGGCGATCGGTCGTAGGAGAGCGCGACGCGCGCGCGACGAATGCCTCGTCGATCTCGCCCGGCCGGATGAGAACTGGTGGCTGAGCTTTGCCACCGACGGCCCGGCCACGGCCGTGGGCACCCTGCTCGAACACCCAGACGCGCGCGAGCTGCCGGCGATCGGCCGGGCGCTGGTTCCGCTCGACGACCATGCCGCCGGGCTGCTCGAGGATCTCGGCGAGGGTACCGGCAGGCTGCGTCTGAGCGAGACGGTTCGTCGCGCCCTCTCCGCCCGAGCGGTGCCCGCGGGCGTGGCAGGGGCGGACGGCGCGGCGGGGAGGGACGGCGCGGGGACTCGCGCGCGCGAGCATGCCTCCGAGGAGGCCCGCCTCCGCTACGAGGTCGAGTTCCGCCGCGATCGGCGCGGTGAGCACTGGATCCTGATCGCCGCCCCGCACGCCAAGCTCGCGCGCGTGCTCGCCGCGCAGGCGGGGCTGCGGGCGCTCGAGGGCCCCGAGCGCAGTGTCGGGCTCGGCGCGATCGAGCACGACGCCGAGCTGATCGTGGATCTGCTCGCCCACCTCGAGGACGCCACGGTCGATCCGCGCGTGGCCGCCTGGCTGAAGCGCGCGACCACCTGGCGCGGCAACATCGACGTCCAGGGTCCCGGCGATGCGCCGGTGTTCCTGCTCCTCGGCGACGAGGCGCGGCTGCCGCGGGCGCTCCGGGACGTGGCCTCCACGGTGGACGGCGGAGCGACGGTGCCCCTGAGGCTCGAGACCTGGCTGCTGATCGAGGCCAGGCTGGACGGCTGGATGAGCCATGCGGCCAGGCGCTGCGTGGCTGCGATCCTCGACGGACGCCCTGCACCGCCGGCCGTGCTCGAGCTCTCGAGCGTCCACGAGGAGGCGAGCTTCGTGCTGGCGCCCGGCCATGACCTCTCGCTGCTGGAGCGCTTCGCGGCGCTGCGGGGGGTCCTGCAGCCGCGCGCCGGCTCGCCGCGCGGGCGCGCGAGCGGCGGCGGCGAGCATGCCCGTCTCGGGGCCCTGCGCGCCGACCCCTTCTGCGTTCCCGAGCTCGACCGCTTCCTCTCCGCCGGCGCCGTCTGGGTGGACCCGCCGGCGCTCGAGCTGCTGCAGGAGATCCGCGAGCAGCACGCCGCGGCGGCCGGTCTGGTCGAGCTCTCGGCCGCCACCGACGCGTCCCTGCGGATCGAGGGACTGGGCGGTGAGCTCAAGCCGTTCCAGCGCGCCGGCGTGAGCTACCTGCTCGCCCAGCGCCGCGCCTTCCTGGCGGACGAGCAGGGTCTCGGCAAGACGATCGAGGCGCTCGCCACGATCGAGGCCGCGGGCGCCTATCCGGCGATCGTGGTCTGCCCGGCGAGCCTCAAGCTCAACTGGCTGCGCGAGCTGCGCCGCTGGCTTCCCGGGCGCAGCGCGCAGGCGCTCAGCGGCAATGGCGCCGGCAGCGGCAATGGCGCTTCGACCCCGATCGCGACGGCGGACGTGACGATCGTCAACTACGACATCCTCGGCCCGCGCCTGGAGGAGCTGCTGGCGCTCGCACCTGTCGCGCTCGTCCTGGATGAGTCCCACTACTGCAAGAACGCGGCCGCCAAGCGCACGCAGGCGGCTCAGCGGTTGTCCTCGGCGATGGATCGCGAGAGCATCGTGCTGGCGCTGACGGGCACGCCCGTCGTCAATCGCCCGGCCGAGCTCATCTCTCAGCTGCGCATCCTCGGGCGCCTGCAGGACTTCGGCTCCGGGGCCAAGTTCGGCGAGCGCTTCCGCGGGGCCGATGCCCACCTGCGCCTGCACTGGCACCTGCGCGCCCGCTGCTTCGTGCGCCGGCTGAAGGCGGACGTGCTCACGCAGCTCCCGGCCAAGACCCGCGCGGTCGTGCCGGTGGAGCTCGACAACGAGTCCGAGTATCGCCTGGCCGAGCGCGACCTGGTGGCGTGGCTTCGCAGCCAGCCGCTCGACCTGCGCGAGCTCGACGCCAAGGTGGCGGCGGCGCTGCGAGCCGAACGCCTCGTGCGCCTGAACGCGCTGAAGGTCCTGGCGGCGCGGGGCAAGCTCCACGCCGCGCTCACCTGGATCCACGACTTCTGCTCATCGGGCGAGCGACTCGTGGTCTTCGCTCACCACCGCGAGATCCAGCGGGCCGTGCTCGAGCACTTCCCCGCGGCGCTCCACATCCTCGGCGCCGACTCGCACGCGGCTCGCGACGCCGCGCTGCAGGCCTTCCAGGCGCCTGACTCTCCCGCCAACCAGCTGATCGTCTGCTCGATCGAGGCGGCCGGCCACGGCCTCACCCTCACCCGCGCCTCCAACGTGGCCTTCCTCGAGCTCGACTGGACGCCGGCCAAGCACGACCAGGCCGAGGACCGCTGCCACCGGATCGGCCAGCAGGACGCCGTCAACGCCTACTACCTGCTGGCGGCGGGGACCGTCGATGAGACGATCACGACGCTGCTCGAGCGCAAGCGGGCGGTCATCGGCGCGGTCACGGACGGGCGTGAGGAGGACGAGGAGGGAGTCCTCGACGCGCTCGTGCGCGAGCTGCGCGGCACCCCCTACCGTCACCTAAGGGCGGTCGCCTGAGCTCCGGAGGCTATTGCGAGTCCGGAGGCTATTGCGGGTGCGGAGGCTATTGCGGGTGCGGAGGCTATTGCGGGTGCGGAGGCTATTGCGGGTGCGGGGGCCATTGCGGGTGCGGGGGCCATTGCGGGTGGGGGGGCCATATGTCCGTTTGCAACAGCTGTATAACCATGGCTATACAGCCCGTGCGATCAGGGCTTCAGTTCCAGCTCGTTCATGATTTTGCCCCACGATTCGACAGCGCGAGCTTCGCCGTCTGTCAGTTCCACTTCAAGTGCGTACGAGCGTGCAGCCACGCTCTTCTCTTCAGGCGTCTCGTGGGCCCTCAGCGAGCCGGGGAGCTCGCCGAGTGCCACCCACGCGGGCATGAAGACGGCGTCGAAGCGGAGGGTGCTCGCTGGCAGCGCCTTGAAGCCGCTCGCCGCCCAGGCCCTCAGGTCCGCGCACAGATTCGGCGGAGCCAGGCCGGCGAGCACATTCACCTTATGCGCGTAGGCCCTGACCGCTGCGGTCAGGCGGGAGCTGCTCCACCGCAGCTGCGAGACGCTCGCCACGAAGCGTCTGAGCCCCGGGACGTCGAGGTGGTAGGCGGCGATGACCATCGCGCCGATCACCTCGTTGCTCAGTTCTGTTGACTGAGGGTCCTGGGGCGAGGCGGCCGCCGCGCGTGGGCATTCGCGTGTGACGCGCGCGAGCACGGCAAGCGGCGCTGCTTCACCATGCCTGAGGTAGGAGCGCGCTATGCGCACCAGCGCGTAGTTCGCGGCGATGTACTGCTTGGTGGCGCTCGCGTCGCTTGCCCGTGCAGCGCCCGCGGCCGGGCCGGCGCAGAGGCCAGCGGCCATGCTCGCCACGATTGCCACAGTTGGAATCCCCGGGCGCATATGGTCAGAGCGTACGTCATGAATGCCGAGCCCGCGTCACTAAGAACTCGGTAAGGATGCCCCTGATCCGCGCGCTGACGGCAGGGCCGAGCGGGTTCACCGATATTGTCCGGCATGCCTCGCCCCGGTCCTCAGCCACATGCGAAACCGATACATCGTCCTACTGGTCGTGGTGCTCGCATGGGCCGTGGCCGCGATCGTGCTCGGCTCTCCCAGCCTCGGTGTCTTCGGCTCGGGGACGACGCGACAGGCGAGCCGGATCTCGCCCGCCTGCCTGCCGGCGACGCTCGCACACAGCGCGAGCCTGCCCGGCACCGCCATCGATGTCTCTCCCGCGCCGGAAACCGACACGGCCAACCCGGACACCCAGATCAGCTTCCTCGGCGCGAGCTCCACGAACGTGCGGGAGGTCTCGGTCCTCGGCTCCAGATCGGGCGAGCACCACGGTCACGTGCATGGGTACTTCCAGGGCGATGGCGCGAGCTTCGTGCCCGAGGAGCCGTTCGATCCCGGCGAGCAGGTCTTCGTGCGGGCTGTGATCGGCTCGAAGCGAGTCGCCTTCCAGTTTCGAGTCGATACGCCAGTTCCGACGGCCACCACGCCGGAGTTCCCCAACGCACAGGCGGCGCCCGCCGACTACCAGAGCTTCTATACCCTGCCCGGCGTCCAGGCCCCGGTGATGACGGTCACCGTGCCCGATCGCGATCCCGCCGCCGGTGACATCCTCACGACCAACGGGCCAGGCCCCGGTCAGTACGGACCGCTGATCTACACACCGCAGGGCCGACTCGTCTGGTTCGAGGAGCTGGGAGGGGGCGAAACAGCGGAGAACCTGTCCGAGCAGACATATGAAGGCCAGCGCGACCTCACATGGTGGAAGGGGCGCGTGCTCTCGCTCGGCTTCGGGCAGGGCGAAGACATCGTCATGAGCTCCAACTACGAGACCGTCGCGAGGGTCACCGGCGGCAACGGCCTCAAAGCGGACCTGCACGACTTCCAGATCGCTCCGCACGACATCGCCTACATCACGGCGTTCAACCCGATCCGTTGCGATCTCAGACCGATCAAAGGCAAGTCTGGCGGGGCGATCGTCGACACCGCGATCCAGCAGATCGACATGAGGACCGGCCTCGTGCGCTGGGAATGGCACAGCCTGGATCACATCGGCGCCTCTGAGTCCGAAGTCGAAGCGCCGAGCGATGCCACGCCGTGGGACTACTTCCACCTCAACTCGATCGATCCAGAGCCGGATGGCAACATCCTGATCTCGGCGCGCAGCACGTGGGCCGGCTATCAGCTGGAGGGTGGCACGGGCAAGGTCCTCTGGCGCCTGGGCGGCAATGAGAGCTCCTTCAAGATGGGGCCGGGCACGAGCATGGCGTGGCAGCACGACGGCCGTGTCCTTGCGAATGGCGAGCTCACCTTCTTCGACGATGGCTCGAACCCGCCGATCCACAGCCAGTCGCGTGCCGTGCGCATCAAGCTCGACCTCAGGACCCGTGAAGCGCAGCTCGCGTCGGTCTACACGCACGCCGACCCGCCACTGCTCGCGGCAAGCCAGGGCAACATGCAGACGCTGGCGGACGGGAACACGCTCGTGGGCTACGGCGGGGTGCCGGCGATCAGCGAGTACGCCAAGGGCGGCGCGCTGCTCTTCGACGCCCATCAGCCGTTCGACATGTCCTTCTACCGTGCCTTCCGCTTCCCCTGGAGCGGGCGCCCGCTGAGCCCGCCGGCGGTCCTCGCCAGCCTCAACAACACAGCCGAAGAGACGATCGTGCACGCCAGCTGGAACGGCGCCACCGGTGTCGCGTCCTGGCGCGTGCTTGCGAGCGAGCACCTCGGATCGCCGCTGCAGGCTCAGGCCGAGATCCCGGCCACCGGCTTCGAGAGCTCGACAACGCTGCCCGTGAAGCGCGTGTACGTGGCGGTGCAGGCGCTCGACTCAGCCGGCCACGTCCTCGGCACGTCAAGGACGGTCAGGGTTATCGGCTACGCCGCCTCGCTCCGGTGAACCGGCCGCTCAGTAGGCCGGTTTGGACTTGTGCTTGTGCGTTGTCGTCGTGGGCGTCGTGGTGGTGGGCGTCGTGGTCGTGGGGGTGCTACTCGTCGCCGGCGTGGAGGAAGAGCTCGCTCCTTTACCGCCGCACCCTGCCACCGCGGCAGTGGCTGCCAGCGCGGCCGCTGCGGTTAGCATGGCGGTCAGTGGCGTTCTTCTCATGGGCCGGGATCCAATCGTCGCTAGAGGGCACGAGGGCTCACCGTACCAACCGTTTGCGGTGCCGGTCGAGCCTTGACGGTCGGTGGCAGTTGGGCAGCCCGTCATGAGCGCTGAGGCGACGGTGCCCCAGGGTTTGAGCGAGACACCTCCCGAGGAGCGCAAGGGCTCAGGTTCGGCGTGGCTGCTGGCCGTGTGCTGCGTGGCCCAGTTCATGGTCATCCTCGACCTGAGCATCGTCAACGTCGCGCTGCCCAGGATCCAGTCGAGCCTCGGCTTCTCCTCGCCCGACCTGCAATGGGTCGTCGACGCCTATGCGATCACGTTCGCGGGCTTCCTGATGCTCGGCGGTCGCGCGGCCGATCACTTCGGGCAGCGCCGGACGCTCGTCATCGCCCTGGTCCTGTTCGCGCTCGCCTCGCTGGCCGGGGGCGCCGCGCCCGACCAGGTCGTGCTCGTCGGCGCTCGCGCGGTGCAGGGCCTCGCCGGCGCCCTGATGGCCGCGACCTCGCTGGCGATCATCACCGGGTCGTTTCCGCCGGGGCCGAAGCTCCACCGTGCGATCGCCATCTGGGCGGCGATGAACGGGCTCGGTGGCGCAGCCGGCGTGCTGCTCGGCGGGATCATCACCGAAGTGCTCAGCTGGCGCTGGGTGCTCTTGATCAACCCGCCGATCGCGATCGGGGCAGCGCTGGTGGCCTATGCGGTCGTGAGCGAACGCCGCAGGGCGCAGGCGGGCGCGAGCTTCGACCTCGCCGGCGCGCTTACGTTGACGATCGGTCAGATGGTGCTCGTGTACGGGGTCGTGGAAGCGGGCCTCAAGGGCTGGGGCACGTTCGCCGCGCTCGGCCCGATCGCGCTTGGCCTGATCCTGCTCGGGACATTCGGCGCGATCGAGACGCGCGTGGCGTCTGCGCCGCTGATCCCCTTCAAGGAGCTGACCAAGCCGCTGAGGACCGCCAACACGATCGTCCTGCTGTTCAGCGCGGCGCTCTTCCCGATGTGGTTCGTGGGCTCTCTGTATCTGCAGCAGGTGCTGGGCCTCTCGCCGCTTCACACCGGTCTCATATTCCTGCCGATGACCTTGACGATCATGCTCATCGCCTCGCGGGCAGGCAAGCTCGTCAGCCAGTACGGCGTGCGACCGGTGCTCGGCGGCGGACTGATCATGCTCACCGGCGGACTGCTGCTGTTCACGAGGATCGGGGCGAGCGGCAGCCCGATCGTCTACGTGGTCATCCCCGGCGTGCTCACGGCGGCGGGGATCGCGATGTCGATCGTTCCCTCGACGATCGCCGCCACCCAGGGCGCCAAGGAGGGGCAGGCCGGGCTCGCATCGGGCCTCGTCAACACCTCGCGTCAGGTCGGCGGCGGCCTCGGGCTTGCGCTGCTGATCACGTTCGCGACCCAGCGCACCACCCATCTGATCGGCTCAGGCCAGCAGGTCGCGCCGGCGCTGACCGCGGGCTTTCGGCTCGCGTACCTGATCGGCGCCGGGTTGGCTGCGGCGGCGGCGCTGATCACGTTCACCTCGCTCCCGCGGCCCGACGCCACGCTTGTGGCGGCCGCTCGGCGCTTCGCGCTCGCGATCGGCGTGGTTCTCCTGGTCTTCGTCGCGCTCACCGCCGCGTTCGCGGGCTCTCACGGCGCTCCGATCGGCAGGTACACCACCGATGACGCCTACAGCTACGTCACGGCGCCCACGCTTCACCCGCCGATGATCCGCAGCACCCAGCGGGCGGCCTCGGGGCAGCTGGCGCCGGGGTACATATTCACCACCAACTTCTACAACCTCAACGAACCGCCGATCGTCGGCCAGAGCGGCCCGCTGATCCTCGACAACAACCTGCAGCCGGTCTGGTTCCAGCCCGTGCCCGAACTGGTTGCCGCCGCCAACCTCAGCCTGCAGACCTACCAGGGCAAGCCGGCGTTGGCCTGGTGGCAGGGTCGTGTCACGAACACCGGCGCGACGGAAACCGGCGAAGACGTGGTCGTCGACCAGCACTACCAGACGGTCGCGAGGCTGAAGGCCACGGACGGCTGGGTCCTCACCCTCCACGAGTTCCTGATCAGCGGAGAAGACGCCTGGGTGACCGCCAACAAGAACATCCCGATGGACCTCTCCAAGTACGGCGGCGCCTACAACGGCGCGCTGGTCGACTCGGCGGTCCAGGAGTACAACCTCAAGACGGGCAAGCTCCTGCGCAACTGGGACGCGCTCGAGCACATTCCCCTGAGCGAGGCCCAGGCCTCGCTGCCGACCAACGGGTTTCCCTGGGACGCCTACCACGTCAACGCGATCGACCTGACCGGCAACGGAACGTTCCTCGTCTCGATGCGCAACACCTGGGGCGCCTACCTCATCGACATCGCCACCGGCAGGATCGAGTGGACGCTCGGCGGCAAGCGCTCGAGCTTCAAGTTCGGCCCGGGGGCCGCCTTCCAGTGGCAGCACGACGCGAGGCTCGAAGGCGACTCGACGGTGACGATGTTCGACGATCACTGCTGCCAGCTGACCGGTGGAGGGACCTCCGTCCCGGCTACGGGGCCATCTCGTGGGCTCGTGCTCAAGTTGGACCAGGGCGCTCACACGGCGACGCTCGTGTCCCAGTACAAGGGCGAGGACGAGCTCGAATCGGAATACATGGGGGACACGCAGCCGCTGGCGAACGGCAACGTGTTCGTCGGCTGGGGATCCGAACCGTACCTCTCGGAGTACAGCCGCTCCGGCAAGCTGCTCCTTCAGGGAGAACTCCCCGGGCCCGACCTCACCTACCGGGCGACGCTCGAGCAGTGGGTCGGCCTGCCGCTCTCCGCTCCCGTGGGCGCCGCCCGCCAGACGGGCGCCAAGACCACCGTGTACGCGAGCTGGAACGGCGCCACCCGGGTCGTCTCGTGGAGGGTCCTGGCCGCAGGGGCCGCCGGCCGGCTGACCGCAGTGGCGACCCAGGCCAAGTCCGGTTTCGAGACGGCGATACCGGTGCCGCAGAGCTACAAGAGCTTCGAGGTCCAGGCGCTCGGAACGGGCGGTCGCGTGATCGGAGCCTCCCAGCCGTTCCCGGGGGCGGCCCGATGATGATCCGTCCCTCCACCGTGCTCCTCGCGACGCAGGCGAAGGGCTCGCGGACGGTCGTCTGCGCGACCGGCGCAGGCCACCCGGCCGGGGCTGTAGGTTGCTCGCCGTGATCATGAAGCTGAAGGTCATCTTCTCCTGCCTGGCCGTCCCGCTCGGCGCCGCCGCGCTCGCAGCCTGCGCCGGCGGCACGTCCTCCGCCAGCCAGGCGGTGGTGACGGGGGAACGCACGGCGAGCATCGCGGTCGCCAACCCGGTTGCGGTCTCGCCGCAGCCCGGGACGCCGGACGCCTCGCCGGGCACGCAGATCAGCTTCCTGGGCACGGCGGCCACGCAGGTGTCGAATGTCCACGTGGTCGGCTCGCACAGCGGCAGTCACGCTGGCGCCCTGCGCGCCTACTCGACGGGCACCGGCGAGAGCTTCTTGCCGTCTCACCCGTTTGCGGCGGGCGAGCGCGTGAGCGTCAGCGCGACGGTCACCTCGGCCGGCTCCACGACGCAGGCGCGCACGTCCTTCACGATCGCCCGCCAGGCACCGATCAGCCAGAAGCAGTTCCCGATCAACCCGGGCGACCCGCAGGCCGTCCAACACTACAGCTCTGCGCCCTCGCTCACGCCCTCGACCGTGCACATCACGACACCCGCCAAGACAGGCGCGGCGCCGGGCGAGCTCTTTCTCGCCCCCTACCAGGGCGAGGGCATCGCGGGGCCGATGATCACCGAACAGAACGGCGGTCTGGTGTGGTTTCACCCGCTGCCGGCCGGTGAGGCCGCAACCAACTTCGAGGTCCAGCAATACGAAGGCAGGCCCGTGCTGACCTGGTGGCAGGGACGCATCCTCGAAGTCGGCTTCGGGCAGGGCGAAGATGAGATCTACGGCACCTCCTACCAGCCCGTTGCAAGGGTCCGGGCGGGAAACGGCTACCACGCCGACCTGCACGAGATCCGCCTGTCCTCCAACGGCACCGCGTGGATCGACATGTTCGACCCGATCGAGATGAACCTGTCTTCGATCCACGGCTCGGCGGCAGGAGTGCTCACCGACTCTGTCGTGCAGGAGATCGACATCAAGACCGGTCTGGTCATGTGGGAGTGGCACGCCCTGGGCCACGTCCCGGTCAGCGAATCGCTCAAACCGATCTCACATTCGAGCTCGCCGTGGGACTACATCCACGTCAACTCCGTCGACCCGGGACCGGCGGGCGATGTTCTGCTCTCCGCGCGCAGCACCTGGGCGCTGTATGACGTGGACATCCACAGCGGCGCCATCCGCTGGCGTCTCGGTGGCTCGCACAGCAGCTTCAGACAGGGGCCGGGAACACGGTTCTACTGGCAGCACGACGCCGAGTTCCAGCCCGACGGGCTGATCTCGGTGTTCGACAACGGCTCGGACCCGCCCAAGGAGAAGCAGTCGCGCGGGCTGCTGTTGAGGGCGGACACGGCGAGCCACACCGTGAGCCTGGTCAAGCAGTTCGTGAACCCCTCGAGGACGCTGCTGGCCACCAGCCAGGGCAACACCCTCAGCCTCCCCGGGGGCGACTGGCTGATGGGCTATGGCGGCCTGCCCAACTTCACCGAGTACGACACCGCGGGCCACGTCCTGCTCGACGGCACGCTCGGCAAGAACGTGCAGGACTTCAGGACCTACCTGTCCCCCTGGAGCGGGCAGCCGAGGACCGCGCCGTCGGTCATCGCCAAGTCGGCCGCGGGTGCGCTGGCGGTGGCGGTGAGCTGGAACGGGGCGACGAGCGTGTCCTCCTGGCGGGTGCTCGCGGGCCCCTCCGCCGGTGCGCTCGCAGCGGTCGCCACGGCCGCCAAGAGCGGCTTTCAGAGCAACATCGCGGCACCCTCCCCCGGGCCATACGTGGCCGTTCAGGCGCTTGACGCCTCGGGGGCCGTGATCGCGGTCTCGCCGACGGTCAAGGCCTGAGGCCGGCCCCCTGCCATGCGTGTCCTGCTCGCCGGTGGAGTGTCGCTCGCCATGCTGGGTGGTCTCCTCGGCGGCGTCTCGGATCCTGCCCGGGCCCGGGCGGCGGCGGCCTCGGCGCCGGTCAGCTGTGTTCCCTCGCACCTGAACGTCTCGGCGGCGCTGGCCGGCTCGCGCGTGACGGTCTCGCCCGGGCCTGAAACGAGGGACGCCTCGGCGGCCACGCAGATCAGCATGCTGGGCGTGCCCGCGGGCGAGCTGACGGGCGTGACGGTCAGCGGCTCGCGCACGGGCGCACACGCCGGTCGGCTGCTCGCCTACTCGCAGGGCGACGGGGCGAGCTTCGTGCCGAGCAGCCCCTTCGCGGCGGGCGAGCGGGTGAGCGTTCGCGCGCAGCTGCAGACGGGAGGACAGGCGGTCCCGTTCGCCTGGAGCTTCATCGTGGCCACGCCGGACAGGGCCGGGGAAGCGGGCGGCAACTCCACGCCGCGCTCGGACCCGAGCGACTACCAGAGCTTCCACTCACGCCCCGACCTCAGGCCGCCGCTCGTGACCGTGACGGTGCGCTCGCCGGCGGCCAGCGCCGGGGACATCTTCCTCGCGCCCTACTCCGGACCGGGTCAGTACGGGCCGATGATCCTCGACGAAAGCGGGCAGCTCGTGTGGTTCGAGCCGCTCTCGCCAAGCGGCACTCGTGCGGCGGACTTCCGCGTGCAGCAATACGAAGGCCAGCCGGTGCTGACGTGGTGGCAGGACCCGCTCATCGCCGGCGGGAGCAGCAAGGCGGGCGAGGTGATCGCGAACAGCTCCTACCAGGACATCGCGATCGCCCGCGCCGGCAACGGCTACCAGCCCGACCTGCACGAATTCCAGATCACCCCGCAGGGAACCGCCCTGATCACGGTCTACTCGGGGATCGATTGCGACCTCTCATCGGTGGGCGGCTCGCCCAGGGCGGCGGTGGCGGACACGCTGCTGCAGGAGATCGACCTGAAGACGGGACTGGTGATGTACGAGTGGCACGCGCTCGATCACGTGGCCCTCGGCGAAGCCTATGTGTCGGCGGCTCGCTCCAGCCAGATCACGCCGTTCGACTACTTCCACATCAACTCGATCGACGTGCAGCAGGACGGAACCCTGCTGGTCGACTCGCGCAACACCTGGGCGGCCTACGACGTGGATCCGCACACGGGGATCGTGGGCTGGCGCCTGGGGGGCAGGCACTCGAGCTTCGCCATGGGTCCCGGCACTCGCACGGCCTTCCAGCACGACGCGCGCCAGCAGCCCGATGGCACGATCACCCTCTTCGACAACGGCGCCACCCCGCGCAAGCACCCGCAGTCGCGGGCGATCCAGTTGCGCCTGGACATGGGGCGCATGACCGCCACGCTCGTGCGCTCCGAGCAGCACGCGCCGGCGCTGGTGGCGGGCAGCCAGGGCAACGTGCAGACGCTTGCCCAGGGCGATTGGATGGTCGGCTGGGGAGAGGAGCCCTACCTCTCGGAATCCTCGGCGAGCGGCCAGCTGCTCTTCGATGCGCATCTCCCGGCCGCCTATGAGTCCTACCGCGCCTATCGACTGCCGTGGAGCGGGCGCCCGAGCGGGCCGCCTGCGCTGGCGGTCGTGCCGGCGGCGGGCGCGCACGGGGCGAGGATCTATGCCAGCTGGAACGGCGCCACCGGCGTCGCCTCCTGGCGGGTGCTGGCCGGCTCCTCGCCCACGAGCGTGAAGCCGCTGAGCGTCACCCCCAGGACCGGCTTCGAGACCGCGATCGCCCTGCCCGCAGGTTCGAGCGCGCCCTACGTGGCGGTGCAGGCGCTGGACGCCACGGGCGCCGTCATGGGCGTTTCCCCCGCCGCCCGCGCCTAGCCCGGCGACCTCGCTGGGGGGCCAGGGAGTCTTCGGTTTCGGGAGTGGTAGTGGTCGGGGGGCCGCCCCGTTCCTCGCGCAGCCGGCGCCGTAGGGTGGCGCTCTCGGCCGCGGTGCGCGCTGTCGAGAAGTAGTCGGCGAAGCCGCGCGCGTGCGCTTCGGTCAGGCGCGGCGGCAACGGCCCGCGCAGCTCGGAGTGGAAGGCGTGATCGAGCTGTTCGCGCAGCGAGGACTCGAGCGGGCTTTCGCCGGCGCTGTTGTGGAGCTCCATCCGCCCCGTCTGCGTGCTGTAGTCGTAGAGCTCGCTTTCCTGGCCCCGCGATTCGGGGGTTATCCCTTCCTTGGGCCAGTTGGAGTACGTCGCATACTTGGCTTCGGGGGTGCGCATCGCCACGACGTGCAGGGGTGCCTGGTAGGTCTCGGTCGCGAACTCGGTCACGATCTCGTCGGTTGCGTGCAGAACGTAGGGGCGCCCGGGCGCCTGGGGGTCGGTGAGGATGCGGGCCAGGTCGAGCCGAGGGGCGAGGTGGGAGTAGTGGCCCTCGCTGCGCCATGCCGAGGAGCCGGTGGCGATGGTCAGCAGCATCGGGGCGATATCGACGCTCGAGCTGAGCTGCGTGCGCGGTCGTGCGGTGGCGCTCGTGAGCGCTCCCCGTTTGTCCTTGACGATCAGTGGGACGCGTATCGCCTCCTCATAGCCGCTTGCGCCCTTGCCACGCAGGCCGTGCGAGGCGCCGTACTCGCCGTGGTCTGAGGTGAACACGACCACCGTGTTGGCGGCGACCTTGGGATTGCTGGCGAGCGTGCGCAGGACGTGGCCGACGTGTCTGTCGACCTCGCGCTGGAGCTTGAGATAGAGATCGAGGAAGGAGAGCCACTGAGGTTCGGATTCGGGACCGCTGAACGGCACAGGCCCGAAGGATGCGGCGGCGGTTTCCTGCAGCGAGCGCTGCAGGCGCGGCTTGTGGCGCTCGGCGAGCAGTTCGGGCGTCTCGTAGTTGGGCGGCAGGCTTCTCACGGTCGGACGGGCCGAGGCCTCGGCCGGGACGCGCTCGCTCCAGCGATACCACCAGGCGATGTCGTGCGGGTTGACGAAGGACACCGTGGTGCACCACGGCTCGGCGCCGCCCTCCTGCTTGAACCAGTCCGCGAACGCGCCGGCGATCTTGGGGTCGGTGTGCCAGCCCTGGCCGGGTCCGCCGTCGGGCGAGGGGTAGACGCCGCCCGCGAAGCCGTAGCGCTCGAGCGCCCGTTCCCCGGAGAGGGCGTTCCAGTGGTTGTCCCGGTGGGCCAGGTGCCACTTGCCGAACCAGCGGGTGTGGTAGCCGTGCTCGCGCAGCAGCGTGCCCCACGTGGGGAAGCCGGGGTCCAGCGTGCTGCCGCCGGTGATCATGCAGCCGGTCTGGTGGGTGTAGAGGCCCGTCAGCAGCGTGGCGCGCGCGGGCGTGCAGTCGTTGGAGGCCGTGTAGTGCCGGGCGAAGGAGACCGCGCCGCGGCGCAGGCGCGCGATGTTGGGTGGCAGCGCGAGCCCGAGCGGGGTGGGTGAGAACCACTGCGGGAAGCGCAGCTGGTCGACGACGATCACCAGGATGTTCGGCTTGTCGCTGCTGAGCGCCGGAGCGGCCGGCACGGGCGGCGGCGCGGCTCGAGGCGTGGGGACCGATTTGGAGCTCGACTCGCTCGTGGTGTCGGCCACCGCCTTGATCCCGAGGCCGACGCCGGCGATGGCGCCACCGGCGATCAGTCCCGTCTTCAGGAACGTGCGCCGGTCGACTCTCTTATGCTCTTTCGGATCGATGGTCTCCATGCGCGCTCTCATCCTAGGGCCGGGGGTTGCCTTGGCTTTGGGGCCTGCCGCTGCCGCGGCACCTGCGGCGCTCGTCGGCCCGACGTGCACGCCGGCGACATTGAACAGCTCGGCGATAAAGGCCGGTTCAGTGACGGTGTCGCCGGTGTCCGGCGGCCGCGACGCCTCGCCGGCCACCCAGATCAGCTTCCTCGGCGTCCCAGCTGCTGACATTAGCGTGATCAGCGTGACGGGCTCGCGCAGCGGGGTGCACGCCGGACGGCTGCTCTCCTACTCCCAGGGCGACGGGGCGAGCTTCGTGCCGGCGAGGCCGTTCTCAGAAGGCGAGCGCGTGACGGTGCGCGCCCGCCTGCGCAGCGGGGGCTCCTCCCAGCCGATCCTCGACCAGTTCGGGATCGCAGATGAGGATCCTCTCACCACCACGCCCGAGGCGATCCACCCGGGCAGCGCCGCCGAAGTCCAGAGCTTCCACTCGCGCCCGGACCTGCAGCCACCGGTGGTATCTGTGACGGCCTCCTCACCGGCCGTGGCGCCGGGCGATGAGTTCGTGGCGCCGTACTCGGGCCCGGGCGAGGCCGGCCCGATGATCCTCGACCAGGGTGGAGGGCTCGTGTGGTTCAAGGCGCTGCCCCGCTACACCTCGGCGACCAGCTTCCGCGTGCAGGAATACGCCGGCAGGCCCGTGCTCACATGGTGGCAGGGCGACATCTCGGTGCACGGCTTCGGCCGTGGGGAGGACGTGATCGCAGACAGCAGCTACACCGACATCGCTCACGTCAGGGCGGGCAACGGCGATCAGGCGGACCTGCACGAGCTCCAGCTCACGCCGAGCGGGACCGCGCTCATAACCGCCTATCACCCGATCCTCTGCAACCTCTCCTCGGTCGGCGGACCGGCCTACTCGGGCCTGACCGACGGAGTGCTGCAGGAGATCGACGTGAAGACGGGACTGGTGATGTACGAATGGACGAGCCTCGACCACGTGGGCCTGGAGGAGTCCTACGCGCCCGTCAACATCTCCTCGACCGGCACGCCGTTCGACTACTTCCACATCAACTCGATCAACCTCGACCCTGACGGCAGCCTGCTGGTCTCGGCTCGCAACACGTGGGCCATCTATGACGTGGACGCTCGCAGCGGGCAGATCGTGTGGCGTCTCGGGGGCAAGAAGAGCAGCTTCACGGCCGGTCCCGGCACCAGCACGGCCTATCAGCACGATCCGCGCGTGCTCCCAGGCGGGCTGATCAGCCTCTTCGACAACGGGGCCTCGCCGACCGTCCACCCGCAGTCGCGGGGGATCGTCTTGAGCCTCAACGCCCAGGCCGGGACGGCCACGTTGGTGAGCCAGCTCACCCACACCCCGGCGCTCGTGGCCGACAGCCAGGGCAATGTCCAGGCGCTTGCCAACGGCGACTGGTTCCTCGGATGGGGTCAGGAACCGGACTTCTCGGAGTACAGCCCCGCCGGCGCGCTCCTGTTCGACGCGCACTTCCCCGTGCACGTGCAGTCCTATCGGAGCTTCCGCTTCGCCTGGACGGGGAGCCCCGCACATCCGCCGGCGTTCGCCTTCGCTCCGGGCGCCGCCGGCGCCCCGGGCGCCGGGACGGTGTATGCGAGCTGGAACGGTGCCACGCAGGTGGCCTCGTGGAAGGTTCTCGCGGGACCTGCTCCGGGAGCCCTCGAGGCGGTCGCCGAAGCACCGCGTTCGGGCTTCGAGACCTCGATCCAGCTACCGGCGGGCGTCCGGGGCCCCGTCGTCGAGGTCGAGGCGCTCGACGCAAACGGGAGGCTGCTGGGAACCTCCCCGGCCGCCTCCGAGGCGACGCTGAAATAGAGACGGAAGGGGGGGGATTCGAACCCCCGAGACGGGGTTCGCCCGTCTAACGGTTTTCAAGACCGTTAAAATTTGGCTCTGTAGAGCGGAAAGTTGACTGCTCGCGCCACAACTCGCGCCAGTCCTTGCCAAAATCTACTTGAGGGTTGGGGTCGGAAGCGCTTCTGCTTCGCCCAACCCCAAGCGATCGCATCGCGATCCGGCATCCGTGCGCCTGCTGGTCGTCCAAGCCAGGCGTCTGGAGCTAGAACTCGACTTCCCTCGCGCCCGGTTCTGACCGGACACTCGTTTAGACCGAGGAGGTCAGCATGTCGAGAGTCACGGAGGCGGGTATGGATGGAGCACTGGAGGGGGATGTCCAGCGCACTGAGCAGCGAGCCGTAGGCGAGCGCGAAGTGCGCTGGAGCGCCCGGCGCAAGGAGGGGGTCGTGATGCGCTTGTTGCGCGGTGAGTCTCTGGATTTGTTGGCGCGTGAGACGGGTCAGCCAGCTGGGCGGATCAGCGCCTGGCGTGAGGAGTTCCTCGCCGGCGGGCGTCCCTCGTCAGTAGCTCGGGTGCGCGAACTGCTCGGTCGCCAATCGATCACGCCAAGAGCGGCGCAAGGTTAGTCGAGTTCGAGACCGCTTCGCGCGAGCAGCGCGGGCGTCTCAGCCGACAACCGCAGAGTGTCGGTTTGGACGATTCTCGATCGCGTCGACTGACGGTAGACGCACACCTGCTTATGCGACGCAATGCGGATGTGGTCGCGCCCCTGCCGTGTCGGTGCTCCCCCTCGTCCAATCCACGAGTGAGCGGGACGCCGACGGAGACTTTCGCTTCACCACCGTGAGCAGGCGCGTCAGTCGTCGAGATTGAGACTGTTGGCAGAGAAAATCGTGATCAGGGCGTCGCTTCCCGTGAGAGCACGTTCACATTGACGCCCCGCGAGAGCACGTCCACGTGCACGCCCTTCGAGAGCACGTCCACGTTCACCCCCACGTTGACATCCACACCCACAGCGCTGCGCACGATGCTTCGCAGCGCGTCGTACTCCGCGTGCGCCAGACGCTCGGTGATCGACAGGCCAGTCCCAACAAGAGGCACGCTCTCGACCGTGTCGAGGAACTTGCGCACCGTCTCGATCGCGGTCCGCTGGCTCACCTTGGCCAGCTCAAGCCACTGCTCAGGCAGGTCCACCCTCTCCTCGACGGAGGTCTCCTCGGCGCGAGCCTCGGGGACCGAGCTCTTGGCACTCAGCGACTTCCCGGCAGTCGGCATCTGAAGTCCTTCCTATTGGATTGTTGGACCCCGCCTCCCGCGCTCACCCTCAACACGCCCAAACCCGAATGTGGACGGCTCTGTTGCTTCTACGAACCGGCTGCTGGCAAGCCTCGCATAGCCCTTCCAAGCGCCGCACCGGGGAACAACCACATCCGACCGGGGAGAACTACGGGTTACGGCTCGTTGGGATTCGGCGTCGAACTCCGTGGCCCACGAGCGCAGCGAGTCCTGCCCGTTCATCCATCGGCCACCGCTGCCACACTGATGCTTTGACGCCATTGCAAGCGTGCGGGGAGCCTAGTGCGAGGCTCTCGCTCGGGACGACGAGCAGGTGCCGAGGCCAACGAGACGACTACGCCTGCTTCGCCATGCCCCACCGGTGGATTCGGGCTAAAGCGGAAGTCCGCCAACCGGACGGCGAGGCGACTGCAGCTCGTCGTGGGTGTCGCACAAACCGGGCTTTTGCGCGACATCCACCGTCCCGAGCGGTAGCGTTGGGCCAGGTGCCTCGCGCGCTTGCTTCGCTGCGAAGGCAGCGGTCAAGGGCGTCTTAGATGCGGTTCGCTCTGCCCGGCGGTGCCTGCGGTCGGGCCGCGCCATAGCGGCGAGCGTTGGCTCCTATCTGCTGCCGGTCGCCGGGTGCTTTGCGCCCGCTGGGCGGTCTCCGTTGGGCCAGCCGTCTTGTAGCAGCACGCGGCTGGAGCTGGGTGATACCCGCACGGCCCGGATCTCCCATGCGACCGTCCCGAAGGACACGGGGGCGCGGGCGACCTCCGCGAGCGCGGTCGCCTCGGGCACCTCCTGTGGGTAGCGCTCGCGGCCGCCCTGTAGTAGCCAGTCCCATACCGGGCGGCCCTTCGGGAACTGCCGCGCGAACAGGTCCTCGCTGGCAAACGTTCCTGACGAGAACAGCTCGGCGCAAAGTGCCGACGGCCAGATGTCAACCGGCGCTGCGGTCACGAGATACCCGTCGACGGCGTACTGGTCGACAAGCAGCGCGACCTTGAAGAGGTCCCAGATCGCCTCGTGAACCTTGTCGTCGTCAAGCTGGCACCACTTCAGCTCGGCGACGATCGTCGGCGAGCCTGTCTCCGGCTCATCGAGAACGACAACGTCGGTAGCGCTGCGGCCGAGCGACGGCCAGGCGTCCAAGTCGAGCACCTTGCTGACAGCCCGACCAGCAAGCTGATCGTTGATCGCGTCCTTGATCGCGTCGGCGAGATGGTGCTCCCTCAACTCCAGAGGCGGCACCTCGAAGGCTTCAAGCGTCGCGGCCGCCTGCGTGATCCATTGGCTCATCGCTTTGTCGGCCTCAGTCATCTGCACGTCACCGTCCTCTCCAATGGCCTCAACCATCCCGCCCGAGTTCAGGAACTCGTTGATGCGGGTGGCCCGCGACGAGCGTGTCCTCATCGGCGGGTCGTTCCTCTGCCGGGATTTCGATGGAGAGGTACGCAACGCGTTCCTCCTCGCCGGGTCGGATGGGCTGCTCGGGCGCCACGACAAGGATCTGCCGACGATGTGGGAGAACGCGCTCTACGTGGGGGGAAACGATGACGGGGTGATCGAAGCTCCTGATCTGACCGTCGGCGCGGCGGTCTGCTGGGAGTTCATGCGCAGTGGGACGGCGAGCCGGCTGCGCGGGCGCGTCGATCTTGTGCTGGGCGGCTCCAACTGGTGGAGCATCCCGCGGTGGCCGCCGACCGCCTACACCCGACGGGCCGAGGCGGCGAATGCCGCCACCGCCGCGCGCGCTCCCAGCGTGTTCGGCCGCTACGTCGGCGCACCGGTCGCGCATGCGGCGATCACGGGCGCGTTCTCGTGCCCTATGCCCGAACTGCCCGGGGTCACCTACCACGGCCGCTTCGAGGGCGGAGCGCAGATCGCCGATGCCCACGGCCGGGTGCTGGCTCGCCGCGATGGCTCCGAAGGCTCGGGCTACGTGATCGCCGACGTCGACGCGCAGCGAACGGAGCCGCGCGAGCAGGTGCCCGACCGCTTCTGGCTGCACCGCCGCGGCGCGGTGGGGGCCATCGCGTGGAACACCGAGCGCCTGCTGGGCCGGCGCTGGTACGCCCGACACGTGCGCGGTCGCCCTCCCCTTACGCTCGACCCTGCACCGCTCCGCGCCGGACGCGGCGACGACTCACTCACCCGCATCCGTAGTCCGTGAAGTTTGCGAAGAGCTGGTCCAGTCTCTCTGCGATGCGTCCGGAAGACCTCGTCGAAGGCCGCGGTGGGGACTCAGGGTGTCAGCGCGGCCACGAGCTCGCCGGCGGGTCGGATGTCGCGGATGCGCGCGACGGTCTGGCCGGCGTAGAGCGCCCCGGCGTCGAGGAGGTGATCGTTTCGGTCGTCGGTGGCCGTGATCGGCGTCAGCAGGCGGCTTCCGGGATGCTGGGCGCGGATCATGCGCTCCTGCATTGCAGCCGGAATGTAGCGCGCGCCGAAGGCCGAGAGGCGGTTGAGCGCGCGGTTTGACGCGGGGCCGCGGGTATCGCTCCTCAGCCAGCGCTCGGTCGCCGCATTGCGCAGCACGCGGTGGGGCGCCGGCCAGCCCAAACCGAACAGCTCCGTGAGGACCGTCTCGTCGGCCTCGACCAGCCGCTGCTTATAGCGTGGGTGCGCTCGGCTCTCGTCAGAGAGCAGGAAGCGCGTGCCTGCCACAGCCGCCACCGCCCCGGCATCGAGGGCGCGTTGAACATCGTCGCGTTCTGCGATCCCGCCCGCGAGCAGCAGCGGGTAGTCGCGCGGCAGCGCAGAGCGGACCTCCTGGAGCAGGTCGAGTGCCGGCGTGGTGCCCCGAACATGGCCGCCTGCCTCCACGCCCTGGACGATCACTGCGTCGGTGCCCGCGGCGTGAGCGGACCTCGCCTCCGCGGCGGAGCCGCACTGGTGCAGCCACACTTTCGGCGTGCGTCGCTTCGGCGCGCCCCAGAAGGTTATGACCGCGTCGGCGCTGGCCGCGGCCACGAACCAATCGCGCCGCGCGAAGGGAAGCAGCAAGTTCACCGCGATCGGCCGTCCTGTCAGCACCCGCGCCGCCGCGAGCTCGCGCGCTATGTTCGCCGCCCCGTTGACCGCGATCGTTCCAAGGCCACCGGCGTGCGAGACGGCGGCTGCCAGCTCGTGTCGGCTCAGCCCACCGCCCATCGGGGCTTGCACGATAGGCGCCACGACCCCGATCCGCTCAAGGATCACACTTGAAGTCTGCCAAAACCCGTCCCATCACGCTGGGATCCTGGTGCGCTCGCTGGAGGTCAATGCGCGGCATCGCGTATGCGATCGCCAAGCGTCTGGAGCTCGGTCTCGGGGATCGTCGCCTCGATCAAAGGGAAGACCTCGTGCTCCTCGAGCTGTTCGCTTGGCTGGCAGCCACACCGGCCGGCGTCTGAACGGGCGCTGACAAGGTGCGTGGTAGGCTTGCGCCCGCTTGCCGCTGCCCCCGTTTCCCATCCCATTGCCTCTTGTGCGCGCTGGGCTTGGATTGCGCCGGCGCGTACTGGATGTCGCCGATCTGGTGTTGCCCGCGGAGGGCGCGTTGTGGGACTTGGTAGCGGGGATGCAGCGCACGATGCTCGCGGGAGTGCTCGTCACCTCGGGGCTCGCGGATGCGCTCGGCGAGAGTGCACGGGATCCTGGCGTGCTGGCCAGCGAGCTTGAGCTCGAGACTGGCGTGACGATCCGTGTGTTGCGAGCCGCGGCCGCCTCGCGTTTGGTGCGCTTCGACGGCGAGGGTCGTGTGCGGCTCTCGCGGATCGGCGCGCCGTTGCGCACGGATCATCCGCGTTCGATCGCCTCTTGGGCGGCCTATGTCGCGGCGCCAGCCAACTTCCGGGGGTACGCGGAGCTCGAGGCACAGCTGCGCGAGGGCGCCGAGCCGTCTGGGCACCGGCGCGCGTTTGGAAACTCGACCTGGGAGTACTTCGGCGAGCATCCCGAGGAGGGCGCTCGCTTCGGGCGCGCGATGCGCGAGCTGACCGCGATCGACGTCGCGGCGCTCGCGCGCAGATACCCGTGGCCGCACCGTGGCGTCATTTGCGATGTCGCGGGCGGTATCGGCACGCTGCTGGCGGCGATCATGAAGCGACGACCCTCCGCCCGTGGGATCCTCGTCGACTCACCCGATGTGCTCGCCGAGGCTGAGAGCTTCCTGCGCTCGCAGGGACTGGCGGAGCGGGTCGAGCGGCGTCCCGGCGATCTATTCGGCGAGCTCGATGTGCGCGCCGACGTGTACGTCATGAAGTGGATTCTTCACGATTGGAGCGACGCTGCGTGCCGCGACATTCTGGCCCGTGTGCGGGCGACGATGCCGGCTGGCGCGAGAGTGCTCACGATCGACCAGCACCAAGACCCGGACTGGCCGAGCCCGGTCACTTCGATGGTGGACCTCCACATGCTCATCGACTGTGACGGTGGCCGTGAGCGTTCGCCCGGTGAGGTTCACGAGCTGATGCGGGACGCCGGACTGCACCCGGGACGGGTTCGCCACGCGGGGCTGCACATGCTGGTGGAGGGTGTCGCGAGCTAGCCCGGGGCCTAGTAGTACTTTGTCAACTCGCCTCAATCGGCCGGATTTGGCTCGACACGACATCGACGGCGAGAATCCTGCATTGGCTTGGTTGAGCGGATCTTCAGGTCCGATATGCCCGGGAATCGGCCCAAAGCACCAACCCGACAAAGCACTACTAGGAGCGTGGGTCGCTAACCGGGCTGGTGTTGTCCGGCGGGTTTAAGACGATGTGGTCGTCCGCAACGGTGGAGGGTCGCATGGCGAGTGTGGTGCA
>Ga0207927_1000166_pt1 | contig 26964 bp, 28 predicted proteins | sample NGESurdeep072012_2_FD_184456 | JGI IMG/M metagenome (GOLD analysis project Ga0207927, IMG submission 184456) | Arctic peat soil microbial communities from Barrow, Alaska - NGEE Surface sample 210-2 deep-072012 (SPAdes) | ecosystem: Environmental > Terrestrial > Soil > Wetlands > Peat ... | reverse complement strand
ATCATGAAGAGGAAGTGAAGAAGTGTCGTCACCGCGCACTAATCCCAAAGTGGTCATCATCTCGCTCGGCGGCACGATCGCGTCCACGAATGCGGGTGCAGGTGACGACGCGTCGGGCGTACGACCGCAACTGAGCGCCGCGGACATTGTCGCGACGGTGCCGGAGTTGGAACGGTTCGCCGAGGTACGCGCGGTGGCGTTTCGACAGGTCCCGTCGGGCGACCTCAGCCTGAGCGACGTGAGGGAATTGGCTGAAGCCATCGACGAATACTTCGCCACCGGGACGACGGGTGTCGTCGTCGTCCAGGGTACGGACACCATGGAAGAGACGTCCTTCGCGCTCGACTTGCTGGTTCGCGACCGCCGTGCGGTCGTCGTCACCGGGGCGATGCGCAATCCGACGGTCGCCGGCGCTGACGGTCCGGCGAACGTCCTCGCCGCCGTGCAGGTGGCGGCCTCGAGCGAGGCGGCCGGTCTGGGCACCCTCGTGGTGACGAATGACGAGATTCATGCCGCGCGCTTCGTTCGCAAGACCCACTCGACGAATCCGTCCACGTTTCAATCGCCCAGTGCCGGGCCGATCGGATGGATCAATGAAGGGCGTGCACGAATCGTGTTCCGCGTGTCGAGATTGCGAGCCGGCCTGCGTGGCGTGGGCGGCGCGATTGCGCCGGTCGCTCTGCTCACTTCAGTGATCGGCGACGACGGGAGGTTGATCACCACCGTCGAAGGCCTCGGGTACGAAGGTCTGGTCCTCGAAGCATTCGGTGGCGGACACGTTCCCGCGACCGTGATGCCCGTCCTCTCGGCGTTGGCCGAACGCCTTCCCGTCGTCCTCGCCTCGCGCACTGGAGGGGGCGAAGTGCTTCGTGAGACCTATGGCTTTGTGGGATCCGAACGCGACATGCTGTCGCACGGCCTGATCTCCGCAGGATTCCTCGATGGTCCGAAGGCGCGCGTCCTGTTGAGCCTTTTGCTCTCGCACGGCCTCGATCGTGAGAGCGTCAAGCTCGCCTTTGACGAGTTCAATGATTCCATCACGTCGTTCGACGAGTAGTCCGTCGCGGCCAGAAACGAGTGGCTCCTACGACCGCCGCTGACGTCGTTTCATGACCGCCACGGCGAACACGAAGACGAGGGCGCCCAGCAAGGCGATCGCGAATCCAGCGAAGTAGGACGTGATGACGGACGAACAGTTCGCGTTGTAGGTGGGCGTCGTCGTGCGACCATTGCGGATCGCGCAAGCGGCATCCTTCGCGTGCTGGGTCTTGATGATCCACACGCCCACGACGATGATCGCGAGGCTGACCAACGCCACGAACCTTCTGAACATCTCGTCACCCTATCCACGATGACCTTCCTTCGCATGGCGTCATTGGCACGGCAAGATAAGAACCGGACCACGCGAGGTTCCCGACGCACTCGGGCGAGTGGAAGGCGTCGGGCTCTGGTGCGAATGGTCGGGAATCGCCGGCGTCACGCTCGCCCGCTAACTCCTCGGCGGCCAGCCGGCGATGACGCCGCGACCAGAGGGAAAGCGAACATTCTTCGCCCGTACGAACTCGTGCAGCGTCTCGGGTCCGTACTCGCGGCCGTAGCCACTGCCTTTCACGCCTCCGAACGGCGATCCGATGAAGTTGCGCCTGGTGTAGTTGTTCACGAACACCATGCCCACTTCGAGACGGTCTGCCAAACGCGAGGCCCGCGCCTCGTTGGCGGTGCAGATAGCCGCGGTCAGTCCGTAGTCGGTGTCGTTGGCGATGTCGACGGCCTGATCGTCGTTGTCAAAACGCATGAGGCAGGCGACCGGTCCGAAGATCTCCTCGCGCGCAATGGCCATCGCCGGCGTCACGTCGCCGAAGACGTGTGGGGCCACGTAGAACCCGTGGGCGAGAGCGGGGTCGTCGGGTACGTTCCCCTGGAAGAGCAGACGGGCTCCTTCGTCGACACCGAGCTGTACGAAGTGCTCGACGCGTTGCAGTAGCTTCTCATCGACCATCGGTCCGATGTCCGTCGCGGCGGCCAGTGGGTGCCCGACCCTCAGCGAGGCCGCCTTCTCGACGAACCGGAGAGCGAATTCGTCGTAGAGCGACGAGTGCACGAGAATTCGCGACGTGGACGTGCAGGCTTCGCCCTGGTTGTAGAACATGCCCTCGATGGCAATGGCGACGGCGTCGTCGACGTCGGCGTCGTCGAGGACCAGGAGGGCGTTCTTGCCGCCCAACTCCAACGTGGCGTACGTGAGGTTCCTCGCGGCGCCTTCCATCACCTTGCGCCCGGTCGCGGTGGAGCCGGTGAACGAGATGCGCTCGACGCGAGGGTGACCGACCAGGGTGGCGCCCGCCGACATGCCGCTCACGGCGTTGATGACACCAGGTGGCAGCACCTCGTTGGCGATCTCCACGAGTCGCAGGACGGTGAGTGGTGCCTGTTCGCCGGGCTTGATGACGACGGTGTTGCCAACCGCGAGCGCGGGCGCGCACTTCTTCGAGAAATGGATCGGCGGCCAGTTGAAGGGCAGGATCGCGGCGACGACACCGTAGGGTTCGTACACCACGCGCGCCTCAATCGCACCCTGGTCGAGTATCGCTCCGTGGACGGTGTCGGCGATGCCGGCGTAGTAATCGAAGCTCGAGTGACACGAGACCATGTCGACTCTCAGGGCGTCGCGCTTTGGTTTGCCGACTTCGCGCGCGCACAACTCAGCCAACTCGTCCGCGTGTTCTCGAATGCGTACGGCGACTTCACGCATCAACGCGCCTCGTTCCTTGGGCGAAAGGCTCCGCCAGACCTCGTCGTAGGCCCTTCGCGCGTCGCTCACGGCGAGGTCCACGGTCTGATCGTCGGCGTTGACCACTCGTGCGAGCGCCATCCCCGACGACGCCTCGAGGACCTCGAACGTATCGGTTTCCAACGTTTCGACAAAGGACCCACTGATGAACGGACCCCAGACCGGACGATTCGACAACATCGCGTCGGAAACGCTCTGGTCGGCGTCGTCATGTGCGTGTGCTTTGGCCACTGTTTCCCCTTTTGTAGGAAAGGTCTTCGTCGACCTGTTCACCGGTACGACTGACGCAACTTGTCGTCGTGCTGCACAATGTACCGTCCGACGCAGTGAGGAGACCATGTCGGCTCCTGAACCATTTTCACTACGCGAGGAGACGAGTTGCGCCCCCTTCGAAAAAGGACAGGGTGAGGGTTCGTCGTGGGCCGGGCCGGCCTTTCGGTGCCGGAATCGACCACCACGACGCGAAAGGGGACGGGTCGACCGTTGGGCAGGTCGCTTGGCTTGCGTGACCGGGTGGTCGCGGAATTCTCAGGCGAACGAGAGGAAGCCCGACGTGATGCAAAGTCCGAATGCGTTGATGACCAGGAATCCCACGATGATGGACACGACGACGAACCGGGTGCCGCGCCCGCGCCCGATCGCGATCGCGCTCGGCATGTACCACTCGGGCAAACCGGTCGATTGAAACACGGCACTGGCGTTCCACGGTCGGGCGTCGGGTTCCAATGGAGCGTGCGGATCGGCGGCCAACGCGAGTGAGGCGAGTTCTTCGTCCGAAATGAATTCTGAGGAAACCGGAACTTCACTTGGTTGACTTGTGAAACTGTCCATCGCGCCCTCTCTTCAGGCGTGTGCCGTTGTGTTTCAACGTACACCACGACTCGTTCGCACGGAACGCCGGTCGACGGCGCTCGCTATCAACTCGCCGCTCGAGTCAGCAACGGCGCCGGTCGCGGGGCCATGCCGGCGTAACGCCGGACGGACGGATGGCGATTGACTGGATTTCTCGACGCCCCAGAAAGGAAATGGTGAATAATGATGAGATTGTCGATTTCGGTCATCCTCATTCGTCGATATCCATGAAGCCCGAAATGCGGGCCTCATAGAAGGGAGACAGTACATGTCTGAATTCCTCGTACTTATCTACGACAACGAAACGGTTATGGAGAACGCCGGCGAAGCGGCGTTCAACAAGATGATGACCGGCCACGCGACCTTTGGCGAAAAGAACGGCGCGGCGCTTCGAGGGGGCAACGCTCTTCAGCCGACGATGAGCGCGACGTCACTGCGACGAGACGCGGCCGGCGAACTGCACGTCTCGGACGGACCGTTCGTTGAGACCAAGGAAGCCCTCGGTGGCTACTACGTGATCGAAGCGGCCGACCTCGACGAGGCGATCGCCATCGCCGGTCAGATACCGTCGATCGACGGTGGCGTCGAGATTCGTCCGATCAGAGTCTTCGACTGACGTTCCGGATGGGTTCGGGGGACGTCGAGGCTGCGGTCGCGGACGCCTACCGAACCCAATGGGCGTACGTACTCGCGGCGACCATTCGGGTCACCGGCGACATCGACGAAGGCGAGGAGTGCGTCCAGGACGCGTTCTCGCGCGCACTGACGACGTGGGCGACGACGGGAATCCCCGCGAATTGCGGCGCCTGGCTCACCACCGTCGCTCGTCGACGAGCGATCGACCTTCTGCGACGACGGACAACCCACGAACGACTGATCCCCATGTTCATCGAATCCGACCAGAACTCGACACTCCCTGACGGGGACGCTCCGCTCATTGGCGATGAGCGCCTCCGTCTCATCTTCACGTGCTGTCACCCCTCGCTGTCGTTCGAGACGCAAGTGGCCCTCACCTTGCGCCTTCTCTGCGGACTGACGACGTCCGAGGTTGCTCGGGCGTTTCTCGTCGGCGAGGCCACGATGGCGGCGCGCATCACGCGCGCGAAGAAGAAGATCACCACGTCGCACATCCCGTACCGGGTGCCGACCGCTGAGGATCTTCCTTCGCGCGTTGACGCCGTACTATCCGTGATCCACCTCGTCTTTACGACCGGCCACACGGCACCTTCGGGTGCAGACCTCATGCGTCGCGATCTCGTGGACCGGGCGCTCGAGCTGGCCAGGATGTTGCGGACCCTGCTGCCCGACGAGGCGGGCGTCGCCGGTCTCTTGGCGTTGATCCTGCTCACCGATGCTCGTCAACGAACCCGTACGAGCGGGGACGGCGCGTTACTGCTCTTGTCGGAGCAGGACCGCGGCCAGTGGGATCGTGCCGCCATTGATGAGGGCGTTGCCCTCGTGCGAGAGGCGCTGAGCCGACGACCGGCCGGTCGATTCGCTCTCATGGCCGCCATCGCGGCGCTGCACGCCCAGGCGCCGACGTGGGAGGCGACGGACTGGCAAGAGATCGTTGGACTCTACGACCTGCTCGTGGTCGTGTGGCCGTCACCGGTGGTGGCGCTCAACCGCGCGGCGGCGATTGGCTTCGCCGACGGGCCCCAGCGCGGACTTGACGCGCTGGACGACATCGCCCTCGATCCCGTGCTCACGGGTTACAACTATCTCGCCAGCGCGCGCGCCGACTTCCTTCGTCGTCTCGGACGTCACGACGAAGCAGTCGCGGCGTACCGAGAGGCACTGATGCTCTGTGACAACGACGTCGAGCGTGCCTTTTTGCAGAGCCGGCTCGACGAACTCGACACGTAGCGTTCCGCCCTGACGTTCCGTCGTCGTCGAACTCGGAACACGACGGCGTCGTGGCGAGGAAGGAATCTTCCGAGACGGTCGACGTTACCCTTTGGTACGATCGTGCCGATTCTCACCAGTCGTGAAGGAGTGCCTCGTGGGTGTCCTGTCTCCTCGAACACGCGTGGTCAGCGCGCTGACGCTGGCGAGCGCGTCCGTCGCCGTGATCGGTTCGGGCGCGTTGGTCGCCAGCACGGCCGCAGCGGGCGCGCTGCCCAATCCCTGTTCCGTGCTCGCCGCCGCTCACGCGCAGAACACCATCGCACGCGGCCACCACGTCAACGTCGGCAAGGTCAAGGTGTCGACTTCGACGCCGACCTACAAAGCCTGTAGCCAGGTCGTGGGCTCGATCACCGTGTATCTGGGCATCAGTAGCTTCTCGGGCGGTTCGGGTGGCGTCGCGGTCACGTCACTCACGCATCCGTCTGGTCTCGGGGTGGGTGCTGAACTCACGATCGGAACAGCCATGGGCTCGGGTGGACCGGTTGACGTGATCGTCTTTCATCGAGGCGGCGTCTACGTGACGATCAACGCCAACGGCGCGGCGCTGAGCAATCTGACCGCGCTCGCTCGTCAGGTCTTTCGGAGTCTGCACTAGTCCGACGTGGAGCAACGGTCTCGTCGCACTCTCGAGCATCTGAGGCGGGATTCTTTGGCACGTGCAATGTGTGGGAGACTTCGCCAATGGGTGCCTCCGGAGACAAGCCGCGTAAGCCTCGGCGTCGAATGGCCAAAGTGCCCAAATACGAAGAAACCAACAACATCCAACTCGCCGGATTGGCCGAGAACAGCGGCTCGGTTGCCGGTACCCGATTAGGGCATTCGACCGCGAAAGGCCGAAGCCAGAACCTCGGACGGTTCGGGGCTTTTGTGTTGTGGTGTCTCGGACGACGACCGAAAGAACCCGCCGAAGAGACCGAGCAAACGGAGTAACTCGGCAACGAGACGAGCAGTCCTCGCCGCCATCGTCACCTGTCGCGCACCTCGTTCGACACCGTTCAACCCGATGGTCCCGGGTCATGCTCGCCGCCCGGTGCCAGTCATCTCGACGTGACGACTGGCACCGGGCGAACGCTTGACTACTTCAACAGCGAAATCCTGCCGAGGGTGTGCTTCTTGCCGAGGTTGTCGGTGATCGAGACACTTGCGGAAATCGTCGGCCGTAGGGGATTGGCAACGAGGTACTTCTGGCTCGCAGCGCTGAGACGGATCGTGACGCTCTTGGACGTGCCGGCGCTCAAGTGGTAACCCACGCTGCCGAAGTTCAGGTTCTCGGATTTCGTCACGGTGGACGCTCCGTGCTTGACCTTCACCTTCACGACGGCGCTGACCGTGAGCGTGCCGTTGCACGCGGCACCGGAGCACGAGATCTTGATCGGTAGCACTTTCGCACTCTTCGAGAGGGCGGCCCTCGAGGTTACGAGTTTGACGACAGGTAGGCCCGCGAAGGTCATTGTGGTCGGCGTCGACGAGACCGCGAAGTAAGTGCTGTCAGCGGCCTTGCTGGCAACGACCGAACACGTTCCCGCTGACGAAGCTGTCAATGAAGCCCCGCTGATCGTGCAGCCCGCCGCGGTGCCGTTGGCAGCGACGTACGAAAGTGCACCGGTGCCCGAACCGCCGCCCGTCGCGAGCGTCAAGGGCGTGCCGAGGGTGCCGCTCACGCTCGTCAGCGTGAGCGCGGCCTGCGCGGTGCCGGCTGCAGCGCTGAATGAGACTGAGGCATCGATCCAACTCGCTTGCGGCGGGGCCTGTCCGCAGTCGGCGGTGGCGTTGGGGTCATTGCTGGGGAACGGCGTGGCGTTCAGTTCGCAAAGGAACATCGTGTACTTCGTGCCGTTCGCGAGTGTTGCGGGCACCGGAACCGTACCTCCGAGCACCGGAGCGAACAGCGTGGAGCCGCCGTAGCAGTCATTGGAGATGGTGACCCCTGCGGCGCTGCCCGCTATTGGCGTCGTGCTGCCGGCGGCGAACCAGTTCACCTTGAGAAATGGGGTAGGAACGTTGCCGTAACCTCCCGAGACACACGACGCGGGTGGGGCCGCGGGAGCGGTGCCGAGCGCGAGAGCCTGGAACTGTTGGACGGCGTTGCTCCACCAGAAACCGTTGCTTCCGATCGCGTCACTGATCGTAAGGGTGCTTCCGGGTGGGCCCGTGGCAGTGGTCGCCGCGATGCTCGGCGCGTTGGGCGGCGTGGTCTCGCTCGCGTAGGTGAGCAGGTACTCGCCACCCGGGACTAGCGCCTGCGCGGCGGTCGCGACCGCCAAAGCGCAGCCGTAGACCCCGGCGTTGATCTGGGCCTGTGTGGGTGGGCACGCAGCTTTGGCGTCGGAAGCCGCGAACGTCGATGGCACCGCGAACGTGGCCAGTTCGCACGATCCCGCGGTTCCGGCCGGGCATCCCGTGTCAGTGGTACTCGGGGCGAACGTGCCCAGAGCACTGGTGTCGGCCTCGGACGCGAGGACGACGGACGACGCCCCGAGTGCGCCGAACATCGACGCCTCCACCGCGAACGCCGCGCTGGATGACGCGTTGCAGTCGACTGTCACCGTCGTGCTGCCGGCGGTGATCCCTACGATCAAGGAACCGACGACGGTACCGCTACCGGCGGAGACCTTCACGTTGCATGGCGCGCCAGCTCCTGACGCGTGCGCGATTGTTGCGCCCGACACGGCAGAACTCGGCAGCGCGATGAGACCCGTCAACAAGACGACGACTGCTGCCGCCGGTGCGAGGAAAGTCGTGGTCAGTGATCGAAACGACCGACCCGCGCGTGTGTATACCCTTGCGTTGCTCATCAACAATCAGCCTCCTGTTAACAGAGCGTCTCGAACAGACGTTCCTCGCCACCAAACAGTCCATTCTGACCTTCAATGAGAGAAGAAACAACACCATGGTCAAGAAAATTCTTTCTACAAGATCGTTGCCGACGTGATCGTCCTCGAGCTTGAGCGGCTACCACTACGAAAGGGTCAGCGATTCACCCGCTCGTTGGCGCGTGATCCGCGTCAGGACGCCTTGTCAATCCTGATGTCGCCCGAAACCGTGGAGATCTTGATGTAGACCTGCTCCTCGTCGCTCTTGGCGTCGTCCGCCGCGTCGAGATCGATGTTCGTTCCCATATCGCCGGACACGGTGTTCCCGTTCACGTCGACCGCGAGGCCACGCGCGACGCGCACGTGAACGTCGCCCGAGACGGCCTTCACTACGACCTTGCCCGGTTGCTCCGCCGACACGATTACGTCGCCCGACGCACTGATAATCTCGGTCCTGGCCGCAGATCCGAGGCACTCCACGTCGCCGGACGCACTGCGACAACTCAAGATGGCGCGTACGTGGCCAGTTCGCACGTCGCCCGAAGCGGTGCGCACCTCGAGGGTGTCGCACGGGTCCAACGTCACGACGTCGCCCGAGACGCTGGACACGCTCACGTCGCCGAGCGGCCCGATGATGGCCGTGTCGCCGGAAACCGTCGCCACGTCGAGAGCGGAATCGGACGGTACGACGACGTAAACGTCAAGGTCGGCGCCGCCGAAATCGAACCACGACCGTTTGTTCTTCATCGTTGGTCCGTGGGGTCGGGTGCCGCGATCTCCACGCTGCGTGTGGATTTCCAATTCGCCGCGACGTTCGTCAAAGACGATGGTCGCTTCGTCGAGGAGGTGCGCGAATTTCGATGAAGAGGCGCTGAAGGTGACTTCGAGCTTGTTGCCCGGCACTGATCGAACGGCGACGTCGCCACTGCGTGTGAAGATCTTTGCCCGGATCGGACCGGCGGGGGAAAACGTCTCGGTCCTCTCGAATTCAGATCGGCCACGCGACGAGGCGTTCTCGCCCCTTGAAGAAGTACCCCCGTTGAATTCGTTAACCATGATTCTTTCCTTTCGATGAATACTGACGACGATCCTTCTGGCGATCCGCGACGGAAAGTGGAACAACCGACCCATTGGCGCAAGCGTGAGGTCGTGTCGAGAGTGACGTTCGCCGCCACAGGTCTCAAAATTCAACGTGTCGCGTCGGACTCGGCGGTACGAGCCGCGAAGAGCGTTGCTCGGCGTGACATTTCGTAGGTAGGTCACCTGGCTCCCATTTTCCGTGGCTTAGGCGCGACCTCTGCCGCGCAGTTGACGTCGTCCTGAGACGAATGTTCCCGAAGGATCGCTTCGTACCGACCGCTCGAGGGAGCGGACGATCCACGAATTGACCGACGAACCAACGTCCGTCGCGAGGTGTTCGATACTTTCTTTGAGGTCGTCGCTCAAACGAAGGGCGATACGTGCGGAGTAGTCGCTCGTCGAGACGCTTTCGTCAGCCCTGGCCGGAGACAATCGCGAAAGGCGGACGTCGTCACCTTCGAACTCCAGCCGAAGCGGCGCGCCGTCATCGACGTTGAACTCCTGGACGATTAGATTCAACGACTCCAATAGGAGTTTTTGCAGAGCCGGCTCGACGGCGGCGCCGATGCGTTCGACAATGGCCGCAGTCTCGGTGTCAGCGAGCCCGGCGAGGTTCTTAAAGTCCTGACGGACGCTCTCGATGAAGTCTGATATCAACATGATGCGAATATAACATCATAGTAATATCACTGTCAAGTACTGACGCCGACAGCGTCTGCCGTACGTTGACTCGAGGGTCAGATGGTCGCCGCGAAGGTGCACGTCGTGCGTCACGAATGCGTCCTCAGTCCAGGGCCATTCGCGGGGTCGCGTCGAAGGTGCCGGGGAGCACGTCGAGACTGGGTCGCGAGTGAGTCTTCTTAGCACCGACCAACACGGCAATCACGATGCCAGCCATCGCCAAGAGGCCGACACTGAACTCGAACGCGGTCGTGTAGCCGTGGACCGCGCCCGCCTGCAACGTTGAGGGAGAAGCGAGGCGCGTCGTGAGGTACGCCGCCGTCGCCGATGCCGCGACGGTGTTGAGGAACGCCGTACCCAGTGCGCCGCCGATCTGTTGGGTCGTGTTGACGAGCGCGCTCGCGACGCCGGCGTGTTGGGGATCCACGCCGGCCAAGGACGTGCTGTTCATCGGGACGAACGTGAGTCCCATACCAACACTCATGAGAATCTCCGCGAGCAAGACGTGCGTCACGTACGTACTGTGCACGCCGAGGCGGGTGAACCACGCCAACCCGATGGTGGCGATCGACAGACCAACGACCATCAGATTTCGCGGACCGACGCGGGGCAGGAATCGACTCGAAAGACTCGCGCCGAGGATGATGCCACCGGAGAACGGCAAGAAGGCGAATCCGGTTCGCAGCGCGCTGTAGTGCAGGGTGCCCTGAAGGAAGTAGGTGAGAAAGAGGAACGTGCCGAGCATTGCGCAGCCGATGAGCAAGGACGCGAGAAAGGCGCCACCGCGATTGCGGTTGAGGACCACGCTGAGGGGCAGCAGCGGGTGCTTCGATCGAAGTTCGATCGCGACGAACGCGCTGAGCATGACGGCGGCGCCACCGAGGAGCGAGAGTGTGAACAGTGATCCCCATCCGTGCGAGGCGACCATCGTAAATCCGTAGACGAGGAGGAACAGTCCGCTCGTCGAGGTGACCGCACCTGGGAGGTCGTAGCTCACGCGGGTGTCGGCGCGACTCTCCTTGATGACGCGCGACGCCGCGATCGCCGCGACCGCAGCGATTGGCACGTTGATGAGCAGCGTCCAGCGCCACGACGTGAACTGCGTCAAGAAGCCTCCGAGCACGAGTCCGACCGCGGCGCCGCTGCCGGCGATCGCTCCGTAGACGCCGAAGGCGCGGGCACGCTCGTGCGGTTCGGTGAACGTGACGGTGAGCAGCGACAGGGCGGCGGGAGCCATCAACGCGGCGAAACCTCCCTGAAGCGCTCGCGCGCCGAAGAGCATCGCGGAGTTCTGTGCCAGTCCACCCAGGGCCGAGGCGGCCCCGAAGCCCAACAAGCCCACGATGAACACTCGGCGGCGACCCCAGAAGTCGGCGATTCGCCCGCCCAGCAGCAGCAAGCTCCCAAAGGCGAGCGTGTAGGCACTCATGACCCACTGACGATTGGCGATCGAGATGTGTAACGCGTGCTGGGCCGAGGGCAGGGCCACGACCACCACCGAGGCGTCGAGCACGATCATGAGCTGGGCAATACCAATGATGGCGAGCGACCAGTACCGCTTCGGGTCCGGGAAGGGCCCTTCCGGGGGTGCCGTGGCCTCGAGTAGGTCTGTCTTCATTCGGTTCTCCATTTCAGAAATTGGTTACCAGAAAGCGAAATGTGGGCATATTGGCTGCAAATCTGCGTAATATGGACTCAGGAGCGCTTTAAGCGGAACCTCAGTTCCGTTATTTCAAACTATAGTAACGATCGTTCCGTTTGTCAACATCTCCGTGGAGGAATCTTTCGTGACCGCAATCAAGGGCCCGCTCGTGGAGGTAAACGAGCACACCCTGAACGCGGCGGACCCCTCGGACGACGGTCGTGACTCCGTCGAACTGCGTCCGATGCGTGCTGACGCCGCGAGGAATCACGAGAAGATCCTCGTTGCCGCCGAGGAGACCTTCGCGCTCGAAGGCGTGTTGGTGCCCATTGACACGATCGCCGAACGAGCGGGCGTCGGCATCGGAACTCTGTATCGACACTTCCCGACGAAGGAAGCCCTCTACGAAGCCATCGTCATGGCGCGATTGACCCGTCTCATCGACACGGCACGCAACTTCGAGGACGACGCGGACCCGGGCCAGGCGCTCTTCGCATTCCTTCACGAGTTCGCTCGACAGGCCGCCGAGAAGCGGGACCTCTTCGAAGCGCTCAATCGAGCCGGCATTGACGTGAAATCGCAGTTCTCCGATCTGCTCGAACAGTTGATGAGGGTCGTGGATGTTCTGCGCGAGCGGGCCGTCGATTGCGGCGCCATCAAGGACGACGTCTCGACGGGCGACATACTGGCCCTGATCAGCGGCAGTTGCAACGCCGCCGGTCACAACGGCTTCGACCACGACGGACTCCAGCGTCTCATCAACATCGTGATCGCCGGCATCCGCCAACCCGCCGATCGATGACCGAGTGTCGGTCGCGAGTTCGGTTCGCACTCGTAGTCGCTTGACGCACGAGATGTTGTCACTCGAGACCTTGCGTTCACTTCGTCAGCGCACGTAGTCTCCAAGGGTCATGTCAGACCGGTACACGCACGGCCATCACGAATCAGTGCTGAGAAGTCATCTATGGAGGACGCCGGAGAACTCCGCGTCCTTTCTGCTCGCGCATCTTGCACCCGGTCTCTCCTTGCTGGACGTCGGGTGCGGACCGGGCAACATCACGTCGGGTCTTGCCGAGTGGCTGGAGGGAGGCGTCGTCGTCGGCATCGACCGGTCCGAAGAGGTCATCACGAGGGCCCGCGAACAGTACCCGTCGACACCGCAACGCAACGTGTCCTTTCGTGTCGGTGACGTCTACCAATTGGATCTTCCCGATGAGAGTTTCGACGTCGTGTACGCCCACCAGGTTCTCCAACACCTGGCGCGTCCGATCGACGCCCTGACCCAAATGAGGCGAGTGCTGCGACCCGGTGGACTGTTGGCGGTTCGCGACGCTGACTTTGGCGGTTTCGTGTGGGCGCCGCGTAATCCGCTGCTCGATCGATGGCTGGATCTCTATCATCAGCTCACCCGACGCAACGGTGCTGAGGCCGACGCCGGAAGGATGTTGAAGGGATGGGTTCGAGCGGCCGGTTTTCAAGATCTCATCGTGACGTCGTCGACGTGGACGTACGAGTCAGACGTCGAGCGTGCGTGGTGGGGTGGTCTCTGGTCCGAGCGCCTTCTGCACAGCGACATCGCCCAGCAGTGTCTCGAGTACGGTCTGGCGACGACGTCGGAGCTCGAAGAGATCGCGGGCGCCTTTCGCGAGTGGGGCGCTCAGCCTGACGGCGTCTTTCTCGTGCTGCACGGTGAGGTCTTGGCGCGGCGTTAGTCTCGTCGTCTCCGCGCGGTGTGGCGCGTTAAGTTCGCAACGTGAGTTGGTATCGAGACCTCGTGCTACCCAGGCTGGTCGATCGGGCCTGTGGCGCGAAGGGAATGGAGCGCTGGCGTGCTCAGGTCACGCTCGGACTCGTTGGTCGAGTAGTGGAGGTTGGATTCGGATCGGGTCTCAACCTCGAGCACTACCCCAAGGAGGTCGACGTCGTGCTCGCCGTCGAGCCGGCCGAGTTGGCCAGGAAATTGGCGCGCAAGCGTATAGAGCACTCCGGGATCAAGGTGATGCACGTTGGCCTCGACGGACAGGCGATACCTCTCGATGACGCGTCGTGTGACGGCGCGTTGGCGACGTTCACACTGTGCACGGTTCCCGACGCGCATCAGGTTCTCTTCGAGATCGCCAGAGTGCTGCGTCCGGGCGGATCGTTCCACTTCCTCGAACACGGGCTTTCCCCGGACGCGTCAGTTGCCCGATGGCAGCACCGTCTCGATCCCCTCCAGCGGACTCTCGCCGACGGTTGCCATCTCACGCGCGAACCCTTGGCGCTGGTCGCCGACGCAGGACTGGTTCTTGACTGGTCCGAGGAGCGCTACGCGAGGGGCCCGAAGCCTTGGAGTTACTTCACGATCGGCGTCGCTACTAAACCGATGAACTGAATTATCGGCGTCACGTCGGCGTTCGTCCTTCGCGGCGTGGAGTCCTGAAAACCCAATGTGCAGCGAACTCCCGGCGCAAAGCCCTGTCAACGACACCGTTCAACTCTCACAGGTGATTCTAAGACGCTCGATTTTGGTGGGAACGTGGCGCGACCCTAGGATTGAAGGACGTGAAAATTCGACTCTCGAGAGTTCTCTTTGCGGCAGCGCTGACGGCGAGTGGTCTGCTGTCAATCCCCGTGTTCAGCGCCGCGAGTGCTTCGACGACGTCCGCGTCGACCGGCTACGACGTCAGTTTTCCCCAATGTGGTCGTGTTCTCCCGGCGGCGGCGGGCTTTGGCATCGTGGGTGTGAACGACGGTCATCCCTTTTCGACGAATCCCTGCCTCGCCAACGAGTTGCGATGGGCTGGATCGACGCTCAGCGGTGCCCCGTCGTTCTATCTGAACACGGGCAGCCCGGGGCCCGCGTATTCCTCGAGCTGGCCGAAGAGCCAACAGAGCCCTCTCGTCTGTGGCGGCGACAATTCGACGGCGTGCTCGTACGACTTCGGATGGAACGCGGCACGCGTCTCGTTCGCCAACGCGGTCAACGCCGAGACCGCGAATGGTTCGACGTCACCGTCGGCCACGGCGAAGAGCGCCCATTGGTGGCTCGACGTCGAAACCGGAAATACCTGGGAGACGATCGAGCCTCTGTACGGCCGCACCGCGTCGTCACAGGCCAATGACCAGGCGGAGATCAAGGGTTCGCTCGCGTACCTGAATCAGATCGGCATCACGTTTGTCGGCATCTACTCGAACAACCAGCAGTGGAACGTGATTACGGGGGGAACGGGGACGACCTTCGCCGCGGTCCAGGTCTGGATGCCGGGTTACGCGAACCTCACCGCCGCCGAAGCGGCGTGCGACCTGCCTTCGTTTACTGGTGGTCGCGTGGCAATGATCCAGTACCCGTCCACTGGACTCGACGGTGACTACGTCTGCGGGTTGACGAGCACGCCCGCCGCGGCCGCGACCACGGTGACGGGGTCGCTCACGTTCTCCGATCAACTCATGGTGAGCGGCAACGCCGGCACCGTTACCTACGTGCAGACCTCCGGCACGCCCAACCTGGTGGTGTCGCCGACGGGCCTCGTCTCGGCGGGCGCCACCCTCGCACCCGGCATCTACAGCGCGAAGGGCACGTCGAGCGATCCCTACGGCGACGCCGGAACTTTCGCCTTCACGCTCACGGTGGGTCTCATTTCCCAAGGTTCACCCACGTCCGCGTCGGTGAAGACGTCGGGCTCGTCGAGCTTCTCGGATCAGCTCGTGGTGAGTGGCAACAACGGCACGGTCACGTACGTCCAAACGGCCGGCTCGCCCAATCTGGCCGTCTCACCCGCGGGCCTCGTGACGACCAATGGTGTCCAAGCAGCGGGCGGCTACAGCGCGAAGGGAACGACGAGTGACGCCAATGGCGACAGCGGGACCTTTGTCTTCACGCTCGTGGTCGGCGCGATCACCCAGAACGCGCCGACGGCGTTCGCCGTGGACGCGTCCGCGTCGCTCGCGTTCACCCACCAGATCGCGGTGAGTCGCAACAACGGCGTCGTCACGTACGCCCAGCTGAACGGCTCGCCGAATCTTCTCGTCTCGGCGACGGGCCTCGTCACGACCAGTGGCGCGTTGGCGGCGGGCACGTACGTCGCGAGAGGTACGACGAGTGACGCCGTGGGCGACCACGGAACGTTCGTCGTCATGCTCAAGGTGGCCGCACCCGGCGTCCTAGCGCCGATCACCGCACCGATCGCGATGAACGTGCGCGGCCACGCGGTCGCGGGAAGGACCGTGGTGATGACGGTCGTCGGCTCGGGTTTCTACGGCCGTCCGCTCGTCACCAGCCACGCCGGAACGTTCGCCCAGGTCGTGCACGACAGCGGCACGTCACTGGTGTTGCGTGTCACCGTATTGAAGGGATCGCGCAACGGCGTGTTCACCTTCACCGTGTTCATGTCCAACGGGACGTCGTGCAAGGTGCGCTACAACCAACATTGACCGGGCCCGTCGTCGCGGTACCCGAACGATCCGCGCCACGGCGGCCCTGTGACTTCGTGGTCGAGGTCAACGGCAGCCGGGGCACGGCGATGTTCTCTTACGCGCAACTCAACGAACTGTGGTTCGCGAGTGTCGATGACGACCCGCGTCTGTAGGCCATGCGGCGCGTGAGGGCCGAACATACCTTGCATCCCTACACGGCGGGATGGTGGCCGATCGGACAGGGCGTGGGTTATGACGCGAGCTTTATCAATCAAGTGACCGAACTCGCTGCCGCGTGGCCCGATTGACCCCGGTGTCCCGGTTTTGTCGAAGGCGCCGCGCTGGCCGCGGTCTGTGAGTCGATGGAACGATCGGCGAGCCAGCGACGTTGGGTGAAGGTGAGCGAAGTCGTGGCGGACGCCACGGCCCCGTGACATCGCGCTGGAGAGTTCGTGCGAACGGGTGGCGACGGACAAAGAAATCGTGACGAGCGCACGTCGCCGAACTACTCTGGGGCCGAAGTCAGCACGTGCTCGAAGCGACAAAGGGGGGAAGCGTATGAGTGGCGTACGAGTGTTGGTTGGTACCAGAAAGGGCGCGTTCATTCTGACGTCCGACGGCAAGCGAAAGGACTGGCAGGTCAGCGGGCCCCTCTGGGGCGGTTGGGAGATTTATCACCTCAAGGGTTCTCCCGTCGATCCGAACCGTCTGTACGCGTCGCAGTCGACGGGCTGGTTCGGACAGTTGATCCAGCGTTCCGATGACGGCGGCGCGACGTGGAATCCCGTCGGGAACCAGTTCCAGTACGACGGCGTGACCGGAACGCACCAGTGGTACGACGGCACGCCGCACCCGTGGGAGTTCGCCCGGGTCTGGCACCTCGAGCCTTCCCTGAGCGACCCCGACACGGTGCTCGCGGGGGTAGAGGACGCGGCGCTGTTTCAATCGAGCGACGGCGGACTCAGCTGGCAGGAACTCTCGGGACTGCGCGGTCACGGTTCGGGACCGTTCTGGCAACCGGGTGCCGGTGGCATGTGCCTGCACACGATTATCGTCAGCCCCACCAATCCCCAGAGGATCGTCATCGCGATCTCCTCGGCCGGCGTCTTTCGCAGCGATGACGGCGGCGTGAGTTGGCACCCGATCAATCGGGGCCTGCACTCTGAGGGCATCCCCGACTCGGACGCGGAGGTCGGTCACTGCGTCCACCACGTCGCGATGCACTCGAGTCGCCCGGACGTGTTGTTCATGCAAAAGCACTGGGACGTCATGCGCAGCGACAACGCCGGCGACTCCTGGGTTGAAGTGAGTGGGAACCTGCCCTCGGACTTCGGCTTCACCATCGACGTGCACGCGCACGAGCCCGAGACGGTCTACGTGGTGCCGATCACCAGTGACTCGGAGCACTTTCCGCCCGAAGGCAAGCTGCGCGTCTACCGAAGCCGCACCGGCGGCAACGAGTGGGAACCGCTTACGAAGGGGCTGCCGCAGGCCAACTGCTACGTCGACGTGTTGCGCGACGCGATGGCGGTGGACTCGTTGGACGAGTGTGGCGTCTACTTCGGCACGACGGGTGGTCAGGTGTACGCGTCGGCCGACGCCGGGGACTCCTGGAAACCGATCGTTCGTGACCTTCCGGCGGTGTTGTCGGTGGAAGTACAAACGTTGGCATGATCCGGGTGGTGCTGCCGGCACACTTGAAGACACTCGCCGGCGTCAATCGTGAGATCGAACTCGACGTGGAGGGGGTGCCCACCCAGCGCGCGGTCATTGACGCGCTCGAAGCACGCTTTCCCGCGCTCACCGGGACGATCCGCGACCCCGCGACCCAGCGCCGCCGCGTGTTCGTTCGCTTCTTCGCGTGTGAAGACGACCTGTCTCATGAACTTCCCGACACGCCGCTGCCCGACGCCGTCGTAACCGGGGCGGAGCCGTTCTTCATCATCGGGGCGATGGCGGGTGGATAGGAAACCGTTTCGCTTTCGTTGGCACCTCGATCAAGGCGGCACTGGCCCGGGTGCTGTGTCGGCCGGCGGGTGGCTCAGCGAGGTGCCGTCGGTTCGCCGGCCTCGCGCGGCGACCGCTGTTCCTCCAGCCATGTGGCGGCGTGAACCTTGGCCCATTGCTCACTGACCCGACCGGTGAAGATCGCCCGAAGTGATTCGCGGTGCGTGAAAGCCATGAGGACGTGTCCGACCACCACCACGAACACCACGAGAGCGAACGTGTCGTGGACGAACGTCGCGCCAGCGCGCAACGGCACCGAGAAGAACCGGAACCACTGCAGCATCGAACCGGTAGCCAGGAGGACGACGATCGCGCTGGCGACGAAGAGGGAGTTCAACTTCTGGCCCGGATTGAACTTGTCCGCCGCGACGCCCGACGTGCCAAGGGTCTTGAACCACATGATCTCGTCGCGCGTCCAGTAACTGACCCTGCGTAGGTCCCGGCGCATTCGACGACCCCACGGTCCGACCAGCGAGATGATGACGGGCAGTGGCAACGCCAGTCCGGTCCAGAGATGGATTTGCTCGATCAGATGTCGGGGAAGCACGACGCCGAAGAAGGATCCGAAGTAGAGCGGGATCGCGGTCGCCATCAAGACGCCGAACATCGCCGCGTTGACCCAGTGGGTGACGAGTTGCACGCGGTCGAATCGAAGGATTCGAAGGAACCCGCGAGTCCTGGTTTCGGTCGTCGTCATCGCGCTACGTCAGCTGCGGATCGGGGTTCGTCGGACCCGTCGTGCCGTCGAGCCAGCCATTGACCGGGTACCCGTTCAACTCCCAGTAGCCAGGCACTTCCACATTGGAGACGCGAATGGCCGAGAGCCACTTGAGCGACTTGTAGCCGAACATCGGCGCCACGTAGAGGCGCACCGGCCCGCCGTGTTCGGTCGTGACGGGCGCTCCGAGCATGCGATAGGCGACGATCACGTCGGGCAGGTGCGCCTGGGCGATCGTGAGGCTCTCGGTGTCGGCCTGGTCGTAGGACTCGAAGGTCAGCGCGACGGCCCCGGGTTTCACGCCGACCCGGTCCAGGATCTCGGACAGTTGGACGCCCTCCCAGTGCACGTTGGGCACCTTCCAGCCGGTCACGCACTGAAAGGTCTTGGAGAACGACGTGACCGGCATCGCTTGCAGGTCGGCCATCGTGAAGGTCGTCGGCCGTTCGACGAGACCACTCACCTCGAGCCGGTACTTCTTGGCGCTGATCTTGGGGTACTGGCCAGTGATCGAGTAGATGCGGAAGCGATCACCTCCGGGCAAGAGACCGCCCAGACCCGAGCCGAAGACGTTGCCGAGGAAGTTCTGGACGTCGCTTCCGAAGGCAACGCCGAGCGCACCGACGGTGGCGACACCGAGAAAGACCCGTCGCCCGACGTTGACCCGATTGATCGGCTCAGGGGACGTCACGACACGGAACCTCGAACCGTCGACGAAACGGCAACGACTGCTGAACGTACTACCTCGCTCACGTCCCTCGAATTCATTGCCCCGCCTCTCACGTCGACCACCCCTCCGCAAATCTCGCCGCCGGTTGAGCGTTCGTCACTCTGCAGTGACCAATTTGCCTTACGCGCTCAACTTCGTCGCAGAGATCGTCATGCTCTTCAGCGTCCCCGTCACGGTGACCAGAGCGCCAACCTTGATGTTCTTCTTCGAACCCATCTCGAACTTGGTCAACGCGTCGTAATGAACGACGTAGGTTGTCGCGCCGACTTTCATGCTGAACGACTCCGTAGTGCCCATTGTCTCGTTGATTTTCGTCACCTTACCGTGCCACGTTTTCGCGTGGACCATCGCGTGATCCTGCGCGGTGGCGGCACCGACCGGGCTGGCACCCACGACGGCCAAAGCGCTGAAGGAGGCGACTCCCAGCGAAGCGGGTAGGAGTATCGCTGCGAGAAGTCGTTTCATTGGTGGTCTCCGCTCTGCCAAAATGGCAGGGTCGTTCATCGTGGACGGGTCCGTCCGCTACTACTGTTCCCGTCGGGTGAATTGGCGTTACAGGGATCGCGAAACGCTCGAATTCACTGCGAGATCAGCTTCGCGATGTCCTCAACGGCGCTGAGTAATCGTCGGGGCGAATCCGGATCCGACGACGTCAGATTTGGACTTGGCGTCCCCAGTCGCCGGACCGACCGCCGCTCTTTCGCAGGAGTACGAGGTCGTCCATACGTGCGGACCGATCAATGTCGAGCAACGACGTCAGGAGACTGAGCGCGGTCACGGCGCAGGCGGTGAGTGCCTCCATCTCCACGCCCGTCTGATGCGTCGTGGCGACCGAGGATTCGATCTCCACGCCTCGCGCGACGGTGGTCACGTCAACCTGAATGTCGTCGAGATTCAGGGGATGACACAGCGGTATCAACTGGGCTGTATTCTTCGCCGCCATTATTCCGGCCAGTCGAGCCGAATGGACCATCTCGAGGCCACGTGAATCTGAAGGGAGTCCGGTCAGATCGGCGGTCGTCCGGATGACGCAGCTCGCGACAGCGCTTCTTCGGGTGGCGCCCTTCTCAGATACGTCGACCATGCGAATCTTGCCGCTGCGGTCGACGTGGGAGAACTCCTTCTTCAACTCGCCTCGCCTCGTTTGAAAGTGAACTGTCGGTTCGCCAGTGGCATCGGCCGACTCAGTGGCGAATGCTACTCCGGCTGCAGGGAATACCGACGGGCACGTATCTTCGACCGGACACCTACGTCACCGCGCGAGGGGTGAACGCCCATCCACGATCACAGTGGTACTCGCCTCGCGTCTCGTCGTCAGCACGTGTTGCACGCTGCGGCGCGGGGGCGGACGCGCTCAATCGAATTGGTCGCTGGTAGTCTCACAACGTACGGGTCGCACTGGCCCGTACGGTGGGCACCGAACCGTCGAATTCGACGTAGCGGGCTTGGCGTTGCGGTAACGAGTCTGGAAATGGACAGTGGGGGACTGATCTCCGTAAACATGAACAGCGATCTTTCGAATGCAACTTCCGCGGTGACCGCCAGGGACGGTGCCGGCGGACCGTCGGGTGCGTCGGCGAACCCCGTCCCCGTATCGCTCTCGGTGCGGGCCCATGGTGGCGGACTTGGCGTCGAGCGGACGAATGACCGCGGCGTCTCGGACGACGCCATGCCACTCGCGGGACCGTTGGTCGATCGATACGGACGAGTGCACAACGACCTACGGATCTCCGTTACCGATCGTTGCAATCTTCGCTGCGTCTACTGCATGCCGCTGGAAGGAATGACGTTCCAGCCCAGAAGTGAACTGCTCACGTTCGAAGAGATCGAACGCGTCGCTCGGGTGGCACGTCAACTGGGCGTCACGTCGATCCGACTGACCGGTGGCGAGCCCCTCGTGCGAAAGAGCTTCACCGATTTGGTGGCGCGTCTCTCGGGCGTTGGATTCGACGACTTGGCGTTGACGACCAACGCAATGCAACTGTCCGCAATGGCGGAACCTCTCGTCAACGCCGGACTGAAACGCGTCAACATCAGCTGCGATTCCCTGCGGGCGGACCGGTTCGCAGCGATTCGCCGGCGCGGTGATCTCGCGACCGTGCTGGGGGCCATGGACGCCGCTGAGGCCGCGGGTCTAACGCCGCTCAAGATCAACGTCGTCTTGTTGCGCGGCTCGAACGACGACGAGATCCTCGACTTTGCGTCGTTCGCCCGCGACACCGGACGGATTGTTCGATTCATTGAGTTCATGCCGCTCGATGCTCAGGGCGAATGGGATCGCGCGCAACTCGTGCCCGGCCGCGAGGTCTTCGATCGGATCAATGAGCAATGGCCGCTCGCTCCGGTCGACTCCGATCTGGGACCCGCACCGGCCGAACGTTTCCGATTCCTTGACGGCGTCGGTGAGATCGGACTCATCTCGTCGGTCACGCAGCCCTTTTGCGGCACGTGTAATCGCCTTCGCCTGACGGCCGACGGCGCCATTCGAAACTGCCTCTTCTCTGACGACGAGACGACGATCCGCGACGTCATTCGGTCCGGTGGTACTGACGAGGACGTTGAGCAGCAGTTTCGCCGGGCGGTGTGGGCGAAGTTCCCGGGTCACGCCATCAACGAGCCGCAGTTCTTGCGTCCAGCCCGATCAATGTCGATGATCGGCGGCTGACGGGACGCTTTCGCGTTTCTCTCCCTCGACGACCAACTGGGTCGTCACGACGATACCGGGGCGCGAGCCAGCGCGAGAAAGTAATCTCGTGTCGTGACGAGCTACCGCATTGGACAAGCTGCCGAATTGTTGGGCGTCAGTGTGGACACGCTGCGCCGATGGGCGGTGGCGGGCCGCATCGAAAGCACCGTGGGGACCGACGACCGTCGAATGTTCGACGGTGCCGCGCTCGCGAAGTTTGCCCTCGAGATGTCGGGAGAACAGAAATCGAGCCAACCTCGGGCGCAGTCGGCGCGCAATCGCTTCGTCGGTATCGTCACCAAGGTCGTGAAGAACACGGTCGTGGCGCAGGTTGAGATCCAGGCCGGTCCCCATCGATTCGTGTCGCTGATCACTCGAGAGGCCGCTGACGAGTTGAAGTTGGCTCCTGGCGTCGTTGTCGACGCGGTCGTGAAGGCGACCAACGTCGGCGTGGAGATACCCGGCGACTTCTGATTAAGCGAGTACGGTCGCCGAATTCGTCACGTGAATTGTGGGGTGACGCGTCTCGGTCAGGTGAGTGCTTCTGAAAGCTCGGCGGGCCACACCGTGAGAAAGTCTCTCGCCAAGACGACCCGACATTGATCGCCTACCGCCAGAGTGATCGGCTCTGTCGTGCGAACCTGGAGTTCGAGGTGAGGCGAGAGGGCCACGAAGAGGTCCAGCGCCGTGCCGACGTCCGCAATGTCGCTGAGCGTGCCAGGAAGCGCTGCATCATTGACGAGTTCCTCACCATCGCCAGGCAAATTGGTGGAGCGCACTTTGACGCGTTCGGGCCGAATGCTCCACGCCACCCTCGTGCCAACGGCGAAACCGTTGTCGTTGGTGGCGATGAGCACGCCGTCGGCGTCGATCAGCGCGGGCGCGACAACCGTCGCGTGGTAAAGGTTCGAAATCCCTAACAATCTCGCCACTTCGAGCGAGGCCGGTCGTGAGAAGACGTCACGACTTGGCCCTTCCTGCATTGATCGACCGGCGCTGATGATCACGACCTCATCGGAGAGAAACGCGGCCTCCTCGGGGTCGTGCGTCACGAGAATGGTGGCGAGGCCAGTCTCTCGTTGGAGTCGGCGCAGTTCTCGACGGAGTTCGAATCGGGAGGGAACGTCCAGCGCCGAAAATGGCTCATCGAGGAGGAGCACCTTGGGGGAGCTGCACAGCACTTGCGCCAGTGCGACTCGCTGGCGCTGACCACCGGACAGTTCATCGGGATAGCGCGACTCGAAGCCTTGAAGACCCATTCGCTCGAGCCAGTACGCCGCCAATTCCGGCGTCGCGTTCGTGGCGAAGAGGAGCTGGCGCCAGACCGTGAGATGGGGGAAGAGCGAGAATCCCTGGGCAACGTACCCGACCCGACGCTTCTCCGACCGCACGTCGCTGAGCGACGTCGTACCACTGCGAAACGAACCCGCGGGCGAACCGTAGAGTCCCGCGAGGCAACGTAACAGCGCCGACTTTCCAGAACCGGAGGGTCCCAGCACCGCGACACACTTCGCGCTCGCTTCGTGGGACAACACCAGATGAAACGAGCCGAGTCGGTGGTCGACGTCGAAGCTCACGGGCTCCGAGGACGTCGGTGCCGGGGTGAGTGGCCGAGGTACCGTCGGCGTTTCGCCGCGACGCCGTAACCGGGATCGACTGACCCCCACGACCACGATGGCCACCACGATGGCGAGCGCGGTGGGCGCGAGCGTCGTCGGCAGGCCGACGCCGCTGAACTGGTTGTAGGTGTAGATGGGCAGCGACGTCGGGTTGTAGGCGAGCACGACGACCGCGCCGTATTCGCCAAAGGCACGCAACCACGACAGCACCATACCGGCGCGGATACCTCCGGAGGCAACGGGCACCGCGACGCTCCAGAAGCGCGAAATCTCCGAATGGCCCAACGTCGCCGCGACGTCGAGTAGTCCTTGATCGACCGCCGCGAACGACGCCCGAGCAGCCACGATGAGGAATGGCGCCGCGACAAAGGTCATGGCGATGACGACACCAACCCTCGAGTTCGTGAGACCGCCGCCGAAGAGGCGGCCGAGGAACGTGTAGGGACCGATCAGGTAGATGAGAACGATGCCGCTCATGAGTGGCGGCAACGCCAAGGGAATCTGCACGATCAGTCCAACGATCGCCGCAACGCGGCTCTTCGAACGCGCCAGGAGATAGGCCAACGGGACGCCCGTCACCGTCATCAGCACCAGCGAGATGGTGGCGCAACTCAAGGACACCCACAGAGCGGAAAAGAGACCTGGAACAGCGAAGCCCCGCTGTGAGGTCGTGGCGAAACGTACGAGAAAAGCCACGATGGGCAGGGCCAAGTAGAGAACGATCAGTCCGCTCAGGAACGCCAATGGACCGCGTGACTTGCTTCGAGCTATCGAGGTCATCCTTCTGACATCGTCCAAGTGGATTGAGCGCATTGAATGACGCACGACCTCGCAGCGCCGGCACGTCCGCTCAGTGATCCCATCGGCACCCGGGCCGCTACGACCACCATCGACGTACTCCGATGACGCAGCGATCGTCGGGGACGCGTCGCCTCGCGGATTGTGAGTGCACGGTCGTCCATTGTTGATCTCGTTTCCATGATTCGCTGACGGGTTGAACGTCCGCTTACCGAGGGCGTCCGAGTAAGCAAGTTCAGAATCTCAGTTTCGTCACGTCGGCTCGTTGTGATGTCGCTCGGTCAACGTTGCCATTGCGGCAATAGTAGGCGAATCACCCAGTATCTACGTCCAAATTCTTGCTCTATCGCCGCAAATGCTCTCCGTTGTCACGGCGATCGAGCGCGTCGCCGAACGACCGCTGTGTGGAACCGACCTCAAACTAGGGTGGGGGCGTGAATTCGACTCCAGTGCTTGATTGGGTGTCGGTGACGTCGTCCACCCTTTCACCCGATGAACTCAGTGCGTGGGTGAGTCGGCCATCCTGTGGGGCGATCGTCACTTTTTGTGGCACCGTGCGCAGTTCGTCGACGACGGGTCACGACATCACCTCACTCGAGTACGAAACGAGCCAAGAACTCGCCGAGGGTCGTATCGCGGACATCATCGGTGTGGCGCGTTCGCGCTGGCCCGAACTGGGGGCTGTCGCTGTGCATCACCGGATCGGTAGGGTTGATCTCGGTGGCGCGGCAGTGGTGGTCGCCGTTTCGTCGCCGCACCGTCAAGAGGCGTTCGAGGCGGCCAAGTTCTGTATTGACGCGGTGAAGACGGCGGTGCCGATGTGGAAGCGCGAAGTCTGGGAGGGCGGATCGATCTGGAGCGAGGAAACGAGCGACATCGTCAGTGTCAGCGACCTGTGAACGTGTTCGAGAAGGCTCGAGTTGGATCGTGTCTGAAGCACGCATGATCACGTTTCGAGAGGCGCAGGACTTCGTTCTCGATTCGTTGACGCCGCTCACGCCAGAGACCCTGGCACTGGGAGAAGCCCGCGGCTCTGTGGTGGCCGAGGAGTTGACGGCGAAGGAGGCGGTGCCGGGCTTCACCAATTCGTCAATGGACGGGTTTGCTCTTCGCGCGCAGGATACTTCGGCGGGTTCGACACGACTGAAGGTGATTGGTTCGATCTACGCGGGTGAAGGGACGTCGTCGAGACTCAACGCCGGTGAGGCGATGAGAATCATGACCGGGGCGCCGGTACCCGACGGCGCGGACTGTGTCTGCAGGATCGAACAGGTGACCGTCGACCTGACGGGACAGACGGTGACGATCAACCGGACCATGACCGAAGGTGAGAACGTGCGTCACCCCGGCGAGGACATCAAGGTTGGTCAGGTACTGGTGTCACCGGGCGACGAGTTGCATGCAGTGAGACTCGCCGTCTTGGCTTCGCAGGGTTTCGCGACGGTCTCGGCGATACGCCGTCTTCGCGTCGGCGTGCTTTCGACTGGCAACGAGCTGGTTCGCTCGGATCGGTCGTTGACCGGCGGAGAGATTCGTGACGTCAACGGAACGTTGCTCATGTCGCTGTTGGAGGAGTCCGACTTCACTGCGGTGGATCTCGGTATTGCCATTGATGACCGCGAGGAAATCACCCGCCGTCTGAGCGACGGCGTTCGAGACTGCGACGCGGTTGTTTCGACTGGCGGCGTGAGCATGGGCGACGTCGATCACGTGAAACTAGTGATCGGTGAGTTGGGTGGTGAACGCGCAAGGACGATGCGGGTGGCGATCAAACCAGCGAAACCCTTCGCTTTCGCCACCGTGGGCGAACGCCGAACGCCGATATTCGGTTTGCCAGGCAATCCGGTCTCGACCCGCGTCAGTTTCGAGTTGTTCGTCCGTCCGGCGCTTCGTCGGCTGTCCGGACATCGCCGGATCGAACGACTGACGCTGGACGCGACACTGGATCTTCCACTTCCCCGTGACGATGACGGCAAGCTCCATCTCGTGCACGTCGTCGCGAGAGTTCACGGTGACGGCCTCGTCCACGTCGAACGGGCGATTCGCCACGGATCGCATCTGCTCAACGCACTCGTCGGTGCGAACGCCATCGCCATGCTGCCCGAAGGCGCGAGCCTGTTGCCGGGCGACGTCGTACGAGTGATCATTCTCGACGCCGATCAGTTGGTTGCGGAGTCCTCGACATGAACGCGCGCGTTGACGCGGCGTCGTTCGCGCCACCACGTCGACTCCGCTTCGAGACGC